>LSQX01138639.1_pt1 | contig 12744 bp, 9 predicted proteins | sample 654561 | NCBI WGS metagenome assembly LSQX01 (sample SAMN04489861, study PRJNA283612) | anaerobic digester metagenome | isolation source: 4 biogas reactors fed with cattle manure at either 37C or 55C with and... | place: Denmark: Kongens Lyngby | collected 2014 | reverse complement strand
GACAACTATCCTGCCAGATAGGGTAAGACACAAAATCAAATAAATTACGATAGGTATAAAAGCATTTGCTACTTGTTACAAGTGAAGCTATATACTTGTAATCACAGCGTAAGCTCTCTTCTGAACGAAAGTCTGAAAGTCTTTTTTTAACCACATTTAATCCCATACTACTTCCTTTCTAATATTGTCTAATATGGTTAGTAGTTCTGTGGTGCGAAGCACAATATCATCACTTTTGTAGCGAGAAAGCAGACCATTTTTGAAATGGTTAATCAAATCTGCATCGGTTCTTTCTAAATAGTCAGATTTTAATTTATCACTATCGTAATAGAATTCTAAAATTTCAACTACTTGAGCTTTTTCTGCTTCAACATCTTCAATCTTTTCTTGTTGGGCTTCAATATCATCGGTTAATTTTTCAGCTTTCTTTTTTAGGGATTCTATTTCCTTATCCTTTATCTTCTTTTCTATGGTTTCAAGCTCTTTTTTGCTTTCATCCAAAAGATCATTTAGAATTTTTAGGTTTTTTTCATAAGAATCAATGATTCTTTTTGTGTCCAATTGATAAGGTGCATATTCCAAATCGAACAAGTCGTTTGGCATTGGATTTTCACCCCTTTTGGTTCTTTTATAACCCACATTTTCAGCTTCTGCCATAAAAATGTCATAGTCCAATTCTTTGGCAACTTCACCAAAAACCCACCAAGCATTATAAAAACCAAAAACATGTGTTTCTTTTTCAAATTTGGAAACACTGTCTATTTCTTCGCTGTATTTTTCTAAAAGCGTTTTAACTTCTAAGGCATCATCTTCAGCCGTTAAATAATCTTTTAAAAAGCGTTGAATGTTGGTTTTGATATTTTCAAAGCTTTCATTCTCAATGTCTGCAACTACATCTTTTGCCCATTTTTTATTGAGTTTGTCTCCTTTGACGAAATATTTCACATAATCGGTAACTCTTGTTTTTAGCAAGCTCCATTCTTTACCGTATTTATCCCAAAGCGCGTTCCATTGCTCCACTTGCTTTTTGGTTTTCTTTTGGGCAAAGAGTAAACTGGTTTTTGTAGAAGTATAAGGCTCAAAGGTTACTTGCGGTAAACTAACAATCGCTTTAACGTTGAAGTATTTGAACAAAAACAAGCGCATGTATTTATTCTCTGTCGTGTCAAAAACACTTTCAGGCAGAACAACCCCCAAACGACCACCTTCTTTCAAAAGCTGATAATAGCGCTCTAAAAATAGGTTTTCAGAGTTCTTTTTGTCTCCAAAAACAAAAGCATTTTTTACTTCTCGTTGGGTTTGAGTATCTAAATCAACGCTAAACGGTGGATTGCTAATTACAACATCAAATTTTGCATTTACTTCTTTGTCATTGTATAGCGTGTCGGCTGTGGCTGTTTCTAAATAGTTTGGTGACATTTCTTTGACATAAAAACGGAAAGGAAGTAAACCGTCTTTTACAAAAATATTGGTTGAGCCATCACCGTGCAAAATCATATTGACTTTTGAGGCTGTACCTAAGTCAAAATTGATTTCTGAACCATATAAATAATTCCTTGCCCACTTGTTTTCTTGATGGTCTGGTTTGAATAATTCTTCAAAACGCCATTTTACGTCTTTACTTGTTTTGACCTTATGAAACTGCTTGTACTTGACTTCCTTAGTTATCAGCTTCATTGCTTCAACCAAATATGTTCCGCTTCCTGCTGATGGGTCAATTATGAGCGGTAAATGTTTATCATTGTTTAGCCTGTCAATTGCCAAATTATCCAATTGCAAAGCATAAAGTAAGAAATTGACAATAGGGGTTGGCGTAAAAAATTGACCTTTATTTTGTTTGAATCCGTCTCTGGTGATACTTTCAAAAAAGTCACCTAAAATATCTTTTCCGTCTAATGAGCTACGACCTTCTAAAAATGAAAAATTCTCTAACGCTTGTACGGTGTAAATGAGCTTATTTAAAGGAAATTTATTTCGGTTAATGATATTGTCATCATCAATTTTTTGCTGTTCAGAAACGTTAAGTTGCTCCTTTAAAGCTCGTTTATAAAGTTGGTTAATTCTGTCGTAAACCTTTTCTGAACTTTCAATATGGCTTCCATATTGATAAATTTGAAAATCATATTCCTGTTCGTCTTCTTTTTCATATTCGTCTTGAATTTTTGCAAGAATGATGTTTACAAGCGAATAAAAAATCTCACTGTCGTTCGTTCCGCCACCACCCCAAAGTACGTTGTGTAGGTTTCTTCCCAAACCTTCAATTTCTTCACGGTTTATTTTTGTACGTAAATCGTGTTTTTCGTGTCCTTTGATTAAAGGCTGTTTTTTCGGTTCTCCGTATCCTGCTGTTAGTTCGGTAGCAATTGAAATAAAACCGTCATTTTCCCAATCTGTGTAGTTTCGGTATTTTTCAAAGTCAATGATGATTGCTTTGTCCAAAATGCCTTCTTCTTGAAGGTCGGCTGTGTAGTAAACCAAATATTTCACTTTGGTTTTAAAGTCCTTTTCTTCTGCTTGGGCTAATGAAAATAACTGTCCTTCAATTTCGGATTTGTCTTTCTCGAATTTATCGGGTGCTTTGGCTTCAATGAAAAAGAATGGATTTCCTTTTTCGTCCTTTACGAGAATATCAATTCTTGGCGAGAGTTTTCCGTGTCCTGCCTTTACAGAGTACTCTTTTTCAATTTCTATGTTTTCAGGCTTATAGTCGAGTTCATTCACTAACCTGTCAATAAGAAACGCTCTTACAATTTCTTCGTCACCTGTCAATGATTTTAAAACTCTGTTTAGCTTTATTTTCTCAGAAAATTGAACAGTCGCTTTGTCAGTGTTGATTTTCGCAACACTATTTTTCTGCTTGTGCAGATTTTGTTCAATTAACTCTTTCCATTCTTTCATCTATGTTCTAATTCCCATGAATGCTAATCATTACTGATGCCTAACGCTTGAACTCACTGGTTTTAAAGCAGCGCAGCGGAGTAAAAATCCAGTGCAGTGATTTGTTATGTGGTTGTCCCCAATTGACATTGATTCAAAGTTAGAATAGCCCTAAATCTCTCTCTTCGTCTCTAATTGACTCAGAATCTATTTGCCGATTGATGTATTCAATTTGGTCTTTCACCCATAGTCTTACGTTGCTACTTTCATGCTCTATTAAAGAGCTAAGCGCAGCTTTGTCAGCTTCGAGGTAGGGTACTAGAGAGCCTGACCATCCCCGAGTACCCATATTGGCCCTTAGGCCACCTATTACACGTTCATCGTCACCGAATCGCACTAGCAAAGCTATAAACAAATCTGAAGGTCGTTGTTGCTCATCAACTGTTTCGAAGATATTTACACAGCTAGCAACAAAACTCGGCCCTAATAAAGGTTCTTCCTCACACCAAGAGATCACACTCTCGACCGGTACCACAGACAAGACGCTCGGCAACTGGTTCGAAAAACTATTTTCACGGTCAAGCAATTGTTGTAGCCAATACCGCTCCATACCCTCCGCCTGGATAATGGCATCCCCGAATATCGGCCACAGTTTATCACCGTACTCACGCATAAGATTAAGTAGCAATGGTTTAGTATAATGCCAGATATCACCATGATTTAAACCGTGATGGCATGCACCAATAAGCTGTTTCGTTAATGCTATTGCAAAATCCTCATCCGGCTCCTTTAACAACTTATCCGCCAAATCACGCCAATGATATGTGTCTGTTGTTGCGCCCTGCCTCTCTCTATTTAGAGGCACGCTGGAAACAAGCTGTTTCAGCGGATCGCTAAGTGTTCTAATACTTCCCTTATTGCCAAAACAGTACATGTAGATAATATTCAAAGCTGTCCAACTTGCATTGCCGCCTAACTTCGCAAGAGATAGACAGAATTCCATCATTGTTGTTGGATCAATGCCAGAGGTAACACTTCCATAACTTAATGCGTTTGCGCTGTTGGGCGAGATAACTCCGCTGCGAATTAATTCCAATAATTGATCAAGATGCAGCTTCTGAATGTTACCAGTGCGAATGAAATCTGGATAGAAACGAACAAGACGTTCATCAGTCAATAGTTTATCGATATTAACCTGCCACTGCTCGTGTGATTTTTCATAAATTCCACGGTATATCCCTAAGATAAAGCTCGGATTCGCAGGGTCAGCATTTATGAGCTGCTCTAAAGATTTCTCCAGCAACTGCCTTAAATCTGTGAGGTCAAGCGCTAACTGATAGCCAAAGGAATAAGATTGCTTTTGTTCACCCTGTAGTAGCAAGTTAAGATGAGGCAGCAATTCCTCTATATCCTTAGCTACATCGACACCTAAAGCCTTGGCATTTTCAGAAGCAACATCGATATAGTGTCCATCATCTCCTTTGTGGTGTTCCCAAGGTGGGTTGATCACTAGTATCTTTAATTTTTCTGGTAAATCCGCTTCATCTGGGCTAAGCAATTGCAGCCAACTATTTAGCGATTCAGAGGCCTCTTTCTCCATTCCCTCTGAGTCGTACTCAAAAGCATGCTTAATACTTTCTAAAGCAGCTGGCCAATATCGACCATTAACAGCCACAATTTGATTGATTGCGGAATTTAACATTTCCAGCCGACCACGACTAACAAAGCCACGTATTGATTGGCCTATAACAGTGAGTACTTTTTCTTTCTGGGCCTCTCCCCGTTCAAGCAGAAAAATCAGTAAATTAAAGGCCTCTTGCCAGTAATCAAAAATATCCTGCCAAATTATGGGCTTCCATTCTTTAAGGGGGGCTTTAGTACCTTGGTACTCAGCGCCTACCGTGCGGCTGCCACCATAGGTACTGATTGCCTGCTCAAGCGCTTTCAGTACAACCATATCAACAGAGTCTTGATGCAATTCTAAAGCCCGATTTAAGAGAGCAAAACGTGCTTTAGGTGTTGCCGCTGTGCCAGAAAGAGAAATGCTGAATAGCTGAGCAAACATTCCCGTTGCATTGTTGCCATATGTTTCATTCTCGGCTGATGCCAAGAGCAACATGCACCATGCTGCCTCAGGAAATATCTCTGAGTGAAAACACAGTTTCTCCAGCGCCCACACTAAATTTCTTCGAATAGCACCATCTATGGCAGCAAGCTGTTGACTATTTCTGTCACTCAATACTTTATATAGTGCAGCGCAGGTAGCTTCGGGGTTCACAACCACAAATGAGCGAAAGAGTCTAGAACCCCGATCCGACAAGATCACTTCCGCTTGGCCAAAAGGGCGCTGGGGTCCACATAGTTTCTCGCTTAATTCTTTAACATTAGTGTGAAAATCCATCCTTTCTATTTGGTGACAAAAACCTTCTATCATTCCTTCTGGGATGCTATCCACTAGTTCTATTTGTTTTTGTTCTCTAGCTTTTGTCCACCATTGTCCAGCTAATCTTATAGCCAATGGCTTTGGAACAACCTGGCCGTAACGACCCCGGCGGTCAATCAGCCCTCTTTCCGAGTAGTCCTGCACACATTCGAATACATTATCGATACTTGCACCAACAACAGTCGAAATAAATTCAAGTTGACTTTCTACCTCTTTTTCAACTCCAAACACATCAAACAGAGAGCAAGCCTGCAGTACCCTAATCCGCTCAGGGTTCTCAGCTTCACCACGCCTCCATAGCAACTTGTTTGCCAACTCGTCTTCTGTAAGTTCGCCAATCCGAGGGTCTTCTGTTAAGCGAGCTTCTGCCAATAAAACAGCCATTTGGGGAAACCCTTGTGCAAACGATGCGATTCTCTCAAGATCGGGTAGTTGGTCCTTGTATATAGGGGTTAACAACTGCAATAATTCTTTGTCAGTCATTGGGCACAGCTTAAAACAAACCGTTGGTGCCGATACAGATTCCAAGTTGTAGTCCAACGTCAATAGGCTTATCTGGCTACTCGAACGGGAAACTTCTTTAGCTATTCTTTCATGTAAGCGATACTCGCAATTATCGACTATCAAGATTGCCCTCAAGCCCAATCCAACCCAATCTGCTATCAGCGCATCAATTGCGGGAACGTGATTAGCATCGACATAAACAACTAAATTTCTAATGGCTTCATTCTCCACAAAAACCTGGAAGGCGGTTCTTGTTTTACCCAAACCAGACAGACCTATAATGCGAAAACAAGATTTTGGTTCTGCCACCTGCCTAACAAGCGTAGTCACAATATCATTTCTACTATCTACGGCTGCAAAAGGGAGGCGAGACAAATCTTCATCTTCACTCCACATATTAAAGGGCTTCAACCCTCTTTCCATTGGCCTCCCGACCCAATGTTGAACTGAAGCTATTGTCGATATGAAATTATTAGCCCACGTAGATATTTGAGCAGCATCGTAAATAGCAATATTGCATGTATCCGCATATGCTTTGCCTTGTTCGCTGAGCCTATTCCTTATAGCGACTATACGTTCATCTTTTTGCGTTGTATTTAATTCTTGTGTTGTAAAAACTACATAGGCGCCGCCATTATCCAATACCTCTTCCACCTTTGGCTTTAAAACACTTGGGCTGCCTCCTCTTGCAGCTGTCATTATTTCATTGGCATATGCCGCCGGCCCCATTTCCGTGGCTTTGTTTTGAAACATTGTAAGACGATTAGGGCAAAACTCTGTTTGGTCAGGCCCCTCAACCCAAGTTATACGACCATCCTCTCCGCCATCTCCAACACGGATATTTAATGCGACCTCTACAGCCCTCTGCGCTATTCCAAATTTATAGGCCTCAGCATGCAATAACTCTTTTAACAATTGTGTTAGTTGAATATCATTCAGACGATTAATATCTTCTGATTCAACTTTAAAAGGTTTAGTCATAGACCCCTGCCCTGAAATTATTCACTTCTAAAAAGAGAAAAGGATGGTAGTTAAAAAACTGTAATNNTTGCGAGCGTCCTAATTGACGCGTTTGTTAGCTGCATTACTGAAACTTTCTCAAAAATTCCAATAGTGCTTTTTGCGGGTCGCTTTCCTTTGATGTAAGCATTTTAATGCCCCATTGATCTAATATTGTTTCTTGAATGGGGTTTGGTCTATGCGTGAATACATATGATCGCGGCTGAACGCCACCACCATTATTAGACTTCCATAATTTAGCCAACTTATAGAAAAGAAATCTAAGATTCACATCAGTTAGACTATATCCAATAAATAAAACAGATTTTCCTAGAACATCCGACCTAAGTTTTATATCTAAAGGACTCTCAAACTCTAAGCGCTCATAGTAACTAGACTCATCAAGTACAATAGTTTCATCGTTGTCAAAATCACCATGAAATTTAATCACTTGAGTCACGCTATCTTTGATCTTTGCAATATCAGATACGCCAGAAATTTTTGTATATTTCTTGTTGTACAGTTCATATGATTTTTCTAGCCACCTATCATAGTTGGTGGTGTAAACCATTGGGAATTTTGAGTTTGCAATGAGTTTGTGTATCTCAGATCCTTGCAAGTCCACATTGGCAGAATGCCAATTAGTATCCATCCAGCTTCTGAGTGGTCCAATACTTCCTGTTTTTACCCTATAGTATTCAGCTAAGGCCAAGTCATTTCCGAAAGTCTTATATATTTCGGGGTCATACCCTAACTCAACGGCAATATGATCTATTAATTCTGACCATGAGGGAAGACCAAGATTTTTCGATACCCCTGCACCGACAAAAAGGATGACATTTTTTTCTCGATATGAAGCTACAAGTTCATCCATTACAGAACCTCCGATACAAGAAATTCCCGAAAATTATCGAAGGCTTTCTTGCGCATTGAAATATCGTTCTTTTTTTCTCCCATCTCAGCAAATGTCTCTTCAAAGCCCTTTGGGATAAAAACACAATCCCATTGGAAATCTTTATTCCCTCTTGGCTCAGGCGCAATATTTCCTTCTACAGTCCCTTCAAACGTATATACTTTTTTAGCGTCACAGAATGCAATGACGGTTTTTGCGATTAGCGAGGTGTTGTTTAACCCTCCAAATAATTCAGTGAATTTTTCTGCTTCTAATTTATCCCAGAACACTTGGGTTAAGCCGCCAGGAAAACCTTGTAAGCTGTCAATATACAATCCTGTGTGTTCGATAAATACAGGGCGTCCGACTTGAGTGAACGCCTTTAAAACCTTGTCTCTTACGATATGGTTAATATCTTCTGTCTGTATTTCATGAATTGTTAAAGGCGCGTGAACTATAGAAACACCAATATTTCCAAGAATAGACTCCACTTCTCGGGCTTTATGGGGATTCTTTGTAACGAAGTTAATTTCCATACAAACCCTTAATAAAACAATATTTTTTTTGATTGCTATACATATCGCGCAAATGCTGTGAAGAGTTTGTCACACGATAAAATTCTAAATAGTCTTCAGTAAGGCTCGATGAATGTATTGAGGGATTGTCAGAACATATAACAAACGGAACGTTATTATCAATAAAGTCAATGACAGGATGTAACTCACTTCCATTTACTGCATTCGTCAGCCTGTTACTAATGGGGCAAACTTCAATACATATACCCCTATCTTTCAATAATTCCATCACCTCAACTGATTTTGATGCAGCAGTTCCGTGACCAATTCTGTCAGCGCCAAATTCATTAACTGCGCTAATTATATTTTCAATTCTACCGGTTTCTCCGGCATGAATTGTCACTTTAAGTTCATGCTTATCTTTTGCATGTAAAAAAAGTGAACCAGTTTCAGTTGGGGACGAAATCTCTTCATTACCCGCAAAGTCAAGCCCAACAACAGTACTCGGCCTACCTAGTTTTTCATATGCTCCCAAAAGAGATCGCAAATGCTCAGGAGCGTAATCACCTCTAGAAACTGTCAAAATTAAACCTGCGTTGATTTTGTGTCTTTCGGACGCATCTTCGATTTCAGATACAATCCAGTACAATGCTTCATCTACCGAAATATTATTTAGCAATGCCAAGTAAATAACACTATTACGAATCTCAACAAATTTAATATTCTGAGACTTCAAGTTTAGAAAAGCACTTTCCACTATCAAACCAAGACAGCTTTTACTCTTAGGTATAAGTCGTAACACCTGCCAAGGTTTTAAGTATGACGCCAGAGAGTCAGCGGGTAGTGAGATATTCAAGTCTGTTTCCAGATCAAATCCAGAAGGCAAATCAGTCCTATCTCTTACTAATAAACTTCGAATAACATCAGTACTCACCAACCCATTTAGGTGAACGTGAAGCTCTCCTTTTTCCATTAATTGAATTTCATTTCTATTCATCGATAATCACTTGGCATTCGAATTGCTCAGGACAGCTAACGCCGCCATAAGCGGTGAGTAATAGTTGGCGAAAATATGTAGCGAAGCGAAAATCGAGCCAACTGTTGCGAATCCTACTTAATGGCTTTGTTAGGTAAAATTTACTCAATATACTTAGATGAGAACTGAGCTAGCTCTTCAGCTCTACGTGGTTCCCAACCGTTATTAACCGCGAATTGTCTTATTAGTTCAGATGATGTTGAGCAACCTTGTTTGCGTAGCTCAGTGAATAATTTTTTTGCCATTTCTTTATCTGAGGGGTGTGATAAACCTGTAGACATATTAATACAACGACCAAGCTTTAATATTACTTCTCGAACATTTTCAGGTAATGATTCACTAGAAGTTACCCAAGATGAAGTACCAACGGTTTGAGGGTTCCAAGTTGATAGCCAACGTTTACCATCTTTTTCAAGCCAAGGCAGAAATACGATGCTATTTACATTATTGATACTATCTACAATATCCATATCTTTATCAGTAAGATATGTGGCAAGAACAACATCATGATTACTAAAGGAATTTATATTTTTAGGTATATCGAATGTAAGCTGAATTCCATCACCTAGATTTACTGACAAGCCTTTAAAAAGAGCTTTAGCAGCTGCATCACCCACAAAATTTGCTATGTCTGAAGTTTTGAAAGCACCTTTAGTTGGAAATACTAGCGTAATCTTACTCAGCCCAGCAGATTTACATTGACTGTAAGCTTGGCTAAAAGCTAATTTTATTGCATCTGGATTAGAACCATTATTTTCTACTATAAATCTCGAAACTGACATAGTTTTTCCTTTTTACCTAACGCCGTGCTAAAGCGCCGCTTTAGCGGTCGCCTTTGAGCACCTTGTTAGGCTTTATTCCTTAGATATTTTTTCCCATTGATGAGCGTAATAGCCTTCTTCGTTATCACAGCCATCACAGGTCAAACTCTCTGTATCTTCACAGCGGTGGTATGCATCTAATAACACCTCGCCTTCTAGCTGAACCGTGCATTCGTTATGATGCCCACCCGGATCGGTAACCCCAGAACATACTGTAGAAAGGTATGGTTTAAGAACCTGCTGTTGTTTTGTAGATAATGTACTAAAGCCTTTTGCTACAGCAAGCTTAGCTATACCTTCCGAACCAGAAAACTCTGCATTTTCGAATACTCCACGAGCTATCTGTTGCTCAAGTATTTTATCTTCAACACTCATAATTTATCCTTTTACTGATAGTTAAATTTTATTTGTGACTCTAAGAAGTCTAACGCCGTGCTCAACGGCAGTTTGTAAGTTGCGGTTTAGTGGATTATTTTTGCGCAGCAAAACCACAAAACTGCAACTTACAAACTGTCCAGCGCACGAAGTGCGCGAGTTGGAGCACTTTGTTATGCTCCAGAGTTTTCTTTTGTAGGTTTTTGCTTTTCCCTGAATCTTTTTGGCGATTCCGCACAGAACTCAGAAAGATGATTAAAGTCTTCATCAAATGCAGGCAAATTCTTGGCAAGAGTTAATTTTTCAGGGAGAATTTGCAGAGGGTCAGCTTTTCTTTGAAGGCTAATGATTCCTTTCCGGCTGTCCAATGATGTTATTTCCATGATTGCCACAGTCTCCATTAAGTTGTTTCTAAGCTGTTTTATGTAGAGGTTACGGTTTGAAAACAAACTGAAAATACCGGGTTCTGGGCTTTCTACTGAAATTACCCATGTTATTGGCAACGCCTCACAGATTGCCTCACTAAGAATTTCCCCGCTAATTTCGTCATGTTCATTTGCTTCGATTTGCATTATTATTTTAGGAAGACCATGCTCTAACCCAAGCTCTCCAGAACCTAAAAGATATTCGCCATTATTTGACCATTTTCCTGCTAGGTAACTTCCGCTATAAAAGTAAACTTTTTTCAGTTCTTTATAGGAGCTTGGAATGCTTGATATGTTGTCTAAAACCCCACTGAAATTTGTAATAAAACCAAGCAAAAATGCCGCCGCATATTTTGAAAAGGTTATGAATTTATTCATATTGGTGCCTGCATAACGCCGCCAACACGCGCAGCTTTGTAGTGAAGGCGAAGCCGCAACGAAAAAGCTGTCGCCGTGCTTGGCCTGGTTATGTTTTGGTTACTCGATGCCATATATATACTGGTGTTTTCTTGAAGTCTTGATGGCGACCTAATGAATCAAGTGTTTCAGAAGCGCCACCCGCTGCAACAACCATAAGTGATGGAATCAGAGGGAGAGATGATCCCGAGAGCATCGCGGTCGTTATTCCACCTAATGAAACCAGAACTCCTTTAGTGGCTGACCGGGTAATGGTACGAACATTACGTCTCAATTCATCTATCTGCGGTAATATCTCATTGCTGAAGTATAACTGGGCATGGGTTTCAAAGTTCTCTGGCTCAACGTCTTTTAGATGCTCTACTGCATAAAGTACGGACGAATTAAATCTTTCAAAAGCTGCCGGGTACTTTTCACGCAATTCAATAACCGTTTCAGGTGTGGTTATATTTATTAAAGCCTTATTAGCAGAAAGAAATTTACAAGGTCTATTCGATGAAGGAACATTTTCGGTTCCGGATCGGCTTAGTAGTTCAGACTCGAACTCAGACTCCGTTATATATGTGTGGCCCAGTTCACCAGCTAGCCTAGTTTCATTGTAGATGTTTCTTAGCCTAACTCTCATTGCCTGATTAATTGTTTGATAGGACCACCGTTCAAACGTTTCTTCATCAAGAAATTTATCAGGCTGCCATATCTGCCTACACTTAATGCCGCCATCAATTTCGCTAACTTTCTCAACTGTCTGGAAAAGATATAGCTGAACACCCTTTTTCCAAAAATCACCTCGAAACATTACATTTAAAGCTGGTCTACGTTTCTTTGAGGCATCTTCCTTCAAGACCAACATCCTGCCCTGATCATCTCGCACTACAGATCTTAGGTTCGCACGACTGTGTATGAAGTCATGCAACTCGTCGGGTATGCTGGATCTAAACGCATCGTCAGAAACCAACAATGGAACTTCATCGCTTGGCCTATTAAGTAGCGATAGCGGTATTACCTTTATGATATCTGCTTTAATCAATTGAAAATATGAAGAAAATAACCTCAAACCTTCTTCAATGGAATCATAGCTAATACTAGAGCTAGCCGAAACCAGAGGGTCATCAATTATAATCGATTCATAAACAAGAGCTGATGGCAGTATTTTTGGCGCCGATGCTTCCGTGGACTCGGATCCAAAAAGTGCATTAAGTCTGCGGGGAGGATCAAAGGATACTATCTCGGCATCAATAGTCTGAACCCTACCGTTTATATACTGAGAGATTCGCGCGGAGACCTCATTTTCGGGTAGGCCAGACAAATCGGCGGGCCTTCCTGCCGCTGTGAGCAGTCCCGAATCCATCAAGAGGTTTATCGCATGCCTACTCACATTGTCTCCAGAAAAACATAACATGTATTAGATCGCCTTCCACATAAGCCAATCATCGTGAAGGC
>LSQX01066536.1_pt1 | contig 12744 bp, 11 predicted proteins | sample 654561 | NCBI WGS metagenome assembly LSQX01 (sample SAMN04489861, study PRJNA283612) | anaerobic digester metagenome | isolation source: 4 biogas reactors fed with cattle manure at either 37C or 55C with and... | place: Denmark: Kongens Lyngby | collected 2014 | reverse complement strand
CCTGATAATGGACATCCCGACCGACAGGGTCCATGCCGGCATAGGTGGTCAGATCTCTCACACTGGCCAGGATACTTGCCGGGTCAGTCAGCCGGTGGTAGAGCAAGCCCTGAAGGGCTTCGGAGAGTGCCTCCCGGTTCTTTTTGTCCACTCGCTCACGGATGAAGCGATCCAACTCCATCTTCTGCCAGAACTGTCGAAGAAGGGCATGGCCAAAGTGATAACTGGCATGGGCTTGGTTTGGATTCACAAGATCCTGGTTGCCAACGGTCAGCACAACCGGCGCATTCTCCGCTTTCTCCTCCCGTGTCAGCCGTCGGGCTTCCTCTTTCAGCTTCTCGATGATGTCAGGATCTTCTGCCAGCATCCTTTCGTAGTTGCCGAGGGTCTTGATGACTCGGGTGATCTTGCGTTTGGTGCCCGGGATCCGTTGGTCTTTACGAAACTGGATGACGCGGGACTTACCTGCTCCTGTGATGGCAACATACATGGCGGCCACCTCCTTGAAGGGATATACCATTATAACATAACAGGACTTAACAGGACAATCAAATTGTACAAAAAGACGCCATCGACATCGGTGTCTATGGCGTCTCACAGATAATAGGTTGAGCTAACTCAGAAAGTCAGGACTTAGGATCTTGATATAAAATCTACAACCTATGCCTCTTGTTTAATTGCCGCGCCGGGTAAGATCGTTATGCAGAGGAATAACGCAATATCATTCAGAGTTTTGTAGCGATTCTATTCAGAGAAATGTGAATTCAAGATACCAGTCATCATAGAAATGGACAGGCAAAAAGATCCGTCCATACGGAGCGGATCTTTTTATTGGTTTGGCTTCCTACCCCAAAACGAATACAATCCACGAAAGGTTCAAAAGGTGCAAAAGGTGCATTGAAGTTTTTGCACTTGTTTTGTGATGAAGCATTACCAGCTTGTGACAAATCATATTTTCAAACAACCTACCGGTATCACTAATACACCGTCTTTTCTACGGTAGCCGTACTCAGTACCCGTCAAAACAATCTTCAGGTCCGGAGCCTTCAAGTATATTTGTTCATTTTTTCCGTTAAATATATGTATTAATTCTTCCACCTGGTTAAGATGGTTTGCTGCTCTTTCAATCTCGTTGGATCCCAATTTTATTTCGATCAAAGCATACCTCCCATCGTCGAGATGAAGAACGGCATCTACCTCTAAACCGTATCGATCGTGATAATAAGATACCCGGCCACCCTGTAAGGAAGAATATATCTTCAGATCCGGGATACAGAGAGATTCAAAGCGGCTTTATGTTAGAGTGTTTTGTGGTGTTTCGCTGGAAGGATTTGCGCTCCGCTGCAAGCTGTCCTTGTCAATATAACTTGGGGACCAGGCACCAAACCAATGATGGCACCTCGTTCGGCTTGCTCTGAGATCCTTCCAAAGCAATGCCTTCTCTTCATTGCCTCAATAATTAGTTTTTATTAGGCGTATGAAGGTCCGCCCTCTTGGAGCGGACCTTCAAAGAATTGGCTTCCTGCGCCAAAAGGAATACAATCCACACGAAAGATTCAGAAGGTGCAAGAGGTGCATTCGAGTTTATCTCTCTACTTCTGCTGCCTCTTCTATGTTTCCTGTTTGTTTACACCCGGTGCCTGCAGATCCCAACTATCCGACAAAAGGTTAACGGGCTGCAGCAGCAAAAGCGCTGAGTAGCAATACCGCGACACCAAGGGCGAAATTGATCCAAATCAGGAGCACGTTAACCTTATTTGGTTTCGGACTCTCAACTTGATCTTTCTTCGCAAATTTAATGGAACGGAATAGGGCGATGACTACCATGACCACGATCAGCAGGTGCTTGACGGCGGTTAAAGACGAATAGAGATTGTCAAAGTGCATGAAACCCGTAAATGAGGGACTGGAACGCCCCAGCAGGAGGCCAGTCACAACCAGTCCGACCATACTCAGATAGGTCCAGACCCGATGGCGCCGGGTCACCGCCTTCATCATTTCTCTGTTTTTTTCACCAGTACCCAGGACTTTAGATATAGATGGCACGAGCGTCAAAGTCATGAAGGCAAGGCCCCCGACCCACAAAGCAGTGAAGAATTCGTGCAGGAATCTAATCAAGCCCATCACAATCAATTGTTTATCCATTTTTTAACCTCCGAAAAATTTGTATTGATACTGTTCTCTTTTTTTACAGGTGACCGGAGCAATTATTCCTGATCGTATCATTAATGTTTTCTGATACTTAATCGTACGGACCGGTCCCGGTCACGGCTTCAAATAACTTTTTACAGGGACCACGGCTCGACTGTCCGTTGCCTCATTTCGACAAATACAATCATTATCCTTTTCACTTGTACCCTTCTATCTTCACGGTTTGACCCGAATGGCTACGGTGCCTGGTAGTGGATGACCTAATATCAGGCGACATCGAAAGCCATTTAGTGTTCAGTGAGTGGCGCCGAGAACAATAGTCTGAAAGTGGTCCCTTCCGTATCGTTGCTTTCAACTTCGATCGCTATGTCATGGCGGTCAGCCAGAGCTGCTGCGATGGCCAGACCTAAGCCAGAGCCAAGTGAATCATCCGCGTTGACACGGTAAAAGCGTTCAAAGATGTGAGGCAGGGCCTCAGGAGGGATTACAGTCCCATAATCATGGATCCGAATCTCAAGCTGACCGGTCTCCGTAAGCCGCGAACAGATACTGACATTGGTTCCGGCATCAGCGTAACGAAGCGCATTGTCTACAAGGATACCAAACAGCTGATACAGACGATTATAGTCACCCATATAAACGTACTGCCTTACATCATCTACATAAGTTAAAGACAAGCCGACTTGCTCAGCTTGACGGCGCTTTCTGCGGACAGCATCCTCCAAAATATCCGGTACATTGACCTCGCTTTTCTCAAACTTGAACTCAGCTGAATCCAGTCGGGAAAGCTCGAGCAGATCATTTATATGACTCTCCAGATGACGGCTCTCCACCAGCAGATCATCGTAATACTCCTGACAGCGTTCGGGCTCGGAAACGATGCCGTCACGCAATGCTTCCAAAGAGCTTCGCATGACGGCTACCGGTGTCCGCAATTCATGCGAAACTGAGGCAAGAAAAGTCCGCTTGGACTCCTCTTGTTCTTCTCGCTCTCTTTTTGCTTCAGCCAAGTGTTCAGCCAGCTTATCCATATTCCGGGCAAGCGCTCCAATCTCATCACTTTGACTAATTCCGCTGCGAGCACCATAGTCTCCTGAAGCCAATCTTGTGGCGGTCTCTTCCATCTGGGCAACAGGACGGCTGATACGTCTGGACAACAGGGTAGTCAGAATAAGTGCTACAAATAATGCGATCAGCAGCGACATGCCAAAAATACCAAGAATTTCATTCAAGCTCTGATTAAGATCGCTGTAGCTGTCATGCAGGAGTACAGCGGCTATCACCTGTCCGTCCTGATCGTAAACGGGCGCACCGGCTGAAAGGGAAGCCCTGTCCAATTGTTCGCTAAAAGCTCTGCTCGTGAGTGCTTTGCCGGCAAATACGTCTTCCAATAAAGCCTGAGCCTGAGGATTTAATTCAGTATAATTTATCGGCCGCTGCGACATCCCAACAGTCACGGATCGCGCAGACTCATCAACGATCCAGATATCGCTCATGGCCACCTCATTGATCAGATCCAAATAAGCTGACCGCGGACCCATATGCATGCCTCTGCCAGGTCTCTCATGACCCTGCCCCATGCCCGGGACCTGTTCGCCCATTCCGGATAGATTTTCTCCCGAAATAGTTAAACCATCGATCGCATCTGCGATGCTGATCGCATGCGTGAGCAGCTGGTCTTCGTACACCTGCAACATGCTGCGCCGGTTCAGCGTATAGAACAAAACACTCAAAACAAGGCTAAAAACCAGAAATAGGAGAAAAAATGATAGGGCGATACGCCGACTCAACTTAACAGGTTTCATAATTTTCTAAGTTTATAACCCTGGCCTCGTACCGTCGTTATGCTCCAGTCCTCATGGTTAAACTCATCTAATTTCGCCCGCATACGTTTGATGTGTGAGTCTACCGTTCTTAAGTCACCTTCATAATCATGACCCCACAGACGATCTATCAACTCATCGCGACTGAATACACGTTCTGGGTTAGAGGACAAAAGCCAGAGCAACTCTCTTTCACGGTGTGTAAGGTTAATTTCTTCCCCGTCAACCATAACTTCAGCCTTGTTCATATTGATGTGCAGGCTACCTAGAATATAATCCCCGCTGCTATCTGACTCCTCGCTACTGAAATCCAGCCTTCGCATAATAGCGCGTACCCGCGCCATAACCTCAGCCGGTGAGAATGGTTTTACAATATAGTCATCAGCCCCTATGTCCAGACCCATAATACGATCTCTGTCCTCATTGCGGGCTGTAATCATCAAAATCGGCACTTGAGATATGCGCCGAATTTCACGGCACACAGTGAAACCATCGATAAAGGGCATCATCACATCCAGAAGAACAACATCGGCAGGATTGGCCATGAAATGGTTCAAGGCCTCCCGCCCATCGTAAACAATATCGACACGATAACCTTCGCGCCGGGCATATTCAGCCAGGATCTCGGTTATCTTGTGGTTATCATCTGCTATCAACATTCGAGGCATATCGTTCTCCAGGAATTAAGTCTTTTCAGGTATTCTAGCAAAACGCTTGCCTGCCACGACCTCACAGCTCTTCTTGCAGCCAGCTTGCTCAACGATCATGGCGTTTCCGCAGCTGCAGCACCTCGACGTCCACGTCCGCGGAATGGGCACTCAGCTATGTCTTCAGGATCGCTCACATGGCCTCTGTTCCAGCGTGGTGTTACACCGTCCGGGAGATCCGGCACGCCGTCACCATCCGTATCGCAGGGACGGGTAAAGCCCTCCGGAAGATCCGGATAGCCGTTGCTATCCAAATCCTCGGCCTTGCGCATCCGACGCCTTCCCATACCGAAAACACTACCTAGATCTTCGCCATCCGCCTCAGGATTAAGTAAACGCCCTCTGTTCCTGCGTGGTGTTACACCCATCCGGAAGATCAGGCACTCCGTCAGCATCCGCATCACAGGGACGGATAAAGCCTTCGGGAAGATCAGGATAGCCATCGCCATCCGAATCCTCAGCCCTACGTATCCAATGACGCTTGCCTCTGCCAAATTCCCTTCCCAAGGCATCGCCACTGTCATATGGTACTTCACTTGTTTCGGCCGAATCGCCCTCTGCAGCGCTCGCCCGCTCATTAGTTAATGGAAGAACCGTTATGATCAGAACAGCAGCAATGAGAAAAACTGCGATTCCCGTAAATATTTTTCTTAGCATTTTGCCTTGACCTCCTTTAGGTTATTTACGCCTACAGAATAAAGCCCGACTGTGTCAGTTCAGTGTCAGGGTTACTTTGTTTTTCTTCGATATGACTTCATAACCCGAATAGTCTTCGTCCGGATCACCCGAGAAATAGCACCGCTGCCCCGTTCCATGAAGTACCTTTCTTTTTCAATATATGGATTCCAGGCACTGAATTTATAAAGTTTTAAAAAAAAGATCCGCCCCATCCGGAGCGGACCCTTTGTCGGTTTGGTGCGGACAACAGGACTCGAACCTGCACGGTTTCCCATTGGAACCTAAATCCAACGTGTCTGCCAATTCCACCATGTCCGCGTAAGTTAAATCAATTGACTGCGCTTGCTATCTCGTCATTACCACCTTACATGCTTTCGTCTTTATCAATCACCCAACCTGAGGACACTCATGAAGGCTTCCTGTGGAACCTCGACGCTGCCGACCTGTCGCATGCGTTTCTTGCCCTCCTTTTGCTTTTCAAGGAGTTTCTTCTTACGGCTGATGTCACCGCCGTAACATTTGGCTGTAACATCCTTGCGATAAGCGCGGACCGTCTCCCGGGCAATGATCCGGCCGGCGACACTTGCTTGGATCGGAATCTCGAATTGCTGGCGGGGGATATTCTCCCGTAATTTTTCCGCCATGGCCCGTCCCCTTTTATAAGCATCGTCACGGTGCAGAATGAAAGTGAGGGCATCCACCTGTTCGCCATTGATCATCATATCAAGTTTAACCAGATCCGACACCTGCCAACGCTTGAACTCATAGTCCAGGGACGCGTAACCCTTTGAGTTGGATTTGAGGGCATCGAAGAAGTCGTAGATAATCTCATTCAAGGGCATGTCGTAGTGAAGGTTGACCCGGTACTCGTCGACATACTGAGTATTGACGTAGACTCCCCGGTAGTTGTGACAGAGCTCCATCACATTGCCGATGTATTCCTTGGGCAGCATGATGGAGGCAGATACGATTGGTTCTTCGATGCTGCTGATCTGTTCGATCTTGGGCATGTTGGTGGGGTTCTCCAGCATCATCTGGCTTCCGTCAACCATGTTGAGACGGTAGGCGACCGAAGGGGCTGTGGAGATCAGGTCCAGATCAAATTCTCTTTCCAGTCGTTCCTGGATGATTTCGTAATGGAGCAGGCCGAGGAATCCACAGCGAAAGCCAAATCCCAGGGCTGTCGACGTCTCCGGCTCGAAGGAGAGGGCCGCGTCGTTCAGCTGAAGACGTTCCAGGGCATCGCGCAAATCAGGATAATCTGCGCCGTCAACAGGATACATGCCGCAAAAGACCATCTGTCTGACGGGTTGATATCCGGGAAGTGGCTCGGACGCGGGATTATCCGCCAAAGTGATGGTGTCCCCGGGAGCGGTATCACGAACATTCTTGATGCTGGCGGTGATGTAGCCGACATCGCCAGCGTAAAGTGTTTCCCTGGGCTCCATGGCTGTAGGGCTGAAAGTTCCCAGTGACGTCACGGTAAACTGTTTTTGCGAATGCATCATCAGGATCTCATCGCCGCGTGAAACCTGTCCTTCGCGGATATTGACATGGGTAATCACGCCAAGGAAGGCATCGTAGAGCGAATCAAAGATCAAAGCTTGAAGCGGCTTGTTCTTATCACCTGTCGGAGCCGGAAGGTAATCTTTGACCGCCTCCAGGACCTGGTCGATGTTGGTGTCAGTTTTAGCCGAGATCAAAGGCGCGTGCGAGGCATCGAGACCGATCACCTCCTCAATTTCATGTCTGACCTCCTCCGGTCTGGCGGCAGGCAGGTCGATCTTATTGATCACCGGCAGGACCTCCAGTCCCGCGTCAATCGCCAAATAGGCATTGGCCAGCGTCTGCGCTTCAACTCCCTGGGAGGCGTCAACAATCAGGATGGCGCCGTCACAGGCTGAAAGTGACCGTGAGACCTCATAATTAAAGTCCACATGGCCGGGTGTATCAATCAGGTTATAGATATAGCGCTGGCCATCCTTTGCCTGATATTCCATGCGGACTGCCCGGGCCTTGATGGTAATGCCCCGTTCCCGTTCGATATCCATATCATCCAGGACCTGATCAAGTCTGGCGCGCGAAGAGAGCGCGCCGGTGTGCTCGATCAGGCGGTCAGCCAGAGTCGACTTGCCGTGGTCAATATGGGCAATGACGCAAAAGTTTCGAATATGATCTGATGGAATCGTTTGCATAGGTCCTCATCTTTGTTTAGTAATCAATCTTATTTGGGTCTGCCGATCCGCTCGAAGGGGAAAAGACGGAAAAACAGCTTGCCCTCGATTTCGCCCTGGGTTACAGGTCCGACATCGCGGCTGTCGCGGCTGTTCATCCGGTTATCACCCAAAAGATAATACTCCCTGTCGCCAAGCAACATATCCGCGTATTCATGAGCGTGCTCCGAAGTCATCACACCCTCTTCCAGGTAAGGTTCATCCAGCAACTGGCCGTCAATGTAGACGAAGCCGCCCCGGATGGTTATTTGCTCACCCGGCAGGCCGATGATCCGCTTGATGATCATGATTTCATCGTGATGGCCAGCGTCCCTGAATGAATCAGCGGTCACGATATCCCCCCGTCTCAGACCTGAAGGAAAAAGGCGGGAGACCTTTTCGACAAATACTTCGTCCTTATCTTCCAGGGTCGGTGACATGGACGAACCGATCACGGTGTTGCGCTGCAGAACGAACTGAGTGATCCCGTACACAAAAACGAAACAGATGGCAAGCGTGATCGCAAAACGGAGCAGACGCCTCCAAAAAAGGCCTCCGGCAGGTCTTCCCTGCTCACTGCCAGTGCCGACAGATCTATGCCTCTGCTCTGAAAACTGATCCATCTGTTCCCCAAAACCCCTGTTCATTAGCTTACTTGGGTTTGCCTATCCGGTCAAAGGGATAGAAGCGCAAAATCAGGCGCCCCACGATGTCATCCTGTTCGAAGGGACCCAGATCCCGGCTGTCACGGCTGTTGGGCCTGTTATCTCCCAGCAGGTAGTACTGGCGTTCGCCCAGTTGCAGGTCGGCGTAAGCCAAGGTTCGCCCATCGGTCAGCGTCCAGTCGTCCAGATAAGGTTCATCCAGCCTCTGTCCATCGATCCGCACATAGCCTTCACTGATGGTTATCCGCTCACCGGGAAGTCCCACAATCCGTTTGATCACATACTCCCGGCCACCCTGCTCGAGGTTGCTTCTCGTATCGGCTGTCACAATATCGCCGCGCTTCAAGCCCGAAGGAAATAACCTGGACAGCTTCTCGATAAAGATCTCATCCTTGTCTTCCAACGCGGGGACCATGGATGAACCGATGACCGTGTTGTGTTGCAGGACATACTGCCTGATCAGAAGTACCAGAAGAACCGTCAGGACGAAAGTCAGGACCAGCGAAAGCAATCGTCGCCAGGCAGGACGCGGATCCTTCCTGCGGGATTCTTTGCGGGTTTTCAGCCCAAGACCCTCAAAATAGGACTCCAGGCTTTGCGACTCATCGGCCTTGAGGCCGCCTGTCTGTTCCAGCAGCTGATCCCGGGACAGGGTCATTTACGTCTCCTTGCCGTCCGTGGGGTCGGTTTGCTGACCGGCTGTAATGGTCAGCCCCAACTCATCGAGCTGCTTAGGGGCGACAAAGTAGGGAGCACCGGTCATCAAAGACGCGGATGTCTGCACCTTGGGGAAGGCGATCACTTCGCGGATACTATCCTCGCCGGTCAAGAGCATGACGATCCGGTCAAGCCCATAGGCCAGACCTCCGTGCGGCGGCACCCCGTACTTGAAGGCAGACAAGAGGAAGCCAAACTGTTCCTGCGCTTCTTCTTCCGTAAAACCAAGAATGGAAAAGAGCTTCCTTTGCAGATCCTGCCGGTGGATTCTGATGCTCCCGCCGCCAAGTTCCGTTCCATTCAAGACCATATCGTAGGCGCGTGCCCTGGCCTGTCCGGGATCCGTATCCAACAAGCCCAGATCCTCTTCCATCGGTGAAGTGAAAGGGTGATGCTTGGCCACGTAACGCCCCGTTTCCGCCGACCGTTCCAGCAGGGGAAACTCAGTCACCCAACAGAATTCGAATCGTCCCTCAGGGATCAGACCGCGGCGACGGGCGACTTCCAAACGAAGTTCGCCCAGGGCTTCAAGCGCGGTCTCGCGGTCGGCGTCGGCAACGATCAGAAGCTGGGACTCCCCGTCTCCTCCGGCCAACGCCAAGGCGGCTTCGACAAAATCCGCCTGACAGAATTTGGCGGCTGAGCCGCGGCTGCTCCCATCTTCGGCCAATGACAACCAGACAAGGCCCTTGGCCCTGGTTTCTCTTTTGACGAAAGCCGCCAGGTCATCCAACTCGCGACGGGACATGGAGTTGCCTTGAGGAACCGCCAATCCGGCTACGAGTCCACCTTGCGCGAGCACGTCTTTAAAGACCCGAAAGTCTGTTTTGTCAGCCGCTTCTCCGAGATCGGCGATCTCCATGCCGAATCTGAGATCGGGTTTGTCCGTCCCGAACCGGGCCATGGCCTCTCGCCAGGTCAGGCGCCTGATTGGCAGACTGATTTCGACATCCAAAAATTCCCGCATTAAGGTGGCCAGGTAACGTTCGTTGATCTCAAGTACATCCTCTTCGTCGACGAAGGCCATCTCGATATCGATCTGGGTGAATTCGGGCTGTCTGTCCGCCCGCAAGTCTTCATCCCGGAAACAGCGGGCGATCTGCATATACTTGTTGTATCCCGCCAGCATGAGCAACTGCTTGTAAAGCTGGGGAGATTGAGGCAGGGCAAAGAAACGACCCGGAAAAACACGCGAAGGAACCAGGTAATCCCGGGCGCCCTCCGGCGTGCTCTTGATCAGGATGGGGGTTTCAACATCGATGAAACCTTCACGGTCGAAAAAGTCGCGCGTGATTTTGGTGATCCGGTGGCGGGCCAGCATTTTCCTCTGCATGTCCGGTCTGCGAAGATCCAGATAACGATACTTCAACCTCAACGATTCGTTGACATCCGTGGATTCTTCAATATAAAAAGGCGGGGTTTCCGATTCCGACAGGATCTTGAGCTCATTGACATGAAGCTCCACTGTTCCTGTCTTCATGTCAGGATTAACGGCGCTCCTCTTGCGCAGCGTCCCCCTTGCGGCCAGGACATACTCCCCTCGAGCCGCTGTGGCCTTCTTGCGGGCCTCATCGGGAGAATCATGATCCGCGACGATCTGAACCTCGCCCGCGATATCACGAAGCGTGATGAAGGTCAGCCCGCCAAGGTCGCGTTGTTTGTGGCACCAACCCATCAGGATCAGTTCCTGGCCGATCATCCCCTCTGTCACTTCACCGCACAGGCAGCTCCGCTTCCATCCCCCAATTGATTCACTCATCTTATTTCTCTTCCCTCACAGTCCTGCTCAGGGTTTCCCTTCTTTGTTTTCTTTCAAATAGGTCCCGATCGCGTCGAGCAAAATCGTCTCCTCGCTTCCATCCGCCATCTTGCGGATGGTTCCCTGACCGCTTGTCACTTCTTCTTCACCCAGCACCAAGATGAACCCCGCGCCCATGCGATCCGCCGCCTTCATTTGCGCGCGGACACTGCGACCCATCAGATCGGTTTCAGCGGAGAGACCTTGCCTGATTAAGCTTGCCGCCAGAGCCAGCGCATCGGCGGACGTTGCAGAAAAGGAGGCGATGTAAAGGTCGGGACCCGGCTTCTCTACGAGGGTAATTCCCTGAGCCTCCATCTCCAGCATCAGGCGTTCCACGCCCATGGCGAAACCCACAGCCGGTACATCCGGTCCTCCAAGCTCATGAACCAGGCCGTCGTAGCGGCCGCCCCCGCAAATGGAGCCCTGCGTGCCCACGTTTTCCGAGACAAACTCAAAGACAGTCCGCGTGTAATAGTCGAGCCCCCGGACAATCCGTGGATTGACCAGGTAATGAATGCCCTGTTTATCCAGGGCTTGCCTGACCAGGGTGAAGTGTTCCTTGCAATCATCGCAAAGATAATCCAGCTGCACAGGAGCGCCCTCAGCAAGTCTGCTGCAGGAGTCCTCCTTACAGTCGAGCATCCGAAGCGGGTTGCGGGTAAAACGAACCTGACAATCCTCACACATATGGGGAAGTTCCGGTTCATAGTAGGCCCGCAGCGCGGCCTTGTAGGTTTCACGACAGGCCGGGCAACCGATGCTGTTGATTTCAAGACGGATTCCTTCGAGTCCCAGTTCCGCGAAGTAGGCATCCAGCAGGCCGATGACCTCGGCGTCAGCGGTGGACGCGGAGGCGCCAAACACCTCACAGCCCAGCTGCCAGAACTCCCGATAACGGCCTTTTTGCATCTTCTCATAGCGGAACATGTTGAGCTTGTACCAGAGCTTGAGCGGTGCCGGCCAGGACGCCATCCCGTGTTCGATGAAGGCCCGCACAACCCCAGCGGTCCCTTCAGGCCTCAGCGTCAGACTGCGGTCACTTTTGTCCTGGAAGGTATACATCTCCTTGCGGACCACATCGCTGGAGTCGCCGACCCCCCGGACGAAAAGCTCTGTATATTCGAAGGTGGGCACCCTGATCTCTTCGTAACCATACCGGTGACAAAGATCCTCAAAGGCGCGTTCCAGATATTGGCGTTTTGTCGCTTCTTTCGGCAGGATGTCCTTGGTTCCGCGGGGAGCCTTCAGGTCCATGACGACCTCCTTATTTGCTGCTTTTTAATTCGGGCTTATCAAATTATTCTATCACAGCGGAAGTGTCACAGCCCCTGAATCATCGGTGCAGGAGGGGACTGAGCTTCTTGTAGATCAGGCCGACGATCAAGGAGATCACCAAACCCTTCATCAGATTGAAAGGAATGAAGACCCACAGGATCAGGGACGGCAGGCCGGTTACCATGGTGTTGCCCGCGGCGTGTGTCGCGGCAACGATACCCTCCATGGAGAAGCCCATCACGGCGACGTAGAAGGGAATGGTGAAGAAATAGTTGATCAGGGCACCTGACGCTGTCAGGGCCAGCGTTCCCGCTGCCATGGAAATAATCGCCCCCCCGCGTGTCTTCTTGTACTTGTAGATCAGGCCGGCCGTTCCGACAAAGAAACTGCCCATGATGAAGTTGGCGAGCTCGCCCACCATCAGCGTATGGGTCGCGGGCAGGTGAGCGATATTCTTAATCAACTCCACAGCGATGCCCGCCAACGGACCCATGGCGAAGGTCGCGAGCAAGGCGGGAATCTCAGAAAAATCAAATTTCAAAAATCCCGGGAATAAAGGGAGTGAGATCTCAAGGTACATTAAAGCGATGGCGACAGCCGACAGGATGCCGGTCTTGGCGATCCAGGCCGTTCCTCTTCCATTTGCTGCTCCAATCCTGGTCTTGTTCATGTGTTCACCGCGCGGCGAGGCCGCTCTCTTTCCTTATGATTTGG
>LSQX01177287.1_pt1 | contig 12745 bp, 14 predicted proteins | sample 654561 | NCBI WGS metagenome assembly LSQX01 (sample SAMN04489861, study PRJNA283612) | anaerobic digester metagenome | isolation source: 4 biogas reactors fed with cattle manure at either 37C or 55C with and... | place: Denmark: Kongens Lyngby | collected 2014 | reverse complement strand
GTTCCTGGTGTTGATCGCAGAAATGTTGTTGTTGATGATCATAAAATCATCATCCTCCTCCTTGAATTTATTACCGGGAATCCATTCCCGGCTGCTGCCGGATGAGCCGGCTCACCCAGGGTTTTTCCTTTCTTCCGTCGGCGCGCGTTTACAACTTCGGAAAAGAAATCCCCCGGTATATATAATATCGGCTATACCGGAGGATCGGTTTAGCGTTTTTTCGACCAGGATCCCGGGGTCATTTGGCCCCATGGTCCCCATCCGCCTTTTTCAGCGCGGCAAACCGGCTGTTTTTCAGCAAATTGTCCAGGTCGGCCTTCACATTGGTTGATGCCGCCTTTTTGTTCTCCTCGGAGATCTGCAGGAATATTTCCTTCCGGTGTACCGAGACCTCCCTGGGAGCCTTGATGCCGATACGCACCTGGTCGCCCTGTATGTCAAGTACGGTTATTTCGATATTTTCATTTATGATTATGGACTGGTCCTTTTTCCTCGTCAGCACCAGCATCAGCCTTGTCCTCCTGTCTCCGGAGTTCATCCAGTATATAGTGTCGCACACCGTATCTGTCCGTGTCAAGGATAAGCTGCCTTCCCCTGCGGTTTGCGCAGTTGATGACCACCGGAGCCTGCAGGTTCACGGTCATCTTGCTGATATCGTCCGGCACGACCACTATGCAGAATACCGAAACATCTGAGGGCGACTTTATTTCGAGTTCATTGAGGACTTCATCGTCGAGCCTGATCTCGTAGTCTTTCCTGATGACGAACGGATCGACTATGACGAATGCAGGCCTGGGTTCATCTACGCCCTGCATCCATTTGAACGGGGAATCTTCCACGTCGCTGTCTATAAGCACGAACCTCTTCACATTTTCAAAACCCGGTATGCCGTGTTTGAAATTGATGACCTGTTCTTCGCTGATCTCGAGTTCTCCGAAATACCTGGTCTTCAGTACCATTATGACTCCTCCATGCATATTTTGTCAGACGTATCTATCAAACCTGTTCGGTACATACCTCATACTGATCGAAGGGTACTGCGCCATGCTGATCCGTACCCGGGCCGGCGTAAAACTGATCCTGATGTCCGGCGGCGTATACGTGGCCTGCACTCCATTCGACGCCCCCGGCATGTCTCCTGTGACGTTTACCTTGACACCGCCGGTCACCGTTATCTGCGGTCTTGCCTTAGGTATGCAATCGATAACGAATTCCTTTTCAGGGAATGCATCTCTCTCGACGATAGCCGGTATGGGATCCTCAGGGTTCTCGATCGCCGCGATGGCGTCCCCGTCCGCAGAAACCTTTTCAGTGTAAGTCACGGCCTGCCGCATCGCATACTGGCCTTCCTGCCTGGTGAGGTCGACGGGCCCCATCAGCCCCATCGATTTGAAACATTCATACTGGTCGATTACGACCCGTGGCAGTTCCGTATGGACTTCCACCTTTGCCCGCTCGGTGCTGAATTCCAGCCTTGCCTTCCTGGTCCGTATGTCCATGCGGGACGGCGTAGTCGTTATATTAAGTTTTGCAGGTATCCTGCTTATCTCTAGTCCCATACAGTCACCATCCGTGGCAACAAGGTCCGTCCCTGGGTTACATGCGCCGGCAGACCGTCATATCACAGGAACCATCCCGATACGATCATCCTGTCGTACCGTCACCTCAGGAAATCCACAAGCGACGGCATGATTATCCTCGCTCCGCCTGCAAGCGACGCCCTGTATACATTTTCCTCGTTTTTGAGGTTCATTATAGTCTCGGTCATATCCACGTCTTCGTTCTCGCTCATCAGCCTGGTGAAATTGGTGATGTCATTGAGCATCCTGTTCATCGTGAGTTCCAGCCTGTTTATGCGGGCGCCGACGTCTGCCCTGACCCGGAGGACGGTGTCAAGGTTGTCCGAGAAATTCTGCGTCATGTTCCTGATCGCTTCGTAGTCGGCATTGTCGAAGGCCTCTATCAGGTCGTTCATGTCCTGTATGAATTTGCCGGGATTGCCGACCTCGGCATCCGTGATATCCGCGCCGTTATTGAAAAGATCGCCGCCGAGGACGTTAACATTGATGCTGTCCGCAAGCCCGATCTGGTAGGATATCTGTTCCGAATTGTATACTTCCACGAGGAAATTCCCGTTTTCATCAAGCAGCTTCTGGTCAGTCTTGAATCCTGTGAATATGTAGCGCCCGGCATAGGCCGCGTTGCCAAGGTTTATCAGCTGTGTCCTCAGCTGTATCAGCTCGTTTTTGGTTGCCTGAAGGTCCTCCGGGCTCTCGATGGAATCACTGCCGACGATGAGTTCCCTGACCCTCTGGAATATGTCCCCTATGTCGCTCAGTGTCGTTTCCGTTATTTCAAGCCATGACCGCGCATCCTTCAGGTTCCGCTGGTACTGCTGTATCTCCGCCACATCGGTGCGGAGCTTCAGTGCCCTTGCAGCAACTACCGGGTCATCGGAAGGCACCTGTATCTTTTTCCCCGTGGCAAGCTGCGCCTGCAGCTTATCCATCCTTGTCAGGTTGTTCCCGATATATTTGATCATGTTATTTATAAGCATGTTGTTGGTTATCCGCATGATGCTGACCTCCCCGGACTCATATCAATGTATCACACAAACAGTTCGTTTATCAGCGTTTCATATATTTCAGAGATCGTCTGTATCATCTTTGCAGCAGCATTATACGCGTGCTGGAATTTTACCAGGTTTGCCATCTCTTCATCGATGGAAACGCCCGAATAAGAAAGCCGCCTGTTCACGATCTGGTCGATGACTATCTTCTGGTTGTCGCTGTAATTGCCCGCCTGCTGCGAATCTATCCCCATCGTCGTCACGAGGGATTTCATGAAGTCTTCCGGGGCTCCCTCGGAAAACATGTCCGCATTCCTTCTCAGTGCGAGCAGTGCATTGAGCACATTGATATTCGATGCCTGTCCCGCCTCGTCTGACGCGGCGATCAGGTTGTAGTCATCCAGTATATCGGCACTTACGGAAAAATTCTTTGCCGTGATTTTCTCGTAGACGTCGTAAATGTCTTCAGGTTCGGAAGCGCCGTCAAGAAAATCGGATGTCGAAAGCGGCTGCCTGCTCTCACCGGTCATGGTGAAAAAGCGTATCCCTGACAGGTCCGAGTTATGGCCATACCCTGAAGCATGGCCCGTGCCGAATTCATCGGCATCGAATCCCCTGTCGCCGTCCAGGTCGATATATCCTTCGTTGAACGCGCGGGCAAAGATCCGGACGAATTCGTTAAGCTTCTTTATGTAATATGGTATCCCCTTGTAATTCGGGGAAACGAGGCCGTTGTCAGGATTGACGCTGCCTTCGTTGCCGTCGCGCATATCCAGCAGGCCTTTCAGTTCGCCGCCTTTTACGTTGAGCTTATTGCCATCGGCCCACTTCACCTCGTAAAGGCCGGGGATGTCCTCCCTGTTCACCTTCTTGCCGGCATCCCTTTGCTCGAGCGCCAGTGTGCTGACGGTGAAATGGTCCACGAGGGCTTTCCCGCTGACAGTGATGACAAAATGCTTGTCCTCCCTTCCGTCAGGAGTATACCCTACGACGACTTCGTATGCCTCTATGTTGATGAGCTTCGAAAGCTTATCCACGAGGACAGTGCGCTGGTCCCTCATGTCATTGGCCGTATTCTCGCTGAGCTCGGTTATGTAGATCTGCCTGTTGAGCTGCTGTATCTGTAAGGCAAGCGAGTTGATTTCCTCCACCTTGGTCTGTATCCTGTGGTTTATGTCATACTGCATTTCCTCAAGCTTTGTTGCCAGGTTGTTGAAAAACCTGGTGAGCGTGACGGCGTTCTGCCTGACCAGGGACCTTACGGCGGCACTGCCCGGATCCTTCGCCAGTTCCTGCAGTGAATCGAAGAAATTGCTCATGATGGCAGTGAACCCGCTGTCGGAAGGTTCGTTGAAAAGGATCTCCAGGTCGGAGAGTATCTCCCTTTTCACGCCCCATTCGCCGTATGACATGGCTTCGCTCCAGTACTTGAAATCCAGGTATTCGTCACGAATCCTCGTTACTCCGATCACCTCGGAACCCGTTCCCAGCATGCCGGTGCCGTCGGCAAGCGCCATGGGCCTCGAAGCCACCTGTATGGCCTGCTGTCTCGAATAACCCGGTGTGTTTACATTATTCAGGTTGTGGTTTACGATATCCAGGCTGCGCTGGGCGGAAAAAAGTCCGCGCACCGCAACATTCAGTCCGAAAAACGCTTCACCCATCCGTTATCACCTGCCTGCAAGGCCAAGCCTGTTCACTACGGTTTCTATCATCGAATCTATGATGTTCAGCACTCTTGATGCCGCGTCGTATGCAAATTTGAATTTCAGCATGTGTGTCATCTCTTCATCCATCGAAACTCCCGCTATTGCCGTCCGCTGTGCGTCGGCGGCTTCCACCAGCCTGCCCTGGCTTTCCGCGATGTTTGTCGCTTCGGAAGCCCTGTTTCCGACTGTGAGTATTATGTACTGGTAATAGTCGTCCAGGCTCACCAGCCCCATTTTATCCATGATCATCGCTTTATTCCTCAGGTTCGCGATTTCCAGCGCTATGGTGTTGTCTCCCGCATCGCCCGTTCTTGACGCTGCTATGAGGGACAGGTCGGAAAGGTTGGGATTAAGCCTGATATTGCCCATCTCAAGCGGCCTGGCCGGGTTTATGACCACGAAGATATCTTCGCCGTACCCGGGCGGATCCTTTATGTTCATGCCGCTTCTGTGCAGGTAGTTGATTTCCCTGAGCATCGTGTTGATAAGCGCATTGAGCCTTTTTTTGATATCAGAGATTATGTTCAGTGAGTCTCCTATCAGCGAATTATTGGTCGAGACGTCCATATCCGTGTCATATGCCATGCCGTTTATCAATGACACGAACGCGGCGTCATCGGTGTCCGCCGAGAAATCGGAGAAACTGTATGCCTTGCCGTCGAACTTTTCGGCAAACTCTGCCCAGTCCGCCGGCGTGTCCGTGATGGCAGACGCATCCATGCCCAGTTCCGCAAGCCTTGACCCCAGCTCATCCAGCTGGTCCGCCGAAAGTGTACCGTTGGTCAGGAAGAAGGCATACCTGTTCGAATCCTTTCGAAGGTCGCCGGCGGTACCTTCGACAGCTGCCGCAAACCCGTCCGCCGAGACCACATCCCTGACCGTGATCTGCACATCAAGGCCTCTTTTTGCAAGTTCTGCCGCGTATGCATCGATCCTGTCGTTTGCCTCGTCTATGCTCATGGTGGCGGTATCCACGTAGAACACCACGTCCGTCTTTACATTCGGCGTCCCGTTCTCATGGCTGCCGATGGTACCTGATACTTCGCCCCTTGATTCCATGAGCCCTTTCAGTATGCCGCCTTTTATCGGGACCACAATGTCCGTACCGGCCAGCTTGGCCACGTAGAAATTCTCTCCCGGGTTCCGTTCTTCAGCGTAAAGATCTGTGCTGACGCCTTTCTGGACAAGGAAATATCCTCCCAGCGTGATATCCACCTGGCCGTCCTGCATCTCGATAACATCCACCTTGACCAGCTTCGTGAGCCTGTCGATGAGCGAATTCCGCTGATCCCTGTAATCGGCGGCCGTATCGCCCGAGACCTCGTTTTTCAGTATCGTGACATTGAGTTTGGCGATTTGCCTCGTGATCTCGTTTATCTCGTCTATCCTGACCATTATCTCGGTGTTCAGGTCGTTCTGCAGCCTGTCAAGCTGGGCTCCCAGGTGGTTTACATACTGTACCAGGGCCTCGCTCCTCTGCCTGACAAGCGCCCTTACAGTCAGGCTGTCGGGCTCCTTGGCCAGTTCCTGCCACGCGTCCCAGAACCGGTTCAGGACGCTTTGCAGCCCCGATTCCATCGGCTCGGCCAATATGGCCTGAAGGTCGAGGAACGTCTTCTGGCGGGTTTCCCAGTAGCCAAGGGTCGAGTTCTCCTGCCTGAATATGTTGTCGAGGAAGGCATGCCTGATCTGCCGGATCTCCTGGATATCCGCTCCGAGCCCCATCTGCACGAGCCCGGCACGCGTAAGCACGGTCTCGACAGGCCCGTTCTTGATCATGAGCTGTTGCCTGACATATCCGGGCGTATTGACATTGGCTATATTATGACCGGTCACATAAAGCCCGCGCTCATTGACCGTAAGGCCTGACCGGGCTATTTCGTAACTGGCGAAACTTACTCCCATATGCCCTCCTATAGTTTTACATCGAAGAAATTCCTTTTCCCCGGATCATTCGACTGTCCGGATTTGCCGTATGTGTCTCCTGCGGACCCGGCATTTGAAAGGACGTTGATCGAAAAATCGATATATTCGAGAGAATTTTTTATGAGCTTCGTGTTCAGTTCATTTGAGTCCTTCAGATCCTTAAATACAGAAGTCATCTTCTCCTGGCACCTGGCCAGTTCTTTCGACTGGTCCTCCGGGAGCACCTTTCCCAGTTGTGATACGGTGATGTTTTCGGCATCCATCCCGATTTCCTTCGAGAGCTTTTCAACAAGGTCCTCGCGGCTCTGTTCCAGTTTCGCGAGCCTAAGCACCAGGGACTGCTCGACCTTCGTGATGTTCTCGAGTTCCGTCACCTTTCCCTGGACGATGATGTCCGTTTTCTCGCGTGACAGCCTGAGCAGCGTTTCATATATTTCCGCTTCTTTCTCCAGTATCTCTGTGAGTTTTTTTACCGTTCCGGTATCCAAAGTATCACCACCTGACATGACCGGAAAAACCGCTTCCGGAAAAAAGAAAGGAGCTTTTTACTCCTCCCGGATCATCATGCTTTCCTGTCAAAGACACTCCTTATGACCTTTTCGGCTACATCGCGCCCTTTCACATCATACTGGCCCGCTTCGATCTTCCCCAGGATACCTTCCACTTTTTCCTGCCGGATATCGGGCACTTCCCTGAGGGCCTTCAATACTGTCTGAAAATCCTTCGCCTCACTTGAGATGGACAATACATCCTTCCCGGATGTCACGGCTCCGGTTCTACCTACCCTGCCCGTATTCTTTTGTGGACCATATATGCCGGTTATCTTTGGCACATCTCCTGGTATCCTCATTCTAACCACTCATCCTTAAATACTTGATTTCTTTTCGGTTCAAATAGTATATCGGAACAATGCAAAAGTTTATTAACTGGTAAATTGTTTTCTTCCTGCCGAAAATCATTTATCTTTTTCATATTCCTTGTTCAGGTATCTCATCCCCAGCGACTTCCTGTCGGACGTGTTCGTGCTGTCCAGTTCCATCCTGAGCTGGCTCGCCGCAGACCTGAGTCCCGACGCGATGGTCCTTTCGCAGTCCTGGCAGTACCTGCCGGTCTTGATTGACCTGCCGCAGTTCTCGCATTCCAGCAACAGGTTGCCGTCATCGTTTGCTATTTCCAGCCTGCCTTCCCTCAGGAACCTTTTGATCGTCTCAACGCTCACATCCAGTTCCGTGGAAACCTGGGTCAGCGCGGCGCCGGGATTCTCATAGAGATATTTCCTGATCCTCTGGAAATCCTCTTCCTCTTTCTCCCTGCACGCCGGGCAAATAGGCACTCCTCCTATGTAATTGAAAATTTTCCCGCATTTCCTGCAGTTCCTCACATCTGGCATGAAAACCCCTCCCTCATCTACTTTCTGCCTGTGGCGACCACTACAGCGAATACTTTCACCGCACCTGCCTGCTTGAGCACTCTGCTGCACTCTTCAAGCGTGGACCCTGTTGTCAGTATGTCGTCGACCAGCAGCACCGACTTTCCCCTGACCTTTTCGGGTGACATGACAGAAAAAGCACCCCTGACGTTCTGGTTCCTCTTTTGCCTGTCCAACAGGCTCTGGGCTTCCGTATACCTCTCCCTTCTCAGGAATTTTGAGCATTCCGGCAGCTTAATGATCCTGCTGAGCGCCTTCGATATCAGGTACGCCTGGTTGTATCCCCTGATGAATTCCTTGTGCTTGTGTAGCGGCACGCTGATGACCATGTCGTATTCCCCGGGATCCGTCAGCTTGCCCAGTCTGTCGGCGATCAGCCTCGCATAGGTCGTGTAATAGCCGGGCTTGTTGTAGAATTTGAACCGGATCAGCGACTCCTTCACCATGCCCGTGTATTCGAATACGCTCAGTGCTCCGTCGCAGTGACCGATCTCATCTTCCCTGCTGATCCTGATCATCCTGTTTTCCGAGAACGGGAGCCTGCCGCAGCACTGGGCGCAAATGTGGATGCCCGCGCTGTGATCCAGCAGTTGCTGGCAAAAGATGCACCTGGGAGGATATATCAGGTTCAGGATGGTCTCGATAAACCTCAATAGCCGTCAGCCCGCTTTCATCAGATAATATCGGCATATGCCGCGAAATTTTTAAGCTTGTCCGCAAGACCGGAATAGCGCAAGGTCTCTCTTTTGTTTCCCACCATCCGAAGGAGGACATCTTCGTCGCCCACCAGGACGACCATCTCCTTTGCCCTTGTCACGGCTGTGTAGAGCAGATTCCTTGTCATCAGTACTTCCGGCCCCGGAAAGATCGGCATGACGACAACAGGAAATTCCGAGCCCTGGCTTTTGTGCACTGTAACGGCGAATGCAGGTTCGAGTTCGTCCAGGATGCTGTAGTCATATACGACCAGCCTGTCATCATCGAACTGGACGCTTACTTTCATTTCCTCGTCATCTATCTGTACGACTGTCCCCATATCGCCATTGAAAACCCCGGTCCCGTCGATCCCGGCATTGCCGGGCTTCTCCCACCGGAGGCTGTAATTGTTCCTTACCTGCATCACCCTGTCGCCTTCTCTGAGGATATGGCCCCTGGTAACTTTCTCCGCCTTTTTGCCGTCCTGCGGGTTCAGGGCTTTCTGCAGTTCCACGTTCAGGTTGGCCACGCCCGCCGGCCCCTTTTTGGTCGGAGAAAGTACCTGTATGTCCTTCATGGGATCAAGACCGTAAGTGTCCGGCAGCCTCCTGGCACACAGGTCGATGACCGTCCGCAGGATACTTTCCTGTCCGCTTCTCGGAAGGAAGAAAAAATCCTTGTCCTTCGCATTCAATATCGGTGCCTCGCCCCTGTTTATCCTGTGTGCATTCACAATGATAAGGCTTTCCTCCGCCTGCCTGAATATCTCGGTAAAGCGGACGGTCCTGATACCGCTGCAGCTTATGATGTCATGGAGCACGCTGCCCGGTCCCACTGACGGCAGCTGGTCGGCGTCCCCGACGAGGATGAGCCGCGATCCCGAAGGTACAGCTTTCAGCAGGTGGTACATCAACATTATGTCCACCATGGACGTCTCATCTATGATCACAGCGTCGGCCTCCAGCGGGTTCGCTTCGTTCCTCTGGAAGACCGGCTCGCTTTCATCGTCGGTGTACCCGATTTCAAGCAGCCTGTGGATGGTTTTTGCCTCGTGCCCGGTGGCCTCGGTCATCCTTTTCGCCGCTCGCCCGGTGGGCGCCGCAAGGGCTGCCCTGCACCCGTAATGTGCCAGCAGGCCCAGTATGCATTTTATGATCGTCGTCTTCCCGGTACCTGGGCCGCCGGTTATGACCATCACGCCGTTCATCATGGCCTCGCGTACCGCTTCCCTTTGCCTGGGATCCAGTTGTATGCCTTCATTCTGCTCGAATTCCCTTATTTTTTCTTCCAGGTCTTCCAGGTCGCCTGCATGGCTTGTCCGTGACAAGGCCAGCAGCCTTTTGCACACCCCGGTTTCCGCGGTATGGAACGCAGCCAGGTAGACATTGCAGCCTTCTTCCGTCTTCTCCGTGTATATGGCCCTGTCAAACATGAGGGACACCAGGGCATCCTCGATGCCGTCATCAGGGATCCCGAGCAGTTGGGCCGTATATTGTCTCAGCATGGTCTCAGGAAGGTATGTATGCCCGTTGGATGCAGCATGGGCCAGTATATACCTGATCCCGCTTTTGATACGAAACAGCGATGCGGGATCTACTCCCAGCTTCATCGCGATCCTGTCGGCCGTTCTGAATCCTATCCCGAATACATCCTCGCAAAGCCTGTACGGGTTCTCCCTGATCATGGCGACGGACTTGTCCCCATATGCCCTGTATATCTTTATGCAGACCGATGGGCTGACCCCGTACTCCTGCAGGAACATCACCACCTCCTGCAGGCCCTTTTGCTCGTTCAGGACCCGTCCGATATCCATTGCCTTGGCAAAGCTGATGCCCCTGATCTCTGCCAGGCGGCCCGGTTCATTGCTTATCACGTCCAGCGCCGATGCACCGAACCGCTCGACTATCTTCCTTGCGGTAACGGGCCCTACTCCCCTGATTATGCCGGACGCCAGGTATTTCTCGATCGCATCGGCAGTGTGGGGCAGTATCTTTTCATACATCTCCACCCTGAACTGGTCGCCGTAGTCGGGATGCCTTTCCCACCTGCCGTTCGCTTTTATGGTTTCCCCTTCGTTTATGAACGGCATGTATCCCACGGCCGTGATGAACTTACTGCCGGAAGATATCTCGCAGACCGTATAGCCGTTAGCCTCGTTCTTGTATATGATTTCTTCTATGACGCCTTCAACAAGTGTCTGCTCCATTTTCTCACGCTTTGAGGTCTGTGTATGCACAGTCTCCGGGTTTGGTAGTTTACAATATATAGTATATTACACTTTCGACGGGGTGAAAAGAGAGCGTGATGCCCGGGATAGCGTCAACAATTTGTAGGAATAAATATCAAACTCCTACTCAATACATCAAGTTCCCGCGTTGAATACCTCTAATTACCAAATAAGCTCTGCTCGTCCTGCCTGCCATCTGCAGAACAGGTATATTGCCTATGTTTTCAAAGCTCTTCATAACTCGTCTGCGAATGCTATTTACTGTTTTCCTGGGTATTCCTGGTTCATTATCATGTGTTTTCTTTAGTGCTGCGTAAAGGTTGCCACCGTTAAAGATAAAAGCTCTTAAACGGCTCATTTGCTCTGATCCTGTCAAGCTCCAGCCCATTGGACGGCTACTAAGTCTTTCGCTTAAAACATGGCTTACATGGCCTTCTGCACTACAACCAATTACATCAGGATACTTTGTTGCATTCTCAAAAACTTTACACTATGGATGCCCGGCAGAAATGGCCGGGCTCAGGCATCAGCGCCGCACCGGCGCCATATCCGCCAGGATCCTCTCCATATCGCTGATCCTGCAGACTTCGATGCACGGATACATTTCGCGGAGCCTCTCAAGAAGTTCGTACGTGTTGTCGGCGGACCCGGCATCCATGATGGTGAGCTTCGCGTCGGACAGCAACCTGGCCGGCAGTTCCTTTCTCACGGCGCTTCTCACTATGTACTCGATATGCTCTTCGGAATCGCGGACGAGCAGTATGACCCTGACCCTGGGCCGGCGTCCCCTGACCCTGCACCGTATCGATTCAGCGATGCCGGAAACCAGCATCAGCAGGCCGTATATCGCAAGTATGTAAGTCAGGCACACAACAGCGTCGTACAGCATCAAACCGCCTCCGGACAGATCCAGGTCATATATTATATGCACCAGGGTGCCGGAATGTTACCCTTTGCCTGGTCCGGCCCCGTGGCTTTATGTTAAATAATATGTAACGATATGGTATAATAATACCGTATTCAGTTCGTGGATCGGGAGGATGGAGTGTGCTCAGGCTGGAACTCTCTCAGGTGAAACCCGGTATGCGGCTGGCAAAAGACGTGATCCTCCCGGACGGCAGACTCCTGCTGCTGGCCGGCTTTATCGTCAAACCACTGTATCTCAGGAAGCTTGAAGCTTTCAGGGTGGAATACGTTTATGTCGAGGAAGGCTATTTCGAGCCCCTGGAGGAATTCGAAGAGGAAAGGCTCTACAACCATGCCGCAGCCACGATAAAGAGCATCTTCGCACTTGCAGGAAGAGACAGGGTTGCCGATATCTCTGCTGTCAGGGATACGGTCAACGACATACTGAACAAGGTAATGGAAAACGAGACCGTAATGCTGCAGCTTACCGGGATACGGGACATCGACAACTATACGTTCCTGCACTCGGTGGACGTATGCATCTATTCCATCATAATCGGCAAAAAACTGGGTTACGGGAAAGAACCTCTTATGACGCTCGGCATGGGAGCGATCCTGCACGACATCGGCAAATGCAAGGTCCCCGTCGAGATCCTCCAGAAACCGGACAGGCTGACCGATGAGGAATTCCATACAATGAAGCTGCATACCGTATACGGCTATGAGATAATAAAGAATTCCTACCAGCTCAGTACCAAGATAGCGAATATCGCTTTCCAGCATCATGAGAAATGGGACGGCAGCGGATACCCGATGGGCATCTCGCAGATCGATATCGATCCCCTGTCAAGGATAGTCGCGCTTGCCGATGTCTACGACGCCCTGACGTCAGACAGGGTATACAAGAAAAGAGAACTGCCACACATAGCGGCGGAATATATAAAAAACAATGCAGGCATACTTTTCGATCCCTACATCGTCGATCTGTTCATAAACAGTATAGCGGTATACGCAGAAGGTACGCTCGTACTCCTCAGCACCGGTGAAGTAGGCAGTGTCGTGTCACCGGGGCGTATCGGCGAAGCAAGGCAAAAAATCAGCGTATTCTCAAACAAGGCCGGTCCACCTGTACTCCAGCCCTACATCGTCGATCTGAATGAGCGGACCGATGTGGAGATCGTCGAGATATTCGTGTGATCCGTCAAACCCGTGTGAGCCGCAGATTTTCTTTACATCAAAGCCGGCGTGGATGCATCTCATGGGATATCCCGCCGGCTTTCGTT
>LSQX01301434.1_pt1 | contig 12747 bp, 9 predicted proteins | sample 654561 | NCBI WGS metagenome assembly LSQX01 (sample SAMN04489861, study PRJNA283612) | anaerobic digester metagenome | isolation source: 4 biogas reactors fed with cattle manure at either 37C or 55C with and... | place: Denmark: Kongens Lyngby | collected 2014 | reverse complement strand
ATTGGAAACAGTGACAAACCCCTTACCGACAACATGCGTGTCATTTGGGAGCAATAAGAAGTGATTCGAGATGTGAATGCTCAGTTACATAAGCAATATACAACAGGAGAGTGTTGTGATGAAAACAGAGAAAACGGGATGGTTGCTGTTGTTTACCGGGTTATTGCTGGTAACGGCCGGATTTGTTTTGACGAACGGAGTGTCTGAAGGTTTAAAAGACATCCTTGGGGTGGTCTCCATGGGTAAGGTGTGCGCGGAGGTGAAACCGGAATGGAGGGCAGATGAACCTCTCAGCCCGGATACAATGAAGCTTCTGAAAAAGGAATATGGTGACGAGCTTGTTACTTATACCGTAAAAACCGTGGCTCAAAAGCAAACTCGGGACTGGAGCGGAAAGACGTTTGATGCGGCGGTCGCAGGAGCAGACAATACATATCCGATGTTTCACACTTTTATGTTTATGGATGGCTGCTTTTTTCCAACCACGCGCAAAAACAGTGCTTCGAAAACCGCCATTGTCAGTGAGAATTTTGCATGGAAGCTTTTCAGAACAGTTGATGCAAGTGGAATGGAGCTGGAGCTTTACGGTGAGAATTTCCGAATCACAGGTGTTTTCGAAACTTCGAAGAATATTCTGAATACACTCATTCAGCCTGGTTTACCAGATATAATAATTCCGGCTGAAACCATGCTTGAGCTTGATGAAAAGGCGTATATCGATTCTGTTGAGCTTGTGGCGGATGAGAGCGTCACCTTCGGAGGAAACGAAGAAGAGATATTGTCTGCACTGAAAAGGGCAGGAGCAGATACGAACCAGTTTATCGTGACGGATTTTGTGCTCACAGGAAAGTCCATTATACAAAGGCCGTTTCTGATTGTTTACACAGCTGGGCTTATTGCAGCTATATTATGGTTTTTTCATATGCTGCGAATATTTGTCAGCCTTGCTCGGCAGATAAGGGGAATACGCACAATTTACAGCCAGGATCAAGCGCTCTGGCCTGTTCTTGTTAAATACGTTTTAAAACTAATTCTTCCGATTGCGGCGATTACGTCGCTCATCCTTTTATTAAGCCGTAACAGTTTTGATTTTTATTTTCCGGCTGAATACATCCCGGGTGAAAAACTGGAAGGTCAGAAATACATGGAATTGATGAAGGAAAGCCTACGCCAGCTTTTTTCAGGCATTGAGCAGCGGGCACCCATTAATGTTAAGCTGTTGCAAGCAGCCGACCTGTTTTCAGGCGCGGTCTTCAGGCTTGCGTTATTGCCTGGTTTCTTTCTGGTATGGCAGGGAAATGCCTGTCTAACCGTACAACGCACGGTTGGAGAAATATCTCGCTGCACCTGTCAAACCGGAAACATTGAAAAATCTTCTCATATTTTACAGAACTATATTTTGGACGGAGCAAAAGCCGAGGGAATGCCCATCAGCCGTATGCTGGGAAAAGCAGGAGTTCTGCAGGTAATTTGCATGCTGGCGGCTTGCGCGCTTTGCACTTTATCCGATCTGCCTTTGCAGGTTTTTACCGAAGGTATTTTAATCTTGTGGCTTTTAACTGCCACTGGATTTATCACAAAAATACAAAAGCACCATATGAACGAAGGGAGTGTTTTCATTGTTTAAAAAAGTATTATGCCTTATTGCAGCAGTCTTGCTGGTGATTGGAACAGCTGCCTGCAAAAAAAACAAAGAGGTGGATCCTTCAGTACCATCCATGAAGTATGTCGAGGAGGAATTTGGAGCGGTAAAGGATATAATCCAACCCGGTTCCATGCAAGTAAATTCACAAAATCAATTGGTCATTCAGAATATTCCAGGCAGCGCTGGAGAAGAGGTGAATTCTCAAGAATTGAATACTGCCACCGAAAAGCATGAATTTCTTGTGCTTGGGGCAGATGGTAAACTGAAGAATAGAATCGCCTGTGAACTCAAGGGACAGGTCAGCACTTTTACACTTGATTCGCAGGACAATCTGTATATCGTTACCGGTACACCCGATGAAAGTGGAATTAATCAACAGCTTCATATTGCGGATCCCAATGGAATTGTAAAGCAAACCATTGAGCTTGGGGTTTTATCCTATACCGATCAAGAGGACTACAAAAAAACCATAACCGGCATTGCTGTTGATAAAGAAGGAAACATTTATTTATCCAGAATGATTGATAATGTGCTTATGTTGGATAAGGAAGGAAAGGAGAAAGGAACACTGGGCGAAGCCATGTATATGGGAACGGTTCAAACAGATGCAGATAACAATGTTCTGCTTTATGGCAGCCAGATATCGGATTACCAGAATGTTTTGCAAAAGTTCAACCCAACCACCAGTGAAAACCTGTGGACCACACCCTTTGAACCGAGGCGTGAAGAGGGTGTTTACACGGGGGAGATCTCTGCAATACGATGCGATTCAAATGACAGGAGTATATACTTGCTTACCGGTGACGGGGTGGAGAAATTCGATACAAGCGGTAAGCATACGGGAAAAGCCCTGGATTTCAAGGAACATACGATATTGGCTTCAGGGCTTCAAGCCAGAGACTTTGTGATTGATTCGGAAAAAACCATCTGGCTGTTGGCGTCTGAATCACAGATGAACAGCATGGTGGCAGAGGATGCAGCGCAAGGCGAAGCAGCAGAGTTCAGTTTGTATCAGTATTCCTTGAAGCAGGTCAGCAATACCGACACGGTTCCGTTAACCCTTTCGGTTCCTTCGTCAAACCGAATGATCGATGTGGCTGTCAGCAGTTTCAATAAGGAAAACCCCGGTTATCGTATTACCGTTGAGCAGGTCGGAGACACAAAACGTAAAGGAAAGTATGATGAGCAATATATTAACACTTTAGGTACCGAGCTGATGAGTGGGTTGGGCCCTGATATTCTCAGTGTTGAAGGCCTGCCCTATGAAAAATATGCTGAAAAGGGCATGCTGGTTGATCTTTCTCAAATGATGGAAGAAGATAAGACATTCAAAAATAATAATTATTACACCAATCTGTTCGATGCCATGAAACAGGATGGAAAGCTTTTTGTGATGCCGGTGAATGTTTCCGGGATAGCGATGTTATCCAACAAGAAGCTTCTTTCAGAAAAGAAGGTTTCTTTTGATCCGGCGAACTGGACATGGGAAAGCTTTCATACTATGACTGCTCATTCTTCCGATGGGTCCGGGGTGTACATTGTTCCTCCTGATACTGCAAACATCATCCTTATGGGAGCTTATCAAAGGTTCATTGACGTAAAGAACAAAAAGGCATCCTTTGACACCGGTGAGTTTGAAAAGATGCTGGAAATGGCCAAAGGCTTTGGAATGAACACAGAAAAAATGTCAAGTGATGGAATTAGCTCACTAATCGAAACCGCTGCGAGAGGGAGGGTGATGTTCAGTCCGCAGGTCATTGGCGAGTTTATGATGCTATCCGCAAGTAAGGTTGCGCTGGATGGAGAATTTGGAGTGCACAATATGCCTGATGAGTCCCAAAGGGGCGGTTCCTTCAAATGCAACGAGGTTTTTGCCATCAACGGCAGCACGAAGTACAGGGAACAGGCCTGGGACTTCATCAAAATACTTTTATCGGATGAAATACAAAGCCTGGATGAACTTAAAGGGTTTCCTGTCAGCAAAAAAGCGCTGCGCGATAAGGCTGACAAAAACAATAAACTTCTGACCACACCGGGGATGGGTTTCTCGGTTAGCACCGGCAGTGTAGAACCCATAACCCCCATTGCTCTTTCAGAAGACGAGATATCACAGCTTTTGGATTATGTGGACGGTCTTGCGACATGCTGCCATATGGATCAAAAGATCCTAGGTATGATTCAAACTGAAACCGGTAGCTATTTTAGCGGGGAAAAGAGTGCTTCCGATGTTGCAAAAACACTTCAGCAAAAGGTAAGCCTGTATCTTGGAGAATAATCACCCCCCCAAGATGTAAAGCTTACAGGAATAGGCAAAGTTGGGTGTGGCGGGGGATGCATCCCCTGCCACCTATTGCCATCTGCAGGTTCTCTGTGTTAATTTAGAATGAGGAAGTGCATGCACGAAATGCACCTGAGGTGGGTATGGAGCAAAATAATTATAGCAGCAGCTATCATAACAAAATTTTAATCATTGACGATGAGCGGGAGCTCTGCGGGTTATTGCAGGTTTATCTTGCCAAAGAGGGCTTTCATTCAGTTTATACAGCCCATACCGGGAAGGACGGCATTCAACGATGCCGTGAAGTTCAGCCCGACATCATCATTCTGGACATCATGCTGCCCGACATAGATGGCTTTGAAGTGTGCAGAAAGCTTCGGGAGTTCACTTATGAGCCTGTTCTGTTCCTGTCAGCCAAGGAGGAGGAAACCGATAAAATTCTGGGACTGGGTATCGGTGGGGACGATTATATCACCAAACCCTTCAGCCTGAAGGAGGTGACCTTCAGAATTCGTGCACAGTTAAGAAGGAAGCAGTACATGGAGAGGGATTTCTTGTCCCAAATCATGAAGTTTGACAATATCGCCATCAACGGGCAGGCCAAAGAGGTTACAAAGGATGGACAACCTGTGGATTTAACAGCCAAGGAGTTTCAGATATTAACACTACTGGCCCGTCACCCCAACCATATCCTCAGCAAAAAGAAACTGTATGAAAACATCTGGGGTGAGGAGTATATGGGGGATGACAATACGATCATGGTTCATATCCGGCATTTGCGGGAGAAGTTGGAGAAGGATCCCGGGAATCCGGCTCTTATCCTCACAGTGAAGGGACTGGGATACAAGCTGTCGGTGAAGACCGACCGAAGCGTTGGCTGACAAGTAATGGAGCTTGGTAGTATAAATTGGTTTTTCTCTACTATTGAGTCGAGCCTAAGGACAGTTGAAAAACGACCTGATAGCAGAATCCGACTGTAAAGGAGGCAGCCTATGAAATGGAAAATAACCCTGCGGTTTATGCTGGCGGTGCTGGCAGTCAGTATTATATCAAGCTTTGTGAATTTACTTATATCGCTGTATTTTTCATACGAGCAGTACAGTACGACGCAGGTATTCAATGGTATTTTTTCTGTGGCAACTTTCAGTAGTAACACTTCGGAAAGCTATTCAGCAACAGATGCAGAAAATGTAGCTGTAACCGTTAAAACTGATGACCACATACGCATCAATGATTTCTCGAATGGAGAGCTTTCTTTTTCCATCACGGATAGAAATTCCGGCGAAATGATAATAATCGCACAGAATATCGTGGAATCCATCACGGATGAGAATGGCTGGATACAGGTGATCAACAGTACCGGCGAAGAGATCGGCAGCTTTAACAAACCAAATGAAGTAAAAAGAACCTATACATTGACCGAAATAGAGAAAGCGGCTGAAAACCCGATGAAAATGGATAACTATTATGTCATGACTGTATCAGATATGTTGACTGACGGCCCGAATCAAGGTGAAAAGATGACCTATGTGATTGGTGTTCCACGCCCCGATTTTGATTTAGAGACTATCGTGGATTACAACATGGACTATTTCATGGCTTTGGATACCCAAAAAGCAGTTTCAACTGTGGTTACACTGCTGGCTGCATTGATTCTGGGTTATTTGCTTGCCGTCAGGCTGAACCGACCGGTCGTTAAAATGACCGACGGCATCACCGCCATGGCAGGGGGGAACTATGATGTGGACTTTCCAAAGGACAGTTTTTACAAGGATGTTTATGAAAGCCTGAAACAGATGGCAACAAACCTCAAGGCGGGTGAACTGGAGCGGAAAAAGACTGAAAGAATGAGGGAGGAATGGATTACAAACATCTCCCACGACCTGAAAACGCCGCTTTCATCCATCAAGGGGTACGGCGAGCTTCTGTATGAATCAGGCCAGGAGCTCACCCATGAAGACCTGCAAAAATATATCGGGGTTGTTCTGGAAAAGTCCGCATACATGGATGCACTCATCAACGATTTGAAGCTGACTCAAAAGCTGAAAAACGAAGCGTTTCCCCTGAAGAAGACAGCGGGGAACCTTGTGGAGCTGTTAAGGGATACAGTTATTGGCATTCTGAATGATCCCCATTATGAAAGCCGTCATATCCATTTTGATACTGAAACCGAAGATATCTGCTTTGAATATGATCCGCATTTGTTCAAGCGTGCGTTTATAAACCTGGTGATGAATGCAGTGGTACACAATCAAGAAGATACTGAAATATGGGTACGCATTCGGCAGGAAGATAAGATCATTGTTGAGATCAATGACAATGGAAAAGGAATCGAGCAGGCAGAACAGGAGAAGCTTTTTGAGCGGTATTACCGCGGCACCAGTACAAACGATTCCTATGACGGCTCCGGTTTAGGGCTTGTGATTGCGAGGGAAATCATTCAGGCTCATGGAGGATGTATCAGCCTTAAAAGCAGCATTGGTGAAGGAACGACAGTGCGGGTTGTATTCTGAAATATTTAGTTGCTTTCTTGAAACAATTCGAACTTTTTTCACTTTCAAAACGTATCATGCGTGTAATACAAATGCATATGGTATCAAACAAAGAAGCTGCTTTCTTCAGGAGTGCCCGATTGAGGAGGAATGATGTACGGCAAGCCCAACGGTGCTTGGGGTTATCCTTACTGGGGAACGTTACAGTGGGTATGCTCCTGTTGTATCTTCCTCTGGCACGCTCCTGAACAAGCGTAAAACTTGTGCAAGCGCTCATTGATTATGGCAAAGCCTATTTTCTTTTTAAAACATGATTGGCGAAAAAAGCATTGTGCTGTTTCATTTTCTGCTCAATTTCTGTCACATCAGGCGCATCTTTCAGGTAGTTTTGTTCAAAATACAGGTAAATAATATAAGCGTTGTATTCTTCCGCCGCGACGTTGGTGTCGATTTGTTCCACCGAGCCGTTTTCAATCATCATATCGAAAACCTGCCGCATCAGTTCATGGGGTTTACGGATCAGTTCCTCGACGAAGAAATTCTTTACCGATTGGTTTCGTTGCTGCTCGGTTGTGATGATCCGTGAAATCTTCAAAATGGTTGGCTTCCACATGGTTTGCCTGAAAAGCTCAAACCCCTGGTTCAGGTATTCTTCGGGGGAGACCGTTTTCAAATAATCCTTCAGACCCGTTGCGGGAAGGTTGGTCAGGCTCAGGCTTTCCCGAAATAACTGAAAAATACTTTCCAGAATATCGTTTTTGCTTTCATAATGCTTATACAGCGAGCTTGCCTTGACGCCCACTTCCTTTGCTATTTCTCGCACTGATACGTTTCCATACCCTTTTTCCGCGAATAAATAAATGGAAACCTGAAGTATTTTATCTTTTGTTTTAATTGATTCCCTCTGAGCCATAAACCCTCCAACAAGCACGTTTCGGGTAACCTTAGTGATTAACAGTTCAGTTCATCAAGAAATCTGTAGCCCAAAACACAAATCGGCAGAAAGTATGCGCACCATATCTCCAATAGAATTGTTCCCATCGCATCACCGGCATTACTTGATCCTTCAGTAAAAATCGGGAACATGGGAACGAAAAAACAACTGAGAAAAAACACACCATGGATCATCAGCATCGCTTTGAAAACCTTGTCCGATTTTTTTTTGGGCTGTATGGTCAAGCCCATCAAAAAGGTTGACAGTGCCATAAAAGAATAGCCCAGTAAATCATAATTGAAAAACAAACTGCCTAAATGCCCATAACTGATAATGGACAAGGTTTCTGCGCTTAAATGGGGGTTCATGCGAACTGTAGTGCATTCGGCATAATAGACCAAAAATATGATTACGGCATATATAATTGCGAAACCAACCCCGGTTAGACCGCACGCTTTATGCTCCTGATGATTGTTTTTTGAATAAAGCGCAATCATAAAAGGAACAAAGCTGAGAGCAATAAAAGTGCTTGACAGGCAACTGGCAAATATTGCACTGGTACCAAATACCATGGAAATGGCAAAAGCCAAAACCGACAAACCACATAATGCTGAGCTGATTTTCCCCAATGTATTGTTTTTCATAGGTCTTGTTCTCCTCTTTTTCTTTTCTGGCTAACAAACGTTATCTAAATTATAGGATAACAATTGTTAGCTGTCAAGTTTATTCTTTTATAGGCAGTTGCTGAAAATGTACTCTGAGGCAAGGGCCTTAGGCGTATTCTCTGAAAAGCGGTCTGCATAACCTTCAGGCTCATGGTTAAAACTATGGTAAAGATTGTAACGGTGTGGTGATTCTAATTGGTCAGTTACATCGTCTGGAGGTTGTGTCTTTGAAGAATATCAAATCGCTCATCAGGGATATCTTTCTTTTTCATCCGGAAAACTCAAAGGAGCCATTTATTCTTGAAGAACCTCAGAAGAGACGGGAAGAGGATGAGAAAGAGGATATCGGTAAGGAACGGGGTAAAGAAGATGATAGCAGCAACAGCGAAGCGAAGAAGGCTCACAGCAATGCGCGGAATAAGGAAAATAAACTCAGGGAGCAGGTTCCTGATAAGAAACTTGATCAACAAAAACAAAAGGAAAAAAATCTGGATTCTAAAAAAACTTATGAAGTTGATCCAGGGGATAAGAAGGATAAAGTAGGGGAAGAACGTGAGCACCAGGATAATACAATCGAAAGCAAAGAAGCAGAGGAGCGAGCGGAAAAGGACGATGGCCAGACTGGAGAAAAGGATAAAAAATCCGCAAAAAAGGGCATTACGCAGCCCATACCGCTGATGGCAAAAGACCTTTCTGAAAAAGAAGAAAAAAGAGGGAATGAAAAAGACAGCGGAGACATCCATACCTCTGTTGATTCCTGTTTGCAAAAAGTGAAGCAGATCTATACCGCAGATATCAACGGCGACTTTAAAGTGCGTGAATTCCGCATTCGGGTAAAAGATAAGATTTATAAAGCGTTTGTGTGTTTCTTTGATGGGATGGTTGATCGTACTATAATCAATACCACCATACTACAGCCATTGATGACGCTTTCGGTCATGCCGATGGATACGGAAGATCAATCAGTGGAAGATGTCATATACAATCACTTAATCCCGCAAAACCAGATCAAAAAGTGTAAAACCTATCAGGAGGTTGTGGATGAAGTAAATTTCGGCGGTATCGCTATTTTCATCGACAGCCTGGGAATCGCCATTGCTGGGGATGTGAAAGGCTGGGAGCACCGGAATATTGAAAAACCAACTTCTGAATTGAATATCCGCGGACCGAAAGAAGCCTTTAATGAAACGAACCGCGTCAATACTGCCCTTTTACGAAAAACGCTGAAGGATGAAAACCTGATCGTTGAAGATGTGTTGGTAGGAACCAGAAGCAAAACTCCGTGCAGTATGGTTTATATAAAAAACATCGCCAACAGTTCCCTGGTGGATGAGGTGCGAAAGCGACTGAAAAGCATTCAAGTTGGACACCTTCAGGACTCAGGAGAATTGGAGCAGATGCTTGAGGATAGCACCTTTCTTCCGGCTCCCCAAATGTTGTTAACGGAAAGGCCGGACAGAGTGGCGGCGTACCTTGGTGAAGGACGGGTGGGTATTATTGTTCACGGCAGCCCCTTTGTCCTCATTGCTCCGGTTACGCTGTTTAATTTGATTCACTCTCCCGAAGATGATTATCTTCGATACCCATATGCTACTTTACTGCGTTTTATACGGGTTTTAGGCATTCTGTTAACACTGCTGCTGCCTGCTTTATATCTTGCAGTAACAAACTATCACCAGGAGATGCTGCCTACAGATCTGCTTTTGGCGATAGCATCATCACGCGAAAAGGTTCCTTTTCCGACGGTTGTCAGCATATTAATAATGGAAATTTCATTCGAACTCATCCGGGAAGCCGGTATTCGGATTCCAGGCCCCATTGGCACGACGCTAGGGATTGTTGGAGCGTTGATTTTGGGTCAGGCAGCCGTGTCGGCTAATCTTGTCAGCCCAATTTTAATCATTGTCATAGCGGTAACCGGAATTGGATCATTTGCAATTCCTGATTTTTCCCTCGGCTATTCCTTCCGTACACTTCGGTTCATATATCTTTTATTGGCGGGTATATCGGGGCTTTTGGGAATTGCGCTATGCCTGTTTGTTCATCTGCTGTTTCTTGTACATGCTCGTTCATTCGGTGTACCCTTCCTCGTGCCCTATGCGCCAAAAACAACGGGAAAGCGGACAAATACTATTTTCAAAACACCTCTGTGGAAAGAAGAGGACAGACCCGACTTTCTGAACCCGAAAGCAGTAAAAAAGCAGCCCGCCATTGCAAGAGGGTGGGTGAAGGAAGAGAAGGGGGTGGAGAGCGATGAACCGGAAAATGAAAATCGGTAATTTTGAAGCAGTATGTCTTATACTGAACATGACCGCTTTAAAAACTATGCTTGACTTTCCCAGAACTGCAGCAGAGGACGCAGGGACGGCCGGATGGCTGATGACTTTACTGGTATCAGTAGTAGTGATTGTTTTGTTTTCAGTCATATCAGGCCTTTACCGTAAATTTGCAGGGTACGACATCCTGGATGTGGGAAAGACCGCAATGGGTAATATCGGGAAAATGATTACGGGGATATTGTTCATGCTGCAGTTTCTGTTGATTATTCCTGTTGTACTGCGTGAATTTGCAGAAGATATCAAGGTAATCAGCCTTCCATCCACGCCGATCAGCATCATTCTCCTGCTTTTTTGTACGGGTATGGTTATCGGAGCCTGGCTGGGTCTTGAAACATTGGCCAGAATTCATGCACTGATGGTACCGGTCCTGGCGAGTGCATTTGCCATGCTCCTGTTTTTAAATGTTGAAAGCTTTAACTTCAGCCGGTTAGCGCCATGGTTAGGCCTTGGAGGAGATGTGATCCTCCGAAGGGGCATGATGAACCTTTCACTATTTTCAGAGTTCATTGTTCTGTTTTTTATAGTTCCATTTTTGAACAAGAAAAGTGATTTTGGAGGAATAGGCCGATACGGCCTGGTGTTTTCAAGTATGTACCTGGTTCTGACATCGTTATGCTACAGCCTTATATATGAATATCCTACTACGACAGAGCTATTCCTTCCTATGTACCAAATGGCAAGAGAAATAAACCTGGGAAGATTTTTTACACGCATCGAATCAGCCTTTATTATCATGTGGGCTTCCAGTGCGTTCCTGTACTTAAGCTCGGGGTTGTATTTCATCACCTGGTTGTTCAAGGAATCATTCGGGTTGAAATACCAAAAGCCTTTAATTCTACCCTTCATCATTTTGGTCTTTACACTGTCAATCATCCCGGAAAACCTTTTTTCCACGCTGCAGATCGAAATGGAATTGTATCGTTCCTGGTCTTGGATTGTAACCTTTTTATTCCCGCTGTTACTGATTCTAATCGCATCCATGCGGGTTAAAAGAAAAAAAGGGAGGGAGGTTTCAGAATCATGAAGTGTCAGGTAAAAGCCATGAAAATGATTATTCTTGTCATGCTCTCTCTGTGTTTGCTTTTTACAAGCGGATGTTATGATGCCATTGAGGTTGACGAGCTGGTATACGTGGTTGCAATGGGCCTGGACAGCGGGATAGATGGCAATGTGCGCATGTCCATGCTGTTGGCTGTTCCCATTGCAGTTGGGGTAGGCCCTGAACCGGGTAAGGTGGATAAATCTGCAACGATGCTCACTGTTGAGGCACCCACGATATACGGTGGTATGAATATCGCCAATTCGATGCTAAGCAAGAAAGTGAATTTTTCCCATACAAAGCTGGTGATCATTTCAAAGGAGCTGGCAAAAAAGGGTATCGAAAAATACATGAATACCTTTAGCCGATTCAGGGAATTCAGGCCGGATACCTACCTGGGGATAGCTCGGGGCACTGCTGAAGAGTTTCTGAAGGAGAGCAAGCCGATCCTGGAAGCAAACCCGGCAAAATATTACGAACTGTTGATGGAATCCTGGAAATCAACCGGCTTTTCTGTTGGCAGCAGATTAAGCAGTTTTTACCATGAAATGCGTTCAAACGATGGCCAGGCCGTCGCTGCACTGTTGGACATTAACAGTCTGAAGTCTTCTGAAGAATTCGAACAGATATTGTTTTCGGGTGATGATAGCAATCACGGAAAAGTGATGGAAGGGGATTATGCTGCCGGGCAGGTTCCCGCAATCTTCGACACGAAGTCAGTGAACATGGGGATGGCTGTTTTCAAGGCTGACAAAATGGTAGGGGAGCTGAAGGGCAGGGAAACGGTGTTTTACCTGATGATTACCGGGAAACTGAAAGAAGCGTATTTCTCAATCCCCACTCCCGAAGAACAGGCTTTCGCAGAGCCTAAAGAAACAGATTTTATTTCCTTGAAACTAAGTTTAGCCAGAAAACCCGTTGTTCAGGTGAAAATGAAGGAGAATGCTCCAAACATTACCGCGCACATTTTTCTGGAGGGCTCTGTTTTAACGATGGAAGGAGATAAAGACTATTCCACTGGCGAAGGGCTGAAACAACTGGAGAATTTTTCTACTGAATACATCCGCGGGGATATGCTGTCTTTCCTGGAAAAAACCCGAGACACTTTCCGTAGCGATATTTGCGCCACCGGAAAAAAGATGAAACAACAATTTCTGGTTTGGGATGACTGGGTTGAGTTCCGCTGGAATGAAAAGTATGAGAAAGCATCGTTTGATGTTATTTTGAAGGTAGCCATCCGCCGCACCGGCATGACAGTCAAACAGATCCCTATGGCAGAGCTAAAGGGAGAAGAATAGGAAAGGAGAAGATAAATCAATGAATACTCTGATTGTAATTGGTGTTTTGCTTGTTTT
>LSQX01255248.1_pt1 | contig 12748 bp, 12 predicted proteins | sample 654561 | NCBI WGS metagenome assembly LSQX01 (sample SAMN04489861, study PRJNA283612) | anaerobic digester metagenome | isolation source: 4 biogas reactors fed with cattle manure at either 37C or 55C with and... | place: Denmark: Kongens Lyngby | collected 2014 | reverse complement strand
CTACAAATACAAAATTAAACTTTTTCATAATTTAAAATTTTAATTATTTAATTATTTTTAATCTACTAATATCATGTGTTTGCAAGGAAATTAAGTTAAATTAAGCTTAAAATATGCTTTAATTTAATTATTAAGTTGAAAATTAAACTTAAAAACATTTGCTTAATAAAATTAAGTTGTTTAATTTTGTCGAATAAAAATTAAATCAGCTTGGATTTTTCATTTGCCAAAGATAGTGCTTATGTTTTGCTTAAACATCTCTCTTCTCTGTTTCCTGCAGGGGTAGATATTTATTCATATTATCTTTCTGAAAACACTAAGATTTATAAAGCAGAGTATAAAAATTCAAATATAAATTTAGTTGAAATAAACACAGACGAAGATTTGAATCAAATTTCAAATTTAAGAAAGCCTAAAAAAGTTGAATATTCTTGGGAAATTGAATACGATATTTTACAAAAATTAAAAACTCACGCAAAACAAGACTTTCAATTTAGCATAGATACGGAAGAGCAAAGGCTAAACCTAAATTTAAGATTTAATTCTCCTTTTGATGACCAACATGATATTGTATTTTTAGTTTTTAAACAAGATTTAGGTTTTATGGGTATAGATTTAAGCCGTTCTAATTTAAATACAGAATATAAGAAACTTATTGCTAATATAATTTACAAATCATGTATTTCTGTATTAACCCAAGCCAAGCAAGACAAACAAGCTTTTAGTAAATTTACAAAAAAAACAAAATTGGCATTATCAAGTTTTAACGTTTATAAAGATAAGTTAGAACAACTAAGAGAAGAACATCACAAAAATATAATAAATTTAGCCAATAATTTTATTCAAGATTTATCTAAGAAGTTAAATTGCAATTTTATTTTCACCAATCAATGTATTGAAGCATTAAAAGATTTTGCTTCTGATTTACCTAGATTACAAGCTATAACAGAAAGTGCAGCAATTTATGCTTATAATTTGAATTTTCCATCAAGTAATAATTTAATTACTATTGAAGCAGAATACTTGCTCCTATCCGATTCAGATATTTTAAAAACAAAGACAGAAAACATTGTTAAACCTGAACCAGGATTTGAAAGTTCTGCAAATATTACAAATATTGAAAGCTACTTAAATAAAATTGAAATTGCAGTTAGAAAATGCCTTGCCAATAAAATGAAACCAATTGGTGTTAATGTTGCAAACTTTATGGAACCAGCAGTAAGTTCAGCTTCAATTACAATGTATTTAAAGAAAAATAGTGAGGAAATAAATAAAATTTTAGACGAAGATTCTAGTATTTTTCCACAAGCAAGAAAATATTTTAAGCCTTTACAAAATGTTGTTCACTACAACCCTTTATCCGAAAAGCTAACAGGTTGATATTTTTATTAACCCACTTTTTTAAAATTATATTTAATAGTAAAAGTATTTTTTTTATTTTCGCCGAATGAAATTTTTCAAAATTTTAAAATACATTTTAATATCTCCTTTTCTACTATTAATAAAACTTTATCAATGGATAATCTCTCCATTAATACCGCCATCTTGTAGATATACCCCTACTTGTTCCAATTATTCTATACAAGCTTTAAAAAAACATGGTATTATTAAAGGTTTAATTTTAAGTATTTGGAGAATTTTAAGATGTAATCCTTGGGGCGGACACGGGCATGATCCTGTACCTGAGAAGTTTAATGTTTTTAAAAGAAGAAAAATATAAAGATTTATGGATTGGATAATTTTATTTATAGCAGGAATTTTTGAAACAGGATTTGCTTTTTGTCTTGGAAAAGCAAAAGAAACAAGTGGAACAGAAATGTATTTATGGTATTTTGCATTTTTTATTTCTCTAACAATAAGTATGCTCTTGCTAATAAAAGCGACAAAAACTTTACCCATTGGCTCTGCTTACGCAGTTTGGACAGGCATAGGTGCAGTTGGTACAGTTTTATTAGGAATATTTATTTTTAAAGAACCAACAAGTTTTTGGCGGATGTTTTTTATTTTTACCCTTATTGTTTCTATTATAGGACTAAAAACAGTATCAAATTAATTTTAGCTTAAAGAATCTTGAATTGGTTTAAATCCCTCGCCAATAATTTCGTGGGCTTCGGTAACAGTAATAAAAGCGTTGGGGTCGATTTCATAAATATAATCTTTTAGCAACTCAAATTCCCTACGACTTACAATAGTATAAATTATTTTTTTATCTTCTTTGCTATACATTCCTTGACCATGAAAAACAGTGCCTCCGCGTTTTAAATCATGTATAATAGTTGCTTTTATTTCTTCATGTTTATTTGAAATAATAAATATTGCTCTTTCGTAACTAGCACCTTCTAATATTATGTCAACTGTTTTACCAACAATATAAATCACTAACCAAGAGTATAATGGAATTTTCCAATCACGAAAAGCCACTAAACTTATTAGTACAATAACAGAGTCCACATAAATAATTAAAGTTCCTAATGGAATTCTTGTATATTTATTGAAAATCATAGCAATAACATCGCTACCGCCTGATGATGCCCTAGATTTAAAAACCAAACCAAGACCTAAACCAATTAAAACTCCGCCAAATATTGCTGACAACAAGGTATCGCCTTCAACCAAAGCAACATCGCCATTAAAATAAGTTAAAAGGTCAACAAAAATAGCCATTGATATAAAACCAACAACAGTTTTCCAACCAAACCTTGGACCTAATAATTTTAGTCCAATTAAAGTTATTGGTATTTCAAAAGCCAAGGCTGTTAAACCTGTTGGAAATTTGAATAAATGGTGAAAAACAATAGCAACACCATAAATTCCACCTGGCGTGATTTTATAAGGTGATATAAAATAAACATAACCCAAGGACATTATAAAAGTTCCACTTAAAATTAAAAGCAAAGATTTAAACCATTTACGGGAAAATAATTTTTCTTTATTTAAGAATTTCATAATTTGTAAAATTTAGTTTGCAAAAATACATTTTATAATGAATTGAAAAAAAGAGGAAAATCATAAAATAATTTTAAATACTGCAAAAACCTCTTTACGTATTAGTTTTATGCCTAACTATCAGGCAGTTGGTTTTCAACAATAGCAAAATAACATAAAAGTTAAAAGTTAATAAAGTTTTTAAAGTTAAAAGTTGGATTTTAAACAAGTTGTCTCAATTTTTTGAGGACGAGACACTTTCGACTTTTAACTGAACAGTCTATTCCTTCTCAAAATTCAAACTAAATTTTTCTATATCAGTAGAAATTTTTATAATATAAATTCCGCTAGTTAGTTCTGCAACATTTATAACATTTAATCCAGTATGCACATTGTTGGATTTTATTAATTGCCCCATAGAATTATAAATTTCTGTATAAATTGGATTAATATTTTGCGGAATATCTATAAATAATTTATCTTTTGCTGGGTTAGGATATATATTTACATCATATGATACATTTGCACTCACATTCACGCTAGGGCATTGTATTGCAAAAATTTCTTTTGTTATAGTTTTACTTTCTCCATACGCATCTGTAACAGTAATTTGTAATTGCTGTGGACCCCATGTGCTTGGTGTATAAAACTCAACAGGTTTTACAATACATTGTCCCCATTCGTGGTTGCTAAGTGTAGCTTCGGTAATTGTATCTTCAAAATATATTTCTCCACCCCATTCAAGATTTATATCGATAAGACCAATTTCAACAGGCACAAATGTAGGAGGATAATATATGCTGTCGATAATTTGTCCAGTACTAAATTCTATAGTGTAAGGAGCAGATTTTCCTGCAATATGCACATAAACTTCAATAGTATCGTTCATGCATATTCCTTCAGGAACTTCTATAATATCAAAATCAAAATTTAGTTCATCTGACTCAATATTGCATAAGCCATCCATACCAAGACTATCGGTTTTAACAAGCCAAGCTTGCTGGGGAGGGTCGTAACCTATATTACTATAGTCATCACCATATCCGGCAATTATGTAACCGCCATCAAAAGTTGGTTTAAATGAAGAAAAATACTGCCATCTTGAATTATCTGCAACAGCATAATAATATCTATGCCATTTTACATTACCCTCAGAATCAGTCCTTATCGTAAAACCTCTGTGACGCGAATAATACCAGTATGATGAACCTATCATAATATAATCACCATTTTCAAGTTGAATTATTGATTTTATCGAAGAACTTAATGTTATTCCAGTTCCATCAGGATAGCATGAATAATTTCTATATAATTTTTCCCACAGCAAATTGCCATTTGTGTCAATTTTTCGCAGACAAGCATCCCAAATATATTCACCAGTACCACCACCATATTTAGCGACAGGATAACTACCCGAAATAATAAAATTTGAGTCATTCGATTTATAGAGACAAGTAATATACCCATTATTATAATTATTTCTTCCAAAATACTTTTCCCAAATTATGTTACCAGCAGTATCGGTATTTACCAAATACCATTTTGCATTTGAAATATTAGTTAGCCATGTTTCACCACCGATAAGAATTGTACCTGCTGAAGTTTCTAATAAATAGCTACCGTATTCGTAAACATAATTACCCAAATTCTTATGCCATAAATAGTTTCCAAGACTATCGGCTTTTAAAAACAACATTCTATACTTTTCGTTGTTATAATCATATATCTGACCTGTTACATAATAACTACTATCCATGGTTTTTAAAGAATGGAAAGCTCTTTTTTCAAGAGAATTAGAAAAAACTTCTATTTGACTAATTATATCAAATTTATTGTTAAAGTTATAAATATTAAATCCAATTTCGTCAGAGTTTAAATTAACTTTTCCTCCTACAAAATAAAATTTGTTATTAAAACTCTTTAAATTATCATCCCATCCTTCCCATAATTGATTTTGAGAGTCGCTGTAAATTTTTTTCCATTCTTTATTACCATTACTGTTTACATAAGTAAAAGCAAAACATCTAATCAATTCTTCGTTATTTGTTCCAGCAATAAAAACAAATCCAGTATCAAGTGTAACAACCCCAGTAACAATTTGGTTTGTAGTATCTTGAATTATTTTGTTAAAGACAGCCTGAGAGAAAGTAGTTGTGCAAATAAAAAAAAGAAATATTATTAACTTAAGTTTTTTCATAATTCAAATTTATAAAAAAACACTGCTAAATTTATTTTAGCAGTGTTTTTATAATATTATTTATATTTAGCAATTTTAACAGTTTCGCTATTACCGTAACAATCTCTAATAACCAACAAATAACTGCCTGGAGTATAGTCTTTAATATTTATTGTAAAGCTATCTTTCTCCTCATTTAATCTAAATTGCTGTAATAATTTACCATCTTCAGTATATATACTTAATTCACCTTTTTCGCAATTTTGTTCTTTATGAATACCAGTCTTTTCAAGAAGTAAGTCATTGCCTTCGCTGTATAGTGCTGCGAAATCGTAATCAATGTTTATTAAACCATCAGTTGGGTTTGGATACACATTAATTAAAGGTAAAAAGTTTTCTTCCTGTGTTATTGTTTCAGTAATTTCAAGTTTTTTGGGCTGCATAACAGGATTAGGCAAAGGAGTGTACTCGGCAAATATAGTATCTGCTGCAATTTCATAAAGAACCTGAGCAGTTGCTGAGTATAAAGCAGAGCCATCTAATGCTGCCTCTAACAACATATCCTTGTGTTCTGCCAATGCATTATCATCTTGTAATGAACCAATAAATAGTTCTTGTATATCACAATATTTAATTAATTCATCAGAAATTGGTTCGTTTTGCGATAGATATGCAAGTTGCCTTATGTCGTCTAAGTTTGTAATCGAAGCAGAATAATCTTGTTTTGACATATTTAAACTATAAATTTTCATTAAATTTTTATAATTATTGTTTTGTGAGTTAAAGTATGTAATTACTGAATCTCTTATTTCAGGCAAACTATCATTGTTAATTGCAATAAATTATTTGGTGAATACTAAATGATTACTTTGTTGCTCTGCATTATCAATTACATACATTGTAATGAAATTGTATGCTTCTAATTGCTGTTGCGACAACTCAATTGTTGCAGAAATTACGTTTTCTTGCAGTTTTTGCATTTCATTACCAATAGAAAGATAATATGTGCCATCATTTTCTACAATTTCTGCATTTACGGTAATAACGTCTCCAAGATTTTCGCTTGTGCCAAATAAAATTATTACATTTTCTACTGATGCTAAATCATTGGTCTTACATAAGATTGCAAGGTTTTCTCCATTGGTTTGCATGGGAAGATTAGTACTTGTATCTATCATCGTAACGGGAGATACGAGAATGTCCATAATTTGCACATTAGATGATTGTGCCACAATAAATCCACTAATTGTTAGGGATATTGCAAATAAAATTAATTTTGATTTCATGGCTTATTGATTTTATTAATACTTAATTTATTCCTCATAATTTATTCCTACAAATATAGCTAAAAAAACTATTAAATGCTTTAATCTGACAAAAAGTTATTAACTGCTTATTAACGTTTTATTAACAATTTTTAATGCAAAAAAGCAAATTTATAAAACTTTCGACTTTTATTGACTACTAGGATTAATCAGATATTGTTTTACGGACAAAACAATTATTTTATATATTACAAGTCTATGGTTTGCTTTCTATCAGGACCAAGAGATAAATATTTGATTTTAACTTGGGTTTTATCTTCTATATATTTAATAAAATCAAGAAATTCTTTTGGTAGCTCATCTAGTTTAGTGCATTTGCTAATATCTTCTTTCCAACCTGGTAATTCTTCATAAATTGGTTCAATATCATCGCACATATCATAAGGCATATAATCTATAATTTCGCCTTTATGTTTGTATTTTGTAGCAACTTTAATTTTATCCAAACCGCTTAACACATCAGATTTAGTAATAATTAAATCTGTAATTCCATTTAGCATAATAGAATATTTCAAAGCTAGCATATCCAACCAACCGCAACGTCTTGGTCGTCCTGTTGTAGCACCATATTCATGCCCTTTATCTCTTAAAAACTGCCCTAGATCATCAAAAAGTTCTGTAGGAAAAGGTCCTGACCCAACGCGGGTACAATATGCTTTTACAATTCCAAAGACTTTTCCAATTTTTTGAGGCGAGACACCCAATCCGGTACAAACGCCTGATGATGTTGTGTTTGAAGAAGTAACAAAAGGATATGAGCCGAAATCTATATCCAAAAGTGTGCCTTGGGCTCCTTCTGCTAAAACTGATTTATTATCGTTTATTGCTTGATTTATAAAAATTTCAGAATCTATAAACTTAAATTTTTTAATAAAATCTATAGAATCAAACCACTCTTTTTCAAGCTTAGAAAAATCTTCAGTAAAATTATACCCAATAAATATCTTTTTATGATGAGCCAAAGCTTTATCATACTTTTCTGTAAAGCTTTCTGTAAAAATATCGCCAATTTTCAAAGCTAATCTTGCAGTTTTATCAGTATAAGCCGGACCTATTCCTTTTAAAGTAGAACCAATTTTTTCATTGCCTTTATACTCTTCATAAGCTTTATCTAATAATCTATGTGTTGGCAAAATTAACTGTGCTTTTCGAGAAATATATAAAGATTTACTTAAATCTATTCCAAGTTTTTCGGTATCTTCAATTTCTTTTTTTAAAATAATAGGGTCAATCACTACTCCATTTCCAATTAAATTTATAGCATTTTCTCTAAAAACACCACTGGGTATTGTATGCAAAACATGTTTTATATCGTTAAACTCAAGTGTATGTCCTGCATTTGGACCGCCTTGAAATCTAGCTATTATATCATATCTTGGTGTAAGTACATCTACAATTTTTCCCTTACCTTCGTCGCCCCATTGCAAACCTAACAAAACATCTATTTTCATCTTTTATTCTAATTATTATTTTTTTCTTTTTTTTGACATTCATTACAAATTCCATACAAATACAAGGAATGGTGAGATACTTTAAAATCACTTGCTTTAGAAATTGTATTTTCAATTTCAGCAATTCGTGGATCGCAAAACTCTATAACTTTTCCACAATCAGTACAAATCATATGATCGTGCTGCATACAAGCATAAGCTTTTTCAAAAGTGCTGATATTTTTTCCAAACTGATGCTTTACGATAAGATTTGCATCTAATAAAATGTCAATATTATTATAAAGTGTGGCTCTACTAACACGATAATTTTTATTTTTCATGGAAATATATAGGCTCTCAATGTCGAAATGACCACTTCTGGAATAAATTTCTTCTAAAATAGCAAATCTTTCCGGTGTTTTTCTATATCCTTTTCTTTCCAAATAATCAGTCAGTATCTGGCGTACAGGAATATTATATTCTATAGCTTTCATAATTTGTTATTTTTTAGACTAAATTAAAATAATTTTTTTAATCCACAAAATAAATTTTCAACAAATTATTAACAAAGTTTTTCAAAGCAAATCTTTAATCAAAATGATTTTAATATCTTTGAAAAAATATTTTACTGTGATTTTTTTTAGATTAATAATAGAAAGTATAAAATTCTCTTTTTCTTCATTGATTAATAATAAGTTAAGAACTTTTTTATCTCTTTTAGGAATTACTATAGGAATTTTTAGCATTATTTCAGTGATGACTACCATAGATTCATTGGAAAGAGCTATTAAAGACAATATTGGTCAGCTTGGTTCAAATACTGTTTATATTCAAAAATGGCCTTGGAGTTTTGGGGCTGATTATCCTTGGTGGAAATACATCAACCGTCCTTCTCCAAAACTTTCAGAGCTTAATAAAATTGAAGAATTATCAACTTGTGCCGACAAACTTGCTTTTGCCGCTTCCACTATGCAAACTATAGAATACGAAAATAAAAGTTTAGAAAATATTGCTATAATGATGAGTACGCATGATTATATGCAAATAAATTTTATGAATATTGACAATGGACGCTACTTTTCGCAAATGGAATCAAATACCGGTCAAAGTGTTGCAATTCTTGGTTATCAAACTGCGCAAAATTTATTTTCCGGTACTCAAGCAGTTGGTAAGCAAATTAAACTAAAAGGTAAAAAACTTAATATTATAGGTGTTTTCGAAAAACAAGGTGATAATATGTTTAATTCAGGTTCAGACGAGTTGGTTTTAATTCCTATCAGCTTTGGAAAGACTATATTTGATATTGAAAGTGATGCTTTAAATCCCTTTATCTTAGTATCTGCTAAAGAGAGTGTTAGCTCGGCAGAACTTATTGATGAGTTAACAATTATTATGCGAACAATTAGAAAATTAAAACCTTTGGAAGAAGACAATTTTTCGCTTAATCAAGCAAGTATGATTACTAAAAGTTTAGACAATATTTTCAGAATACTTGATTTAGCAGGAATTATTATTGGTGGTTTTGCTATTTTAGTTGGTGGTTTCGGAATTGCAAATATTATGTTTGTTTCTGTAAAAGAAAGAACAAAAGAAATTGGAATACAAAAAGCTATTGGTGCAAAATCATATTTAATATTAATTCAATTTTTAACAGAATCAGCTGTATTAAGTTTAGTAGGCGGAATTGTTGGTTTAATTTTAGTCTGGCTTTTAACCCTTTTTGCCCGAAACTTAACAAGTTTAAATTTTGCTTTAAGTTTTGGAAATATAATGACAGGAACTTTAATTTCTATTTTTGTCGGAATTATTTCAGGCTTTGCCCCTGCACGTAAAGCTGCAAAACTTGAGCCAATAAAAGCTATGAATCAAATTTAATGTTTTTTGAAATTTACTTAAACTTCTTATTAAAAAATGCTAATTTTTAAATTAATTTTATATATTTGTCAAAATTTAAAACTTTAGATTATGGTGAAAAGAATTATTGGAATTGCTACGAGTTTTTTGCTTTTTACAGGTTTAAACTCTTATGCTTGTACAAATTTTATTATTACTAAAGGAGCTTCAACAGATGGCTCCGTTATGGTTTCTTATTCTGCTGATAGTCATGCATTATATGGCGAATTATATCATTGGCCTGCAAAAAAATATGCTAAAGGCGAAAAGTTACAAATTTGGGAATGGGATACAGGAAAATATTTAGGCGAAATTGACCAAGTTGAGCAAACTTATAATGTTGTTGGAAATGTAAACGAATTTCAGCTTGCTATTGGCGAAACGACTTTTACCGGACGTGAAGAATTGTGCCTCCCAAACGGAATAATGGATTACGGAAGTTTGATTTATACAACTTTACAAAGAGCTAAAACAGCTAGAGAAGCTATTAAAGTTCTTACTGATTTAGTTGAAGAGTATGGTTATGCAAGTACTGGTGAAACATTTTCTATTTGTGATAAAAACGAAGCTTGGTTGCTAGAATTAATAGGTAAAGGCGAAGGTAAAAAAGGAGCTGTATGGGTAGCACTTCTTATTCCTGATGGCTATGTTAGTTCTCATGCAAATCAAGCACGTATTACTACTTTTAAATACCAAAAGAAAAACGATTGGTTTAATCCAAAACAAACAGTTTTTAACTCTAAAGATGTTATCAGTTTTGCACGTGAAATGAAATATTTTGATGGCAAAGATTCTGAATTTAGTTTTTCTGACACTTATGCACCTGTTGATTTTGGTGGAGCTCGTTTTTGCGAAATAAGAGTATGGGCGTTTTTCAATGCTATAAATTCAGGAATGGACCAATATTGGGATTATGCAAAAGGGCATATCAAACGTGGCAACCACGGATATGCAACAAACAGAATGCCTTTGTGGATAAAGCCAGATAGGAAAATTTCTCAAACTGATATGTTTAAATTTATGGCTGACCATTTAGAAGGTACTGAGTTAGATATGAGAAAAGACATTGGTGCAGGACCATACGGAAATCCTTATCGCTGGAGACCAATGACTTGGAGTGTTGATGGCGAAGATTATATTATGGAAAGAGCTACAGGAACACAACAAACCGGCTTTTCTTTTGTTGCTCAACTTAGAAGCTGGCTACCTGACGCTTTTGGTGCTATAAATTGGTTTGCTGTTGATGACGCTGGTTTTACTGTATATGTACCAATGTATTCTACAATCACAAAAATTCCTCACCCATTTGCAGTTGGCAATGGAGACTTAATGGAATTTACAATGGAATCTGCTTTCTGGATTTTTAATATGGTATCTAATTTTGCTTATACAAGATATGATATGATGTATCCAGAAATAGAAAAAGAACAAAATAGATTGCATGCAGATTTCTTAAAAGAGACTTCTGAATTAGAGAGAAAATTAGCTGAAATTTATGAAAAAGACCCAAAAACAGTATTAAAAGAAGTAAATAATTATTCTAACCAAGCTGCTGAACGTACGCTTAAAGACTGGACACAACTTTATGGATATTTATTTACTAAATACATGGATGGAAATGTAAAAACTAAACAAGAAATTCCTGATGGTTATAAATATTATGCACCTAAAGTTGAATGGATTGAACTTAGCGATAAATGGAAACGCTTGATAGTGAAAGATACTGAAGGAAAACTTAAAGTTATAAAAGAAGGTGAATAAAAAGAGATAATTCTGTTAGAATTATTGGATAAAAACTAATTATTTTTCACACAATTATAGCCTTAAAAAGTTGTAATTGTGTGAAAAATTTGATATAAAAAGGCTTTCAAAACTTTTTGTTTTATGAATTTTAAAATTAGCAGAAAGATATTAATATTATTATCTATTATTGTAATACTTGTTTTTTACTTAATAAATAGATTTAATATAATAATAAATTCTGATTTTGCAGAAGCAAAAGTTGTTGATGAAAAAATTTGGTATAATCAGGATTCAACCCAATTTTTAAAAAGAATTGTTTATATAAATTTTGCTTATGATAATTCATCTCATATTATTGAAAGCGAAGAAAACGAAAATTACCAAGTAGGCGATAAGTTGAAAGTAATTATTAAAAAGAAAAATCCAAAAAATGCCTCTTCTTTTAGTTTTGCAGGTTTTTGGCTCAATAGCCTAATTTATGCTTTAATACCAATAATGTTTATTTCTGCTTTAATTTTAACTTTTATTAATGAAAACACAATCTTTTTAATCAGCTTTGGAAAAAATACTAAAAAGCATATAAGCAAATACACTAAAAACGAAAGCGGTGGATTAGAAAAATATAAACCGAAAATTTAAAAACCATAAGCAGCTTTTCGCATATCCGATATATTTTTAAATGGTTTTGCTGGTTTTAGATAAGTTTCTAAAAATTTATAAATACTAAACCTAATTTCAACAGCTTGATTTGTATCTATTCTGTCAAAACCATGACCACCTTCTGCATCTTGAAAAACTTTATACTCAAAAGATTTATTTTGACTTTTTAAAGCATCTATCATCACTAATACTTCTTCAACATAAACATCGTTATCGTTAGTATTAGTGTGAATTAGCAATGGCTTTGAAAGCAAGTGTGCATAAAATGATGGAGACCTTCTCTTGTATTCGTAGGGATTTTCTAAAATAGATTCGCCAATATGATAAGGAGCTGTAAAATATTCTGTGTAAGAAGAATCGTGAGAAGCTAATCTGTTTTCCAAATCGCTAACAGGAACGCCTGCAAAAGCACAAGCATATTTATCAGGATACCTTAAAATATTCATTAAAGCAATCATACCACCATGACTCCAACCAACTATGCCAACCCTTGTGCTATCAACAAAGCTGTAGTTTTCAATAATATAATCTCTACTTGCTAAAACATCTTCGTTTTCCAAACCACCATAATCAATATTTTCATAAACTCTTTTTCC
>LSQX01064717.1_pt1 | contig 12749 bp, 8 predicted proteins | sample 654561 | NCBI WGS metagenome assembly LSQX01 (sample SAMN04489861, study PRJNA283612) | anaerobic digester metagenome | isolation source: 4 biogas reactors fed with cattle manure at either 37C or 55C with and... | place: Denmark: Kongens Lyngby | collected 2014 | reverse complement strand
TACTTGCTCCGAGCAAGAAAGAGGGATTATAGTCTCCTTTAAGATAAAAACCCTGTAATATATTGTAAGTTATCTGTTAAAATTTAAAGATCACAACTCGACCACTGATATGCAAACTTTGCGAAACTGTCTGTTATGAAACCGGCATTTTTATGTATATTTAATATTCAATTGATAATCGAACACACTTAAAAATCAAGCAGTTCATGAGATTTGATTTAACTATCACACAAGTCTAATCTGACAAATTACAAATCAAATCTGTCAAATTACAAATTAAATTTGACAAAGTCAACCATCACATTAAATATAATTTAATAATTAAATGAGATCTAAAATCAACTCTCATATCAGATTTAACTCTCATATCAGAAGCAGTCGTGTCACAAAGTAAAACCCTGAATGTTATGGAAACCCTGTAAATTCTTTAATAAACTGCATAAATTATATATTGGAGAAACCCCTCAAATTAAGTAGATAATACTGAAAAATTGAAGGAAGAAATCCCGTTTCACGGGACAGATTATCCTGGGGGAGCATAAGAAATTTGATTCGTTACTTATTTGTATAGTTATTTATATCTCCGGATGATCCGTGCATCAGATACTTTAGTACATATTAGAGTGATACATATCAGATACCTTAGTACATATCAGAATGATACATATTAGATATCTTAGTACACATCATAGTGATACATATCGGATACCTTAATGATACTGACAAACAACTATAATAATTTCCAAAGGAACTCATTATTATAAATCGGGGTATTTAATGAGCTCAATTAAAAAAATCTGCTTAATCGTATGTTTTCTAAGTATTCTGGCTTTTGTTTTATCCTTTACTTCAGGTTTTTTACCTGCAGCAGGAGCAGCTGAAGCCCAGAAGAATCTCGAAGGAGAAGAGGTGCCTGCCGCTTCCGCTCGTGATGAGGTACTTTCTCAACGTCCGTCTTCTGTAGAAGGCCTGTTAACTAAAGGTAATGATCTTTATTCCCTTAAAGAATATGAGCTTTCTATAGAATGCTTTGAAAAAGCACTTGAAATCGAACCTAACTCATCAATGTCATGGTATGGGAAAGGCTGTTCCCTATCTGCTCTTGAAAGGTACGAGGAGTCAATTGCCTGCTATGACATGGCCATAGAAACCTTCCCGGTTTCTTCCGAAAGCTGGTATAAAAAAGGAGACGAGTACATCCAGACAAAAAATTACATAGAGGCAATTAACTGTTACGAGAAAAGCCTGGCAACAGACAATTATCTCTCAAGGGTGTGGTTCCAGAAAGCAACTGCTTCTGAGAAGCTCGGCCTTGACCAGGAAGCCTTAACCTCCTATGATACTTCAATTCAATTTGGGGCTAACTCTTCAAAAGCTTTGCAAATGCAGGGAAAAGCATACGCCCAGCTTGAGAACTACGAAGAAGCAATGAACTGTTTTAACAGAGCTCTTAATGTTACTCCTGAAGATTTCGAACTCTGGAATCAGAAAGGAATAATGTACGATTTGTCCGGAGATTATGAATCTGCAATAGAATGTTACGATCAGGCCATTTCCCTTAACCCTGACCTTGTAGAGGCGTGGTATAATAAAGGCATGGACCTTGAGAGGATGGAAATGTACCAGGATGCCCTGACCTGTTACGAATTTGTCCTCCTTTCAGAGCCTGAAAATCTCAGTGCCCTGCAGAAAAAAGGGCTCTGTCTTGAGAGGCTTGGCAGAAATGAAGAGGCTCTGCAGTGCTATGATGAGATCCTTGTTTACAGTCCTGATAATACAGAAGCATGGTACAGCAAGGGTTCCGTACTTAATGCAATGGGACAGTATGACGCTGCAATAATCTGCTATGATAGGGCTCTTAATCCTGATGCCGGAATTGAAATCCAGGAAGCTGGGGACAGCCTCCTCGAAAGTCTCAAAGCTTATGACTCTTCATTACCTGTTTATTCTGAAGTCCCCGAGTTTAAATCTCCTGCAGTCAAAATCTGGTACGATAAAGGCATGGCTTTTGACAATCTGGGAAACTACGAGTCTGCTCTTGAGTGTTATAATAAGGTTCTTGAGACAGAACCAGATCACGCAATTATCTGGTATCAGAAGGGACTTAACCTTGACAGGCTTAACAAGTCTGCAGAAGCAGTTGGATGCTATGATAAAGCCCTTAAACTGGACTCCGGATATGCTAAAGTCTGGTATAAAAAAGGATATGATTCTTCAAAGCTTGGGAAATACAAAGATGCCGTAAAAAGCTATGATGAAGCTATTGACCTTGATGAGAATTACACACTTGCATGGTACGGCAAGGCTTTTGCTCTGGCAAGGATCGGAAGGTACGAAGATTCCATTGTTTGCTATGATAGGGTTCTTGAAGTCGCACCTGATAGTGCGGAAATATGGTACAATAAAGGTCTTCTTCTTGATGAGCTCGGAAGATATCAGGAAGCTTCAGACTGTTACAGCCAGGCTCTCCAGATAAACTCCAATTATTCCGTTGCTCGTTTCAGATTGAATAAGGATATAGAAATGCTGTCCGGGAACTCGACTTCCATATCGGCTAACAATAAAAATACAAATATCAATCCTCAGAAGGCAATTACAGGAGGCTTCTGGTCTTACCTTTTAAGCTATAAATATGCAAGCCCTGATGATAACACGGAGATTTCAGGGAGCATTAAAGACCTGAGCCCGGAATTCGGTTACGATGAAGCATGGTATGGCAAAGCTTCAACATATAGCAAGCTTGAGATGTATGAAGACGCGCTTCATTCTTATGATATGGCTCTTGCAATCAACCCCGTACGTACCGAGGCCTGGTATGAGAAAGGCTCTGCCCTCGACAAACTGGGAAAAAGTGAGGAAGCCCTGGAGTGTTATCAGAAAGCCCTGGATATTGATCCTCAGTCGAGTAATGCCTGGTATGGGATGGCTTCCACATCGAGTGATCTTGGGAGGGCTGAAGAAGCAATTGCTTACTATGACCAGTTGCTCAAGCTCAATTCAACTGACTCGGAAGCTCTCCAGGGGAAATCTCTTGCTCTTGCAAGCCTTGGAAGATATGATGAAGCAGTTGCATGCTTCAATCCTCTCCTGGAACTTGAGCCTGAGAACGTGGAGGCTCTGGAAGGACGAGCTTTTGCTCTGGCAAGGTCCGGAAGACCGGAAGCAGCGCTGGAAGACTATGATGTTATTATGAAGCTTGACCCCACCAACTCTAAGGCGCTGGCTGAGAAAGCTTCTCTGCTTGAAGAGCTTGGCAGATATGACGAAGCTGCTTTAACATATGGAGAGATTCTTGAAATTACGCCTGAGAATAGAGAAATAATGTACAGGCAGGGTAAAGCTCTGGAAGCGATGGGAGATTTCGAGGCTGCAATTGCCTGCTATGATAAGATCCTTGCCCTTGACCCAAAAAATATTGATGCAATTAATAACAAGGGCTTTGCTCTCTCCAAAATGGAGAAATATCAGGAAGCGCTTGCAACCTATGATAAAGCTCTTGAATATGATCCGGATAATCCTGCAGCATGGTATTTTAAAGGGTGTGCCAATTTCGCAATAAGCAGTAATAATGCTGCCCTTGAATGCTTTAACAAAACAGTGCAATTAAAGCCAGACTGCATAACTGCATGGTATAATAAAGGATATCTGGCTAATGTATTGGGAGACGTTAACGAGTCAATAAACTCCTATGAAAGTGCCCTTGAAATTGATCCAGATTCACCTTCTGCACTTTACAATAAGCGCTTTTCCCACTACCGCATAAAGGAATACGATGAAGCTTCGGTATGTAAAGCAAAACTTGATTCGCTGGACCCTGGCTTTGAGGCGGCTCTGCAAAACAGGGGAACCCGAATCTTCATTCCGCAAACCTATAGAGGTAACCTGGATTATCCGTTGCCTTTGAGATGGTACGGCGGTGAAGATAACGTTTCTCTAAATACCAGCACAAACATGACTCCGGTTTCTCAGGAATTAAACAATACTTCCTCTGAACCTGAAGAGGAATATGAAGAAACTTATGAAAGCTATACTGAGTCCGGTGAAGAAGGGTACTGGTATATTCCTGAGCCTGACGAAGATCAGAATAACAAGAGTCCGGAAAACAGGGGCCAGAAAAAAGAAAATGATGCTGATAACTGGTATGTCCCTGAACCTGATGAGATTTAAAGTACTCAAATGAAAATTAACTGAAAATTAACTGAAAATAAACTGAAAACAAAAATTTTCGGTATGCATGAAACTTACAAGCATACCGAGAAACATTTTTAATAGGTCAGATAAATTATTTATGTCAATAAATTTTTAATGTTTTTATCTGCTGTCCTGAGAGGGCCATTACAGGCCGTAAAATAAGTAATGTTTTTCGAAGTTCAGTGTCCTGCTTTTTCCCAGTATTCCTCAGCTTCTTCTTCCATTTCTTCGAGCCTGTCGTAATAGTCAGGAAACTCGTTGAGATGGGCCAGAGCAATCTTTCCTGTCATTATGGGGTCATCGTTCGTAACATTTGTTGCGGGATCTCTGGTTCCGTGTTCCAGCTCCACGTCCATGCCTCTGCGGAACTGGTCAACATCGAATTTGTCCCAGGTTATTCCAAGTTTTTCCCCAACGGTCTTTGCTTCTTCAGCAGTGAAACTTTTAGTTGTCAACATTATCACTCCGAATTATGGTTTGATATGTTTTGATACTTAAGTTTTGTTCTCTAAACTGTTTTTTTCAGCTTTTATTTCAAAAAAAGGTCCTGATTTTCGCCTGAAAAACCGACTCCTGTCGCTAAAGAGCATATTCTGTCATCATATTTATCTTATCCAGGAAGATAGAGATGAAAGATAGCATGTCAGAAAAAGATCTTTTACTCATAAGACGAGCCATTGAACTTTCTCTTGAAAGCGTGAAGAGAGGAGGGGGCCCTTTTGGTGCCGTAATAGTGAAAAACGGAAAAATAGTTTCGGAAAGTTACAATCAGGTCACTTTGCATAACGATCCTACCGCCCATGCAGAAATTGGTGCTATAAGAGAGGCAGCCCGAAAATTGAATACCTTTGACCTGAGCGGGTGCAGCATTTATGTTTCCTGCGAGCCCTGCCCCATGTGCCTTGGTGCCATTTACTGGGCAAGGATAGATAAAGTCTTCTTTGCCAGTACAAGGTCAGATGCTGAAAATATAGGTTTTGACGATTCCTTCATATACGAGGAAATTTCGCGCCCTATGAATGAAAGAAAAATAGATTTCAAACAGCTTCTCAGGGAAGAAGCCCTTGAAGCTTTTAGGGCCTGGGAAGAATCTGAAAATAAAATCGAGTACTGAACCTCTCTGTACATAAATTTAACTTAATTTTTCTATGCAGGAAAACTGATTTCTTTGATAAGGACCATAATTACTATTGGGGTATCACATTCAATCACGGAAGGTTTCTCTTCCGGGTCAATAATGCGCGTTTCTGGATAACTTCTTAACAACATCACTTAACTTTAAATGTGATGCAGTCCTTACTTAGTTCAGACAATATTGAGAGGGGATTAGGGGAATATGCCTGAAGATAAAAACAAATACATCCGCTGGTTTGAGGAGACAACTATCGAGGACATCCCGACGGTTGGCGGAAAGAATGCTTCCATAGGGGAAATGTACAGGGAGCTTACTTCAAAAGGGGTCAGAATACCTAACGGTTTTTCAGTTACTGCCAGTGCTTACTGGCATATGCTGGAGACAGGTGGAATTCTGGAGAAGCTTAAAAAAACAATGGAAGGGCTTGACACTTCTGATGTATCTGACCTCGCAAAGAGGGGAAAGGCTGCAAGAGACCTGATTCTTGATGCAGGAATTCCGGATGACATCTGGCAGGAGATCAAAGGGGCTTATGACCGCCTCTGCGAACAGTATGGAGAGTATACGGATGTAGCTGTAAGGAGTTCGGCAACGGCTGAAGACCTTCCAACCGCTTCTTTTGCGGGGCAGCAGGAGACTTATCTGAATATACGAGGCTATCCCGGGCTCAAAGACGCCTGTATACGCTGTTTCGCTTCCCTTTTTACGGACAGGGCTATTTCCTATCGTGTAACCCATGGATTTGACCACTTCAAAGTGGCCCTTTCCATAGGAATAATGAAAATGGTCAGGTCTGACCTGGCATCAAGCGGCGTAATTTTTACTCTTGATACGGAGACCGGTTTCAGGGATGTTGTTTTCATCACGGGGGCTTATGGGCTTGGAGAAAATATTGTTCAGGGACAGGTCAATCCTGATGAGTTCTATGTATTCAAGCCAACTTTCCGCGAAGGATATAAACCGATTATCCAGAAAAAACTTGGAAGCAAGGAAATTAAAATGATCTACGGCAGGGGAGATTCAAAAGTCCTTACCCGGAACGTGGAGGTCCCAGAAGCTGACAGGCAGCGCTTCTGTATCAATGATGAAGAGGTGCTCAAGCTCGCCGAATATGCAATCGATATTGAAGACCATTACTCTAACAAATACGATGAATCCAGGCCAATGGATATCGAATGGGCAAAGGACGGAATAACAGGAGAACTCTTCATAGTTCAGGCAAGGCCAGAAACCGTTCAGTCCCAGAGAGAAAAAGATGTGCTTGAAACGTATGTCATCGAAGAAAAATCTGAAGTCCTTGTAAAAGGCAGGAGTGTCGGAGACAGGATTGCTTCCGGAAAAGCCCGTGTAATCACTGATGTTTCTGACCTTCCCTCTTTCAGGCCCGGAGAGATCCTTATCGCGGACACTACCACTCCTGACTGGGAACCGGTTATGAAAACCGCAGCCGCTATTGTCACAAACAAAGGAGGCAGGACATGCCATGCTGCAATTGTCAGCCGGGAACTGGGGATCCCTGCGGTTGTAGGGGCTGAAAACGCCACCGAAGTCCTCAATACAGGGAGGGAAATTACTGTAAGCTGTGCTGAAGGAGAAGACGGGCTTGTATACGCGGGTCTCCTACCTTTCCGGAAAAATACCGTCAGCCTGAAAGACCTGGAACGCCCGCAAACAGAGATCATGATGAACCTTGGAAACCCTGAAAGCGCTTTTTCCTTTTCCATGATTCCCAATGATGGGATTGGGCTTGCAAGGCTCGAGTTCATTATCACGAGCTATATTAAAGTCCACCCTATGGCGCTTGTGCATCCTGAGCAGGTTAAAGACCCGCGAGAACTCAGGGAAATAGAAAGACTGACCCGGGGCTATGAGAAAAAAGAAGATTATTTTATCAAGCAGCTTGCCAGAGGAGTGGGGATGATTACAGCTGCTTTTTACCCGAAGCCTGTTGTGGTCAGGATGAGCGATTTCAAGACAAACGAATATGCAAGCCTTTTAGGGGGCAGGTATTTTGAAATGGAAGAAAACAACCCCATGATAGGGTTCAGAGGAGCTTCCCGCTACTTTGATGAGCGCTACAGGGAAGGTTTTGCTCTTGAGTGCAGGGCTATGAAAAAGGTCAGGGATGAAATGGGCCTTAAGAACCTTATTCTTATGGTGCCCTTCTGCAGAACTGTTGAAGAAGCGAAAAAAGTCATTGCCGAGATGGAGAAGAACGGGCTCAGGCGCGGAGAAAACGGGCTTCAGATATATGTTATGTGCGAGATCCCCAATAATGTCCTGCTTGTAGATGAGTTCAGCGAGTATTTTGACGGCTTTTCCATAGGCTCAAATGACCTTACTCAGCTGACCCTCGGGGTTGACCGCGATTCAGAAATGCTTGCTGCAGAATTCGATGAGAGGGACCCGGGAGTTTTGAAAATTATGTCAATGGCGGTTCAGGGAGCAAAACGGAATGAAAGACACAGCGGGATCTGCGGACAGGCGCCCAGTGATTTCCCTGAGATTGCAGAATTCCTGGTAAAAGAGGGGATAGATTCTATTTCCCTTAATCCTGACTCTGTTATGAAAATTACTCTTAAGGTCCTTGAAACTGAAAAGGAGTTAGGAAAACGCTGAAGCTTTCCAGGGCACAGGATAGCCTGTTTTCAGGGTTGTCGGGGTTTTGACCATTGTTATCTGCTGAGGCTTGTCGACTGCCCCCGAATGTCTGTATGCTCTAAAAAAACATATATTAACTGTGATTCGTGCAACGCTGGATAATAAATATTCAAGATAATAAATATTCAAGATAATAAATATTCAAGATAATAATCATTTAAGTAAAAAAATACTGAGGGAGTATTGGCTATGAAGGAAACAAGTAGAAAACAAATTACCGGAACTAAAAAAGAGCCAGGACATAATCTATTTTTGAAAAGATGTCCTGAATGTCATTCTAAACTTGAAAACGACCTTTTCAGCGAATTTCAATACTGTACCGTTTGCGGGTACTGGACAAGAAAGGAAACTGCAAGACTTGAACCGCTGATGATTCTGGAGTGAGCAAGGATATGTTTGAACTTCCTTCAAAATGTGCCAGATGTGGCACACCCCTTAAAAAACAGGTAATCGGCTCGAACAACTTTTACTACTGCAGAAAATGTGGATGCACATTGTCAGTTACATCTTTCAGTATTTCCTCCCAGTCTTCTTCTGCCCAGGAAATAGTCAACATTCAATAAATATTAAACAAATGTGCAAGAAGAAGGAAATATCAGGAAAAAATGTACTGGTTAATAATTGGTTTCTGGATACGGTCACACTGTCCAAACTTTTTATGATTCGGGCCTTGTACCTGTTTTTTAATTCCTTACTCTCCTTTTTAAATTACTTTCTTTCAGTCGAATACCCCGCTAGCTTGCTGCGGGGATGAAAAACTTCCCCGGTAACCGTTGTTAAATAACTGATTTTATATCCTTAATCACCTTTGTACTGTTGATGGAATTACGACATGTAAACCATTGTGTATATAAAATAAGATATCACATGGTTTTTTGTGTGAAGTATCGTAAAAAACTTCTTTTAGATATAGAGCTTGTAAACTTTTTGAAAAATATATGCTTTGAAATTAGTGAAAGATACTGTTTTGAGTTTGATGCAATTGGTAGTGATGGTGATCACGTGCATCTTTTTGTTGGAGCTGAACCTAAGTATTCTCCTTCAAAGGTTATGCAAACTATAAAGAGTATTATAGCAAGACAGATCTTTAAAAAGTATCCTGAGATAAAAAACAGCTTTGGGGTGGTGAATTCTGGAGTGATGGAGGTTACATTGGAACAGTAGGAGACGGAACAACTTCCGATGTTATTAAAAACTATGTTCAAAACCAGGGAAACCAGGAAGAAAAAGAAGCATATCAACAAATGAAAATATTCGATTTTTGATAAACATTAAAACCAGAGCGCTGGCGCGGAACATACCCCGTTGCTTGCAGCGGGGTGCGCCAGTGCAAATTTGATTATAAGAAAAAGTTCTGCTTGAGTAATTAAGTGTAACGGGGATAATTATGCTTATCAGAAAAGAGACTAAAACGCGAACATTGGAAGACACAACATATTATTGTAAATGCGATATTTGCGGGAAAGAATTTCAAACCAGGTGGGGCGCTTCCTCATGCTGTAGTAATGACTGCTATAAGGTCATGAGTGAACAGAACAGGAAGGAAGCTATCAAGCGCAGTACACAGCGTAGGAAAGAACGCAGGGACGCAGTATGGGCACAATTGTCAGTTCAATATGTACTCACTGTCAGAAGCCTTTCAGGCCTCTTAGAAAGGATGCTTATTTTTGTTCCGATAAATGCAGGCAGGCAGCTTATAGAGAAAGAAAAAAAGATAACTAACTGTATAAACTTGAATATTCTTGTTTCCTTCTAATCCTCTGGACCAATTAACAGACTTCACAGAAGGATAGAGAGGCTTCTTATCCGGGTCGCAGTCGCACTTTCTCTTTTAGTATGGTAATCCCTTTCAGGCCGCCAAGAAAAACGACTCAAAAGGGCTTAGAATGATGGGTTATTTTCAGCAAAAAAGAAGAGAGTAAAGAAAATAATTATTCGGGGTTATGCACAATAACAGTAAGTTCCTGTCCATTGAACTTTTTAATTGATTACACTAATATAGTCAGGATTAGAAAATCTATAGACAAGGAATTCCTTGTCTATAAAGGGCTGACTTAAATAAGATCTATATGCATCGAATTTAATATTTTTTCTTTTATATGCGTTTTTGAATATGAGTCAAGGCATATACTCGATTAAATAACTTATGACCGGATCATTAAACAGTAACAATATTTGTAGGCAATTTATACTCTAAATTCACTTGAAAACTGTATTGCTAGAAAATCTGGACATAAAAGTTATAAAGGTATTAACAAAAAGGAATTTATGGAGTTTTAAAGTATTTTCCAGAATCACACGAACTCCATAAATACGCCCTAAGAGGCAGTTGTTATGTTTAGCTGTGCGAATATTTAAGCTTGCCTGCTTCTGCCTCCTGGGTGCTAAACAGGAGAAAAAATATGATTAAGAACAAACTAACAATAGGAGTAATTCTTTTGACGATGCTGGTTGGTATGGCATTTATACCAGCCGTAAGTGCACAGACAGAGGATAATTATTCTGTAACTGCTGATGAAGCCTTTGAGCATGCAAATACGCGTATTATTGCGCTTATAGTGACCGAAAACAACTCCGAAAAATGGGAAGGAACATCTATTGATCCCAAACCATTGGAGCTCTATGATATAAGCGGTCAAAAATTATACTATGAATTCTCAGTATATAATAAAAATACTTTAATTAGTAGAATCGACATTGGTGCTAATAAAACGCTGGGAAGTACACTCCGACGCATCGAAATTAATCCTAAACCCTATAACGTGGCTGAAGTCATGGAGAAGTCAATAGAAACCGCCAAAGCAAAATACCCAACTGGAAAAATCGTGTCGACGAATATGGTTGTATATGACTATCCTAACGTAGGGGCAATGACCACAGTAAAAGATAAGACTACTGGAGTTGAACATCGGATATTTGTAGATGCATACACACTTGAAGAGGTGCAAGACAAACCTGCAACTAAAACCGAACTTGGAGTCTGGTCGATGTATGAACAGGTATCAAAGGATAAAGTAGATGAAAATTTGAAAGATTGGCAAAAGAGTGAACAGTTTACTAAAAAATTAGAACAAGAAATAAATGATATCGGAATTGATATCGGTGAGCCAATTACTGAAGAAAATATCAAAAAACTAGGTAACAAACTAAATACCAGTTCAAAAGTGATACCATCACCATATAACTCAACAGTAATGCCCACAACAACAGATTCCTCAACAAAGGCACTACTCAGCGATTCAACACAAGTACTACTTGATGTTCCCTTATATGGTCAAGAAAAAAACTTTTATTGTGTTCCAGCAACTGCTAAAATGATTGCTGCATGGCATGGTTATTCCTATACTCAAGACTACATATACCAAAAAATGGGTGGGACAAATGGTGACGTTATCGGAATTGGTCCCACTAAGGCAGAAGAGTGGTATAAGTTATCTAGAAGTGAGGGAGGATTAGGGGCGACGAGGTCGTACAAAACTACTACTTTATCTTTTACTAAAGCGATGAGTGAAATTGACTATTATAGACCCTTCAATAGTATTACTTCGAGTCATTGTCGAGCTTGTGCTGGGTATTGGGTTTTCTATGATAGTGCAGATGACTGTTTACTTATTAATGACCCATGGAATGGTGGCACAGATTACTGGGAAGCTGTATCAGGTAGTCCAGAAGGTATGCGCATATATGTGATTTTCTGAGCTTGGAAAATACCGTCGAAGACCGAAATTGATAGCATGCGTATGAGGAATTTAACTCCTCATTTTTTTGAAACAGATATGGGTAATATTTACAAGGAAATTGTTATTTCTATTGTTTTTTTGAGAAAATTCTAATTTTAATGCAACAATTTACTACTTATCAAATGTCTAAAAAATATTTTTTATTGAACGTATTATCCGCAATTATAGTATGAGATAATATGTGTAAATCAATTCATAACATCTAATAATCACGGCACCCTTATGAAAGACAAACATTACTTGGGGATAAAAGATGAATAGTAAAATTATATCAACAATAGAGATTGTCATTTTTTCAAGTCTACTCTCATCTGTGGCTACATCCAATAAGGTACACAGGCAATATGATGTCATGAAAGTTTTGGGAATAATAGCACTTATGAATTTAATACTTGTAGGATGTGCAGGTGCTGCTCCCTTTGCCTACATTACTAACTACGACAGCAATAATATTTCTGTAATTGACATTGCAATAAATAAGGTTACATCCACAGTAGATGTAGGTGATCATCCTGCTGGAGTTGCAGTCAGTCCAGATGGGAAAAAGGTATATGTGGTGAATTCAGGCAGTAACACTGTATCTGTAATTGACACTTCCAAAAATAAAGTTATAGATACAGTGAAAATAGGAACCTATCCTCAAGAAATTGTGGTCAATCCAGATGGGAAAAAGGCATATGTGACGAGTTTCAGCAACAACATTGTTTCTGTAATTGACACAGAAACAGACAGGGTTATATCCACAGTAAACGTAGGAAACTTTCCTTCTGGGGTTGCAGTCAGTCCGGATGGGAAAAAGGTATATGTGGCAAATTCCGGTGGTGACTCAACTAACTTTACAGGCACGGTCTCTGTGATTGACACAGCCACAAACGCTGTTACAGCCACGATACATACAGGAAACAACTCAATTGGGGTTGTATTCAGTCCAGACGGAACAAGGGCATATGTGATGAACTCCAATATTTATCGTGACTCCACAGCTACTATTTCTGTCATTGACACAACAACAAACGAGGTTA
>LSQX01285237.1_pt1 | contig 12750 bp, 6 predicted proteins | sample 654561 | NCBI WGS metagenome assembly LSQX01 (sample SAMN04489861, study PRJNA283612) | anaerobic digester metagenome | isolation source: 4 biogas reactors fed with cattle manure at either 37C or 55C with and... | place: Denmark: Kongens Lyngby | collected 2014 | reverse complement strand
CAATATGCCTATTATAGTATCAAATATGCTATTAAATTATTATATGGGAAATGCAAACAGTCTAATAGATTTACTAAAAATTGTTGAAAAAGAAAATCCTTGTAGTTTTAATCTAGGTTATAATCATGCCTTTTATGAATATAAAATAAAGTCTTTATTAACAGATATAGCACTCGGAATGACACCTGCAACAATATGGCAAGGCCATTATGATGCTACCGGTGGTTATATAATTGTAAAAGAAAATGGAGAGATTCTATGTTACCACATATATAACAGAAATGAGTTTGAAGATTATTTGTTAAAGAATACTAAGTTTGATACACCATCCCACAGAAATAAATTTGGAGAATTATATAAAGATGGTAATGCTGTTTATATGAAGTTAAATTTGCAAATAAGATTTAAAAAGTAATAACATTTTATAGTATGTAATATTGGAGGAGTATAGTTATGGATTTTTCAACGCTCGAAGAATTAATTAAAATTCCGAAAAAAGGTAATGCTTCTAAGAAAAAAAAAGAAGAATATTTATTAGAAATGTCTATTTTGCTTAATGAAGAAGGTTATTCAGCTTCTGCTGAGAAATACTTAATATCAGGATTTTCATTTAGTTCAGTAAGTCCGTTAATATCTTTGATGCATGGGAAAAATAGTGAAGAGAAATACGAGATAATAGAAAAGGTAATAAGAGGTTCATTATTTCGTAAAAATGATAATGGTATTTCTTTTAAAATTGCAGTTAGTCTTTTATGCCAAGTTATAAACAAATATCCGGAAGAACAAAAGATAACTGAAAAAATTATAGGCAATATACCTAATTTATCTAGAAATAAAGAAGGTAATATAATCGGTGGTGCATCAAAACTTATAGAGAAGTATTTTGTTAATGAATTAAATAATAATGCGATTCTACCAGATTTATCTATGCTAGAAATCGACCTTGCTCGGGTTGTTGAATTTTGCAAATTATTTTCTAACTTGCTTGTAAATATTGACCCATCAAAGAAGACGAATATAAATTCATTAAACAGAGTTAAGAAGTGGGTATCAATAAACACCAGTGAAGCATCTAACGTGAAAGAAACTAATAAAATGGAAAACATAAAGTTCATAGAATCAAATAAAAAACAACTAATTAGTGAAGATGACTTTTCAAAAAAGCCATTTAGATTCAATGAGCTTCTGGATTTTGCAGAATACTTAAAACAAGCTGAATCACGAATAACTGCAACCGGTCTACATATAAAGTCACTAGAAAAATCATTAAGCACAATAAAAGAAAATTTGAACAATACAAATACTCGGTATGATAGGTTAAAGAGGGAGCATGAAGTATTAAAGGATCAATATAATAACAAGATATTGGAAAATGAAAAATTGTACGGAGAAAAGGTAAAATTAGATTTAGAATTTGAGCGTTATCGTCTTGCATATGAAATAAAGATGGAAGAGATTAATGTTTTAAAACAAGAAATAGAAAAACAAGAATCTGTAATATCAGTTTTCTCTGCAGATAAACAAAATGCTAAGAATGAACAATTGAACGCAATAGCTTCAAAACTTAAGTCAGAGTATATTGATTATCAAGATGCTGTTGAGATGGAGATGACTATAGATTTAGGTGAAAATTTAAGGCAACAGTTGAACACGGTATTTAAGATTTTAACAAAGAATGGAATTAATATTAAAGGCAGGTAAAGTATGAATAATGAATTTAATTGGTTTGGTATAGATTTTGGAACTACAAACAGTGCGGCATTTTCATTTACCGGAACAAATAAAGATAATATTCAACCTATCAGCTATGGCGATGACGAAGGTAGACCTTTACCTTCCATTGTAGCAATAAACAGAGAAACAGGTAAAATAATAACAGGACGAGAAGCAAAAGATAAGAAAAACACACTTATAAATACGCATGAATATTTCTCGTCAATAAAATCAATTATTGATAGCAATAAAACATGGACAATTGCAGGAAAAGAATGGACTCCGGAAGATATCACATCTGAGATTTTTAAATCTTTAAAAAAACGTATAGAGAAAAAAAACAATTATATTGAATCTGCAGTTATTGCGGTACCTGTCGGCTTTTCATCAAACAAAAAAATGCATCTGAGAAATGCAGCAAAAAAAGCAGGAATAGATGTAAAAATGTTTATGAGTGAACCTACAGCAGCGTTTTGCAGTAATTATAATCAACTTAAAGGCTTTAAACATGTCGCAGTTTTTGATTGGGGCGGAGGGACATTAGATGTTGTTGTTTTGAAAACCGAAAACGGAATAGTTCAAGAATTATCTAGTGAGGGTATGAATTTTGGTGGAAATGATATAGACATTATTATTGCTGAAAAAATGCATGCTAAATATATGCAAAAAAGCACATATCCTTCTATCTCATTTGCTGAGTTAGATGCTGCAACAAAGGATCAACTTTTAACCAAATGCGAGAAAGCTAAATGTGATTTTGAAGATGATGATATTGTTACAATTACTATTAATAAATACGGTGATTACGGCTCTGTAATGGAAACAATTTCATATGATTATTTTGCATTGCTTCTCGAAAAAAATATTGAAGATGCAGTATATTGTTTAGATAAAGCAATAAAAAAAGCCGGACTTAATATTGCTAGTCTGGATTGTATTTTATGTGTCGGAGGATCAAGTAAACTTCGTCCTATACATGAAAAGCTTAATCAAGTATATGGAGAAAATGTGATTTATTATCCTGAAATGGTTATGTGGGATATTTCTAAAGGTGCAGCAATTACAGCAACACGTCCCGGGTATTATACATTAAATAAATCTATAGGTATACTCTTGAGCGATGAAAATTATTTACCACTTTTGAAAAGGGGTCAGCAGATACCATGTCAAGAAGTTAATTTAACGCTTGGTGTTGTGGAAGGTGCATTCGGAGCAGAAAAAGAGGCACGATTTGTATTTACCGATTCAGAGTATCCTACCGAACGTGAATTTACTGAAAATTTTATATTACCATTAAGAGGTTTTGCGGATGAAAAAATAGATTTAAGCTGTTACATAGATCAAGATTTTGTGTTTAAACTTAAAGTTGGAACTAATCGAATATTGGAAAGCTCTTATAAGACATGGAATTATGATTAGTTAAAAATAAGCTATCGTATAGAGGGGAATTAAAACCATGAGTAGTAACATTGAATTTAAAAGTAATGTATATCCTTTTTTAAAATCAATGCAATTAGACAAGGTTTATTTATCTAAAATCTACAATTATGAAAGATTAGTGGATTTTAATAATAGATATTTTAAACTTAATTCTAAAGATACTTGGAATAAATTGCAATTAGAAATTATAAGTTTAAGCCCTGCATGTTCAATTGATTCATTTAAAGATCCTTGCCGAGGTCTTATAAAAGAAAAAGATAATTTTGAATTTGTATGCAAATGTGTCAATACATCTTGCAAGAACTTTAACATATGCAGAAGTTCGTTTGACCAGACTGAATATGATTTATTTTCTCCTGTAGTTAATACATTTGATGAAAATTTATATGGTTATAATAAACAGAAATATGAAATGTATCCGGTATTCCATCTTATTAGAGAAATTGTTATTGATAACTCAGTTATAAAAATTACTACACCAATAGAAAAAGAATATGAAAATCAAGTTAAATATGAAGACGATACAATTATTGATGCATTTAAAATAATTGATAAGTCAGAAACAGATGAATTGAAATCTTTAGGAATAGAAGAATCAGAATCGACTGAAACAGGAAATGTTGAACTTGAAACAGAAACTGATATCAACAATGATATAAATGATACGAAAACTGCTAAAACTACACCAGATACTCTCGAAAATATCTTTGATAGTTTTACTTCTGCCGATCAACAAGATATAATTAATGCTTCTCCTTCGGAAGTAATTTTTGTAAATGCAGGACCTGGGACAGGGAAAACATATACTCTTATACAAAAGCTTATTTATATGGTTACTGAATATGAAGTTGATCCTGAATCAATCATGGTATTATGTTTTACTAATGCTGCTGTGGATGAAATTAGATATAGATTGAATGTGGTAGTATCAAATGGTGGGCATAGAGGGCTAATGAATGTCGACATCCGAACTTTTCATTCATTTGCATGGTGGCTGATTGGACAAGCAAACGAGTCGTTTTTAGATGACGGTTGGACTGAAGTAAATATGCATAGTTTAAATTTTGACAAATCAATTTCCGTAGCTTCAAAAGTAATAAGCAAATTTTCGACAAGAATTTTTGACGGTTGGCAACATTTTATTGTAGATGAGGTTCAAGACTTAACCAATAATCTTGCCCGCTTTGTTTTACGAATCATAAATTCTTGTCTTAATAAGGGATGTGGTGTTACAGCATTAGGTGATTCATGCCAAGCAATATATGATTACACGCAAATGGAAAACGTAAATCCAATGACTTCGGAAGAATTCTATACAACTCTTTATAGGAATATTAAGCATAAGGCGCGATTCTTGAAATTATCTGTTAATCACAGACAAACTAATGACTTAAAAGAACTTGCTACAAAGTACAGGGGGTCCATTTTAAGCGCAAATATTTCAAATATGGCATCAGAGGTATCTTCATTATCTCAAGATATCGAATATATTGAAAAAACGCCAATTGATATTAATGAAAAGGATCTTGAGGAATTGTGCAAACTGGGCAAATTGTCGATATTGCTTAGAAATAACGTACAAACATTAAAACTATCATCTGTTTTCAGAAAACGCGGTATAAACCATATTTTAAACGTTAATGAAACACATCAGAATTTTTCATCATGGATATCGGAAGTATTTTTTTATTATGATAAACCTACAATATCATTTGATAAATTTGGATATCTTTATCTCGACACATCATCATATAGATCAAATAATTTATCGCCAGAGACAATTTGGTTGCGAATAAAGGAACTGATGCATTCTAAAAGTGACGTATTAAATGTATCTGAACTATTGCTAGCAATATCGGAATCAAAAATTGATGATTCGGTTTTTCGTGCTAAAAGGAGTGGTGATATAATCGTATCTAATATTCATCGTGCTAAAGGTCGTGAATATGAAACTGTAGTGATAGACAAAGATTTTGCTGACGGCTTAAAAAAAGGAGATCGTGACATAGGGGAGTATAAGACTTTGTATGTTGCGATTACTAGACCAAAAGAAATGATTTATTCTGCTAAACTATCAAAATCATCTGGTATGAAGCCAATCAAAATATTTAAAACTAATAGAAAAAGGTGGGCAAAAACAAATGGAAAAAAAATAGTACATCTTGAGCTAAACAGTGAATTAGATATAGATATAAAGTCATATTTAACAGCAAATCAAAGTTATATTTCAAAAATTAATGAAGGAGACCACATAGAATTACGACGCACAATAGATAAGGATTTGGTTAATTATGAAGTTATTCATCGAATTGATGATGAACCTGCCATGATAGGTCATATAGGTCATACATACATTGAAGATTTTAAATTTTATATGGGTATATCAGATAACGAATTGATTCGAATGCCAGATACTATTGATGAATTATATGTTACCGGAGTTTATAGTTTTATTGCAAATGAAGATTATAAACAACTGCATCCTGAAATAACCGAAATTTCACCCAATGGAATATGGAAATGGGTGCAGTTTGCGGGGATCGGACATGCTACATACGATGTATATTAACGGAGGTGAAGTATATGGATTATACAAAGTATTATAAAGCAAGAGAAGAAATTTTAGAAATTATGAGTAAAGATTTACTTGGCCCTTTGTCGAAAGATGAAATAATTTGTGATGAGAGACCACTGGACTATTATATTGTAGGTAAGCTTTATCCGCGGCAAAACGATGCTGATGATGTTATTCAGTCACCTGCCGATGATTGCGGGGAACTGGATGAAGAAGATAATATATCTTTAAGTAACAGCAGAAATCCTTCTTCTTTTGGATTGTCTATTTCATTGAATGAAAATGCAACATATTTTGAAGTTCATGCAAAGGCAGCAAAATACGAACTCATTGATAGAATAGAAGCACAAGGGAAGTTGCAGTTTGAAGACAAAGCATACAAATCTAATGCATTATTTTGGAAAAGAAAACAGCTCGATATACCTATTATTAAAATAGATGTAGAATCTTTAAATAAAGGCAAATCACTAAAATTAAGTATTTCGGAAAATTTGTCTTTAAACATATTGCTGCATAAAATATATCCCGATGGAAGCAAAACAATTACTGTAACAATGTTGAATGAATCTTATAACAGCCAAGATTATGCAACTGAATGTGTAAATTCTTTTTTTCAACCTGAAATTTTGATAACTTCAAAAGAAAAAAATGCCTTCGGAGATGTGCGTAGAAATGTTGATATAGATGTAGATCCGGAGATCAAAGAGTTGAATATGCTTTACAGTAGTGTTTTTGATTATGCATCAGGTTATGGATGTGCAGCTGACTGGAAAACTGATGATGAAGGAAATGTTCTGTTCCTAAAAACTGACTTCTTACCTCAACATGAAGTAAGACAGATGATGCCAACATCAAACTTCAAGCATGATGTTTTAGGGATGAAATATCTGTCAGAACAACCATCAGATAAGGTAATAGCCGGGCTTAAACAATTAACTGATATGTATGAAACATGGATTTCAGAACAAGAAGAAAAAGTAAAATTGTTAGATAATAGCCATCATGCTTCTGCTTATACTAACTTGCAAAAATGCAGGTTAACTAATGAGCTGCTTAATAAATCAATTGAAGAACTCAGGAATCCTATAGTATTTAAAGCATTTTCATTAGCTAATAAAGCAATGTTTAAACAACGTAAAAAAATGTTAAAAAATACAAATAAATATGAAAATGATGAAGCAATAAAGTGGTATCCGTTCCAACTTTCATTTTTTTTGAAAGAAATATATTCTTATACACAGCCTGATAGTGATGAAAGAAAAAAGGTTGATTTACTTTGGTTTCCAACAGGCGGAGGAAAAACAGAAGCATATCTTGGCATAGCTTCATTTGTTATCTTTTTACGTAGACTAAAGTATAAAGAAAAGGGTGATGGTGTAACAGTGCTTATGAGATATACATTACGCCTGCTTACTTTCCAACAATTCGAGAGAGCATCATCAATGATTTGTGCTTGTGAGATAATTCGTAAAGAAGAAAATATACAGGGAGATGAAATCAGTATAGGATTATGGGCTGGAAAAGGTCTTACCCCAAATAGCATTGAAGTAGCACAAAAAATATTAATGGGTGAGCCTGTAGATGATACTGAAAGTGGTAATCCTGCTCAATTAGAAAAATGCCCTTGGTGCGGGACTAAACTAACTGCAGATAATTATCATTGTGATATTGGCAAAGTTCGTATGAATATTGAATGCAGCAACGAAAATTGTGAGTTTAAACATGGTTTACCGGTTTATCTTATAGATGAAGAAATCTATGAACACACTCCGACTTTTATTATTGGAACTATTGATAAGTTCGCCCAAATTGCGCTTAATTCAGATGCATTTTCATTATTCGGACGTGGGGGAAATACTAAAAAACCACCTGAATTAATAATTCAAGATGAATTACATCTTATATCAGGACCACTGGGTACAATAACAGGTATTTATGAAGCAGCCATCAAAAAGCTCTGTGAATTTGATGGAACAGAACCCAAGATAATTGCTTCAACAGCAACAATAAGAAATGCAAGTGAACAAATTAAGGCATTATATGCTGCCGGTTATACACAATTTCCACCTCAGGGTATTGACATTGACGATTCGTTCTTTGCTGAAATTTCGTCAAAACAGCAAAAACCTGCTCGTCAATATATGGGGTGTATGGCTATAGGTACAAGCCCTACAACTATGATGATTCGTGTGATGTCGTCGTTGCTTTTTGCTACACGATATTTGATAGAAAGAGGATACAACGATGAAGTTATTGATTCATTTTGGACAATCACTGGATATTTTAATACTTTAAGGGAATTAGGAGGTGCAATTATTAGAGTTGTTGATGACATTCAAGACAGATTTGTTTATTTAAAAAACAGTAAGTTTAAAAATCTTTACCTAATTAAAGGCGATGATGTTAGATATGACAGATACAAAGAATTAACCAGCAGAGAAAAAAGTGAAAATATAGGTAATATAATACAAAATGAATTACAGGAAAAATATAAATCTGACAGCAGCACGACACCTTATGATTTTCTCTTATCATCAAACATGATTTCCGTAGGCGTTGATGTTGGAAGATTAGGCACTATGGTAGTTGTTGGTCAGCCAAAAACCACATCTGAGTATATTCAAGCAACAAGCAGAGTAGGACGTCAGACACCAGGACTGGTTATTACCACTTATAATCAAGCTAAGTCACGCGATAGATCTCATTATGAAGATTTTAGACAATATCACGAATCATTCTATAAATTTGTAGAAGCAACAAGTGTAACGCCGTTTTCTGACAGAGCAAGAGATAGGGCTTTACATACATTATATATTATACTGTGTAGATATCACATAAAAGAGCTATCTGCTGATTCGAATGCTGTAAATTTTAGCAAAGATATACCCGAACTTCAAGAAGTAAGAAAATACATTATGTCATATGTAAAAAAGGTAGACCCGAATGAGCTTGAAAATGTTAAAAGGGATATAGAAACAATAGAAACAGAGTGGGGAAATAAATGTTACAGGAAAGATAAATTAAAATATAGAAAAACTAAATATAATAAGCAGGATGAAGCATTGTTTGAACCTGATTACAATGAAGGTAGCAGATTCAGAGTTCTTAATTCTATGAGAAGTGTTGAAACAACCGTAAAAGTTGTAACAAATGATTATGATAAGGAGTGAAAAGATGCCACCAAAAATTAAACCAAAAAATAAATATAAAAATGCAGGCGAATTAAGGCGATCTCAGGCAATAACAACTTTCGGATGCGGTTCTATTGTTGATCTGCCACGTTTATCGGGAATTATGGCCGGTATAGATAGTTGGCATGTTCAATTACTTCCTGATGATGCAAAGATACATGAGTATAACTTAGAAAAGATGTTGGGAAAAGATTTTTTCTATCAAGTTTCATCACCTGAAACACAATCAGGAAGAACATTTGGAGTAATAGCTTACAGGTTTCCTGTTTGGTACTATTGTCCCGAATGTCACAGATTAGATATATACTATCACATAAAACGGTCTACAAACAGTAACGTATCTGAAAACAATAGTGATTTATATTGCAACAAATGCAGCACCGGGAAAAACAGAGTTAAGTTAATTCCATCGAGATTTGTTATTGCATGCCTTAACGGACATATAGATGATTTCCCGTATATATGGTGGGTTCATAGAAGAAGAGGGATTTGTGATAATCCACAGTTGTTTCTTGAGTATAAAGGGTCCACTGGAGGGCTTGACAGCATACATGTCAGCTGTTTGTGTGGAGCACATTCTACCATGGCAGGCTGTATGAGTTTCGATTCATTAAAGGGTTTACACTGCAACGGCAGTATGCCTTGGCTGGGAATTAATCCTGATAAAAAAGGATGGTACAAGGATCCTGAGACGTGTAATGCAGGACTTAGAGTTCTTCAGCGGAGTGCAAATAATGTATATTATCCTGTTAACCAAAATGCACTAACAATCCCATCCTGGAGTGCAAAAATACAAAGTGAACTCAGTGTTCGCGAAGCTTTATTTATAGATATTTTTGAAGGTGATGATAAGGATGAGATTATTGAAAGTCTAAAAAGACATTTTCGAAGAAATTCTGATAAATACAGTTGTGATGAAGATTCATTTATTAAAGAAGCATTTAGTAAATATGCCTGCGAGGAATCAGATGAAGTTACTGAAAAAACATTACGTAATGATGAATACAAAGCATTTTGCGGCAAGGATGTTGATGAAGATAATGTGGCTTTCAAAACTGAATCAAAAATAGTTCCTGAAGATTTTACAGGATTAATTTCTCAAATCAAACTTGTTAAGAAGCTTAGAGAAGTGATGGTGCTACAAGGATTCAGAAGAATTTTACCCGCAGCTGAAACAAATCTCGAAGAAAGAGAAAAACTTGGACTTTCAAATAATGATTTTTCTCCTATATCACGTCAGCCAAAGAATTGGCTTCCTGCTATAGAGTTGTTTGGAGAAGGGATTTTTATCAAATTTGATGAGAAAGCAATAGAGGATTGGGAAACAAGAAATAGCGGAAGATATACTAATATGGGCAACAGATTAAAACAACCATGGATAGGCAAAGATATGTTTGATCCAGATTCCCCAAGATATATACTTCTACATACTTTTGCACATTTGCTTATTAGACAATTATCTGCTCAATGCGGTTATGCTACTGCTTCATTAAAGGAGAAAATTTACTCCACATTTAAAGATACTGAGGAAAAGATGTGTGGAATTTTAATATATACTTCGGCAACTGATACAGACGGAAGCCTCGGGGGCTTAGTAAGACAAGGTTATACTGATATGATCGACTCAACAATTAAATCTCTTCTTCGGGAATCTTCCTGGTGTTCAAATGATCCGATATGTATTGAATCTACAAGTCAAGGATACATGGGTTTGAACTATTCTGCATGTCATGCTTGCACACTATTACCTGAGACAAGTTGTGAATCCGTAAATTGTTTACTTGACAGAGCATCTGTTGTAGGAACCCCGGATAATCCTGATATTGGCTTCTTTAGAGAATTATTATGAGGTGATCTTAATGGCACAAATGATACCTGACTTTATTGATCAAGATGATCACAAACGTAACGGTGAAAGAATGGTTTTTAAATGGCTTTCCGATGACAGTATTCCTGGAACTGCATTCTATTCATTATTACAAAAAAATCACAAACACAAGATGATAGCTGAAGTTGACTTTTTGTATATATCTCAAAAGGGAATATTATGTATTGAAGTAAAAGGAGGACAAGAAATTTATTGCAAAGATAAGCAGTGGTATTCTTTGAGCAGAACAAATGTTGAAAATAAGATATCAAATCCGTTTATTCAAGCTAAAGACTGTATGTATGCTTTAAAATCTTATTTAGAGCAAATCTATGGGAAAAAATCTCCTCAAACAAATTATTTGATTGGATATGCAGTGATATTTCCAGAATGCAGATTTACAGGGCACGGTAATGATTTAGTAACGGAAGTAATGTTTGATGCTGGATATGAATTAAACGAATTTCCAAGCTTTCTTAATTCAACATTAGAATATTGGTCGCAAATGGAAATAATAAAGCATAATTATCGACCCTCACATCTTACAAAAGAACAATTCAATCAAATTATAGATTTGTTAAGAGGGGATTTTTGTGTAGTCCCGTCGATGAACTTAGAAATACAACATGTCAATAAACAAATGTTAAGATTAACTGAAGAACAATTTGAAGCACTTGATATAACAGAGGATAATAAAAAAGTTATAATACAAGGGGTTGCAGGAACAGGGAAGTCATTACTTGCGCTTGAAAAAGCAAGAAAAACAGCTGCTAAAGGTAAGAGTGTATTATACCTTTGTTTTAATAAGAATATGTCAAAATATGCAGATAATTCAATTGAAGTTGCAGACAATACGAAAATTACAATTTCTACATATCATGCATTTATTCAACAACATTTAAAAAATGAAATTATATATGATAAAGATATTGAAATTATAAGTAAAATTTTTATAGAAAACAAACCACAAGTAGAAAAATATGATTGTTTGGTTATAGATGAAGCTCAGGACTTGATGTCCATAAGTGTAATAGAAGTTTTTGAAAACTTATTGACAGGTGGACTAGCAAATAGTGAATGGGTTATGTTTTTGGATCCTAATCAAAATATATTCAATAATTCGCTTGAATATAATTTTGCATTAGAATATTTAAAAGAAGCATTTTCTCCTACTTTATTTACGTTAAATAAAAACTGTAGAAATACTGAACAAATAGGAAGAAAAATAACAGTCTTAACTCTAGTACCGTCTGCGAAACACATGAAAATAACAGGACCAAAAGTTATCATAAAATCATATAAGAATGAGACTGATTTACTAAAGAAACTAAAAAAAGAAATAAATTCTCTGTTGTCAGGAGGCGTCTCATCAAAAGATATAGTATTGTTATCAAAATACAAGTTAGACAATTCAAACATAAAGAATCAGAAAAGCATGTGTAAGCTTGATATCAATGAAGTTTATGATATAAGTAATCTAGGTAGAAAATCACTTAATTTCTTTACTGTTCAGTCGTTCAAAGGACTTGAATCCAATATTGTTTTTTATATCGATGTGGACGGATTTGAAAAGGATTCTGATAGGATGTTGAACTATGTTGCAATGTCACGAGCAAAGATACTTCTATATATTTTTTATAAAGACGAAATTGAAGAAGAATATGATAAAATTACTGAACAAGGTCGAGAATTGTTATATTAAACTACCATAGGTTTAATAGGATGAAATATGGATAATAAAATTTTTCAATTTAATATAGCAGAGCAGAAGACAAACTTGTAGAATTATTCACAGAGGTTTTTGGTATTGAAAACAAATTTTTAAAATAATTAAAAAATATGGAATATTGTGGATTAATAATTATCTCGAAAGGAACAAAGCATGAATCAAAAACCAATAGTTGCAATAATGTATGATTTTGATAAAACTCTTTCTCCAAAGGATATGCAGGAATATGGATTCA
>LSQX01092864.1_pt1 | contig 12750 bp, 13 predicted proteins | sample 654561 | NCBI WGS metagenome assembly LSQX01 (sample SAMN04489861, study PRJNA283612) | anaerobic digester metagenome | isolation source: 4 biogas reactors fed with cattle manure at either 37C or 55C with and... | place: Denmark: Kongens Lyngby | collected 2014 | reverse complement strand
ATTGCAAAACCAAAAGAAATGGAGAAACTTATGGAACATCAAAATTATATCACAAGTATAAATACTAATCAACCTATTACAACTAGAAAATTCTTTAACCATTTATCTAAGACAGATCGCCAAAACATTGAACGTTTTTTTTCGTTAGCGTTGGGGTCTTACTTAAACACCATCATTTAATTTCTGCTTACAACACAATCATAATAGTTACTAACATAATACTTTTAACAGTATTATTTTGTTGCCTTTCTAAATACAATTCCCGATTTTTTTCCTTTTGGATAAAAAAAGACGCTTTTATGAAGCGTCAGGGACAAATTTCTTGATTAAAAAGATTAAGCGATCGTATTCTTTTTCTAATAATTCGCTAATTAAATCAACAAAGAATTGCATATTCTTATTTACTTTATATTCTTCAAGCGCATTAAAATACTGTTTTTGTTTTTTAACCAGAATACTCACCGGCAAATATCCCTTTTTCATCAATTGGAAATTCAACACCAGGCGAGCGGTTCGGCCGTTGCCATCCAAAAACGGATGAATTTTCGCTAATTGCAAATGCGAAAAAGCAGCTAGTTCTATATCAGAACCGGAAAAATTGTTGATATCATACATGAATCGGTCCATGCGATCGTAGATTTTTAGATAACTTGGGGGAATATGGTTCGAACCTTTAATGCGAATATCGACGTTACGATATAAGCCCCCTTGCATGAAACTACCCATCAACGATTCATGGATATCTTTAATAAAATCTATCGTTAATGCGCGATTATTCTTGGCTTCTTCTGCAACCATTTGAAAGGTTTGATAATGATTGTAAACATTGCGACGCACATCGCCATCTCTTCTTGCCCCTAGGCCTTTCACAATCGAAACAACTTCTTCCAAGGGCAATTCTTTTAAAGGATTTTCCATTGCAACAGAATGTTTTGTAAAAACACAAGCAAAGTTAAACCGATATAGGTCAAGTTCGCTTTGTGGGACCTTATCTAAATATTTTTTTACAAAGGCCCTTTTTTCCTCCAACTGCATACCCATGCACCTCGACTTTCTGCTTAAAGTATATCATAAAAACTCTTTTTGAGCCACAAAGATGAAAAAAAATTGGTTATCAATAAGTGATTAAAAGTCACTTCTTTTGAAATTTGAAACCTTTTTGGTTATAATTAAAGTAAAGATAAAATAAAGGGAGGAAATAAACATGTTATTTAAATGTTCCGTATGCAATTACACACACGAAGGCGACAGTGCGCCGGATTTTTGTCCTAAATGTGGCGCCCCAAAAGAAAAGTTCAATCAATTAGACGAAGCCACCACCAAAAAAGTTTATGCCAGTGACGAAACCAATGATTTATTAATGAAGTTTATTGCCACTTGTCACGATTTATTCCCATTATGCGAAAGAGGTATTGAAATAAACTTAGATCCTGCTTGTCGCAGTTTCTTCACCAAAGCAAAAGATGCCCTTTGGACTTTGAAACAAAACGCCAAAGCGGAAATTGAAAACCACATTGGCAAAAACAAATGGTAATTTAAAGAAAAGAAAATGAAAAAAAAGAAAGCAAATTTCCGGGAACAAGTTCCGGTTGCTTTCTTTTATTTTTTCAAGATTACTACGGTTACCCCCATACCGCCTTCGTTGGCCNNACGGAAACTATCCACATTTGGGTTTTTGTTTAAGAATGATTGCACAAGTTCCCGAATAGCTCCCGTACCGAAACCGTGAATAATAGTAAATTGACGGGTTCCCGAATACAAACAGTCATCAAAATATTGGTCCAATCTTTCTTTTGCTTCTTCGTATCGCATTCCCCGTAAATCTAAAGTCAAGGAAATTGTAGCTTTGGATGCCATCTTTGTAAAACCGCCTCCGCTTTTTTGCGCTTCGGCTTTTTCCTTGGTTTTGTCTTGTGGCGATTCGATCACTTCCAAATCTACGGTTTTAACTTGGAGGGTGGCATTGCCGACTTGCACCAGCCAAAGATGAGTTTTTAACTGTTCCAATACGGTTCCGTATTGATCATATTTCACAATCCGTACTGAATCGCCCACTGCAGGTTTTTTGTTAATCACCTTTGGTTTCGGAGTTTCGGTTTGTTGATCGAGTTCTCCGATTTTTTGCTTAATTTGGACAATTTCGTGATGTTTAATTTCGCGGTTTTTAAGTTGTTTGGCTTCCTCTAAAATCATCAAAGCCTCTTTTTTTACATTTTCGATGATTTTCAAAGCTTCTTTATTAGCTTCTTTTACGATTTTTTCGCGTTCTCTTTCGATATCGGCTTTTTCTTTCGCGACCTCGCTTACTAATTTTTGGTAATTATGTTGGGCGATTTCCAAAGAGGCGCGATTTTCTTCCAAACGTTTGGCTTCTTGTTCAAGTTTATTGATGAGGACGCTTACTTCCGATTGTTGGGTGGTGGTCATCCTGCGAGCTTCTTCAATGATTTCCTCCGGCAAACCCAAACGCATGGCAATATTATAGGCATTGGAAGCCCCGGGTCGCCCTAAAATCAAACGATAAGTCGGACTCAAAGTATCCTGGTTAAATTCCATCGAGGCATTAATCACTTTATGATGGCGATAAGCAAAAGCTTTTAATTCGGAATAGTGAGTGGTGGTGATAAAGGAAATTTCCCGGTCAAGCAAATATTTCAAAATCGCCAAAGCCAAATTTGATCCTTCAATCGGGTCGGTTCCCGCGCCGATTTCGTCGAACAACACTAAGGAATTGGGCGTAACCAATCTTAAAATCGCCACAATATTTGTTAAATGGGACGAGAATGTCGAAAGGTTGGTATGAATACTTTGGTCGTCGCCGATATCGCAATAAACCTGGTCGTAAACCATGATTTCGCTTTCGGGGTCAGCCGGAATCAACAAACCGCACTTTACCATCAAAACCAACAATCCCACAGTTTTTAACAAAACAGTTTTACCGCCGGTGTTGGGACCGGTAATAATGATGCCTCGAATGTTTTTGTAGAAATGGACATTGTTGGGAATAACCCGTTCCACTTTTAACAACGGATGACGGGCATTGATTAAATTAAACCGATGTTGATTGTTTATTTGAGGACGACGCGCTTCTTGTTTTTGGGCTAATTTTGCTTTGGCAAACAATAAATCGATTGTCACCAAAGTTTGAAAAGATAGCGATAAATCTTCGCTGTTGTTTTCCGTTTCCAAGGTTAAAGCTTTTAATATTCGGTTTATTTCATCGTTTTCTGCTTTTTCCAGGTCCGTTTTTTGACGCATCAAATCGGCGATGGCGAGCGGTTCAATAAAGTAGGTTTGACCGCTTGCAGAAACATCGTGTACCATGCCTTTGACGACATTTTTGTATTCGGCTTTGACCGGCAAACAATAGCGGTCTTTCTTTAAGGAAACTACCGCTTGCGATAGCTTATCCTGCTCTTTTCGCATGATTTCTTGCAATTTGCTTTTGATGCGTCCGTCCATTTGACGCAATTTCATGCGAATCGAACGCAACTCGTCGCTTCCCTCATCCAATACATAACCTGTATCGTCAATGGAACGACGCAATCTTTTATCGAACGCTTCATTGATGGTAAGTTGATTTACCATTTCTTGATAATATTGGCAATTTATGCGATCTTTGATTAAGTTTGCCAAATGGCGGTAATTCCCTTTGACCGTATCATATAAACGAACCGTCTCGTATAATTCCAAAGGGGCTAAAATCGCGCCTTTCTGGGCTAAATCAACGATGCGAAAATAATCGCTGCTAATATAAATTGGCGCTCTTCCCAGTCGCATAGTGATAACAAGCGCTTCATCGGTTGCATCAAGTTCTTGATTGAGGGTAAACAAATCATTTTGCGGTTCTAATTGCCGGGCTTTTTCCCTTGCAAGCGGGATTTGCGCAAATTGCGATAATTATTCAAAAACGGCAGTGAGTTCCAATTTTTGATAATATAATTCATTTTGCTTCATAATTAACCTCTGTTGATTTTTATCGATATTTTTAGTTTATAACCATTTCGAGAAAAAAATTCCGCGTTTTTCCCCCTTTTTTTGCAATTTTGTGATACAATAAATATAAAGAAAAGGGAGGTGGAGCTATGAGCAGAGCCATAAAAGTCACCACTGAACAAATGAATGCCATGCTTGAATATTATGCCAATTTCTTGCAATACCAAGAAAACTCGCATATTATCGCCCGTGCTCGAACAGAGAATGCGGTGATTACTTTTTATTCAACCAATACGGTCCTCTTTCAAGGCATCAGCGAATTATCGGAATATTCCTATTGGGCCGAAAAATGGGGACTTAAAACAACCAAAGAAAAAGAGGAAGTCAAATCCCTATATGAAAATTTATCGGCAATTGGTTCCGACGAAGTAGGAACAGGCGATTATTTTGGACCGATTGTGGTTTGTAGCACATTCGTTTCGGTTAACCAAATCCCCCAATTAAAACAACTGGGTGTAAAAGATTCCAAGTTATTGACTGATAAAGCAATAAACGAAATTGCCTACAAAATCAAGGACTTAATTCCTTACTCCTTGTTGGTTCTATCTCCCGAAAAAATCAATGCCTTAAACCAAACCAATCAAGATAATTTCAATTTCATCAAGGCGTTTCTCCATAATTGTGCCATTAATAGTATACTAAAGAAACTCGATAATGTAAAGTATGACGCGATTATTATTGACGAGTTTACGCCTAAGGAAAAATATTTCCAATATTTAAACAACCACCCTCAAGTAGAAAAAAATATCACAATGGTTCCTAATGGCGAAAAAGCCCATATAGCGGTAGCCGCCGCAAGCATCCTGGCTAGAGCCGCATTCTTGCAAGAACTGAAAAAAATGTCCCGACAATGGAAAGTAGAGTTCTTGAAAGGCGCAAGCAATATGGTTGATAAACAAGCGATAGAATTGGTTAAAAAACTCGGTTTTAAATCCTTAAGCAAAGTAGCTAAAATGAAATTCGCCAATACCGAACGTGTTTATGATTTTTTCCATTCCCACAAAAGTAATATTAATGAGTAAAAGCCCACTGTCTGCCTTAATCGGCAGATAGTGAGCTTTTTATTTTTCCGCTTCTTTCTTAAGCTCTTCTAACATTTTTTGGAAATTTTCCGTAAGTTCGCTATCAAATTCCATCATTTGCTTAGTCCGAGGATGGATGAAGCCCAAGGTTTTGGCATGCAAAAATTGCCCCTTTTCACCAACCACTTTTTTCGGGCCGTAGAGCGGATCGCCAAGTAAGGGATGGCCGATATAGGCCATGTGAACTCGGATTTGGTGAGTTCTTCCCGTTTCTAAGGTAAGCTCAACCAAAGTATGATTTTTAAAACGTTCCAAAACTTTAAAATGGGTAACAGACGGTTTCCCGTTTTCCACCACCGCCATCTTTTGTCTTATCGTCGGATGACGGCCGATAGGAGCATCGATACGTCCCAAATTATGGTTGATTACCCCATAACAAATAGCCTGATATTTCCTGGTTGAGGTTTTTTGTTTAAACTGTTCGCTTAATTGACGATGGGCAACATTGTTTTTGCATACGACCAGAAGGCCGGAAGTATCTTTATCAATCCGATGGACAATTCCCGAGCGGGTTACACCGCCTAAGTTTGAAAGCGAACCACTATGATACATTAAGGCATTTACCAAGGTTCCCGAAGGGTGTCCAAAAGCAGGGTGCACAACCATACCGCTTGGTTTGTTAACCACTAACACATCTTCGTCTTCATACAAAATATCCAAAGGGATATTTTCTTCCTTGATTTCTTTTTCGGGCAGGGGCTTTTCAATCACCTTAACTACATCGTTCGGTTTGATTTGATAACTTGGTTTAACGACTTGATCATTGACAAGAACCAGTTTTTCCTCAAAGTATTTTTTTAGTTCACTCCGGGAGGTATCAGTACAAACGCTTGCCAAAAACTTGTCAATTCTACCTTGTACTTCGGCTACAGTAAAAGTTCTAACTTTATCCATCGTTTCCTACCTCAGTTGCTTTAGGTTTGTTTTTGCTTTCAAAGAAAACCATATAAACCATCAGTAAAATCACGCCCACCGTTAAGCAACTATCTGCGACATTAAAAATAGCAAATTCCACAAAAGTAACTTCGATAAAATCAAAAACGCCTTTTCCGGTAAATAAGCGGTCAATTAAATTGCCCACGGTGCCGCTAAAAATCAACACCATGCTAAAACTGAAAAGCTTTTTCTTTCTAAAATCCACATCTTTCATAAAATAAGCCAAAACAATTGTCGCTAAGATGCTAATTAGGCTTAGGAGTTGCAATTTTCCGGAGAAAAAACTAAATGCTGCTCCGGTGTTGTAAGTAGAATGAAAATCCAAAAAACCCGGGATGATGGTAACGGACTGTCCCAAAGGAATCCAGTTCTTAATCAAGATTTTTGTTATTTGATCAAAAAAGATTAAAACGGCGGAAAGTACATAGGCTAATAATATCATCATAATTCATCACTCCTCTATAAAACAAAAAACACAAATGCGAAATAACCGAGAATGATGACAAAACTAAAGGGCTGAAGAACTTCCTTAAGAAAATAAGCCCCATAATTAATGTTTTTCAGCTCTTCGACATCTGGGAAATAAATGCTCAATAATTTAACGTAAATGACCGCTGATAACCCATAACCAACCAAAATGAGAATGCTGGTGAGGGCAGATAAAACCCAAAAGAACGGCATTACTTTGGAATAGATAAAATAGCACGAGGCAATAATCAACACAAAAGGAACGGCGATTAAAATAGCCAATAAGAAGGAAAATAATAAGGCCTTCCAAGCTTTCGCCCCTTTTAATTCCAACTGTTCCAAGGTATCGCTGATACTTGAACCTTTTTGATACAACTTAATCAGTTTTTTCATTTAACCCTCGCAAAAAGTCAATAGCTTCCTGCAATGTCTTAACCGGAACAATTTGCATGGAAGAATTAATTTCTTTTAACATGGCAAAAGCATCTTTTTCGTTGTTTCCCCCGGCGGGAACAAAGAAATGTTTAAAACCATGAAGAGAAGCGGATAAAACTTTTTGTTTGATTCCCCCGATTTCTCCGACTATGCCGTCTTTATCGATGGTTCCGGTACCGGTTATACTATATTGATTGACATCCAATTCCAAATCCAAAGCATCGTAAATCGCTAAACTCATCATCAAACCCCCGCTTGGACCAAAGGATGAGTGTTCCTTGGGTTGGGCGATTGGTGAACCGGTAATCAGATATTTTGGATATAAAGCCAATCCAAGGGCAAAACCGTCCTCATATTCAACGAACAAAGCTTCAATCGTTGTCGATACATTGTCCCTAAGGACCGTAAGATTAACCTTTAAGTTATCTTGATTGAGATTTTCCCGCACTGTTTCGTAAAGCGCAAAAAAAGCTGCTTCATCGTTAAAGGGTTGGGAATTGATTTGAATAATGATATCGCCGATTTCGATCCTGTTACTGGCAGTAGCAATTTTATCCGATACAGCCATACCTTGAAAGGTACTGGTTAAAGGGATATTGGCTTCCTGATAGGCCGCCATTAAAGCTGCTTCAATGCTTGCGTCTTTGGCGATTTTACCCTTTATCCGTTCGATTTTATCATCCGCCACCGAACTTTCCCCTAACAAATCAAAATGGGGATCAAACAAAATAAAGTATTTGCCCAGCAAAGTAGTAATCTTTTTGGTATATACCCCGGTCAAATAGTAATTATCGGTTCCCCCTTCAATATCAAGGGTGGCTTCTACCGGAAAAGGGGGAGCAGGAACAATAACATCGACAGTTTGGGGAATTTGCTTTAAGACAAACACACCGCAGGTAATCAATCCCAATCCCAAAAAGAATGCCAATTGTTCGAATAGTTTGCTTTTGATTTGTTTTGGTCGCAACAATAAATAAATCAGCCAAAGCAAAACGAGAATAAACAAAAGCACCCATAAATAAAACCCTTGGGGCAAGAGGGTATAAAACTCTTCATAGAGCGTTTTAACAACCCATAAAATACCGCCTAGAAAACCGACATTGATTATTACCAAAGTAATAATCAAATTTTTTTTATTGATAATCTTTCGTTTTACCATAATCAACCAACCATCCAATCGCTTCATTTAAGGTTTCTACGGGAACAAGTTGCATTTTTGTCCTTCCCAAAGCATCATGAGCTTCTTTGGCTTCTACATAATTGTCACTTGCATCTAAGTTAATAACGCCATTGGTTCTAATAACAGGCACGAAAAAAACATCGGCCCCGGATAGATGGGCGGTAATGACTTTTTGTCTGACTCCGCCAATAGATCCGACATTGCCATGGGAATCGATGGTCCCCGTTCCGGCAACCCGTAAGCCATAAGTAATATCGTCAGCGGTAATCGCATTGTAAATCGACAAAGCTTGCATTAAACCGCCGCTGGGGCCCAAAGTCCTTGTTTTATGAAGAGTATAGCCGGGATTGGCTTCCGTTATCGTGTAGTATTCGTATAGGTACAAACCAAAATAGGGATTGCCTTCATCGTTTGCCTTTTTAGGGGTAACTTCCACTATTCTTTTTTCATATTGTTCATCGTTATTTGGTCGTAAAACAACTGCTTGATAACTTTTACCCATGACAGAAGGAGTATTGGCAATCAAATTTCTTAAAGTATCGCCATTGGTGATGGGGTTCCCTTCCCATTCGGTGATAATGTCGCCAATGTAAAGTCCATCTGCTTTGTCAACTGAAGTAGTATGAATGATCATGCCTTGAAAAACAGTTATAATTTCTTTGCCCGCGGAACGGTAAGCAGCAATCAATGAGTTGGTAATACTGACGTTTTTCTGAATAGTCCCGGAACGATAATTTTCTTTATTCGATAGCTGAATATAAGGGATTGATTCCTCAACAGCAATCCGAGGATTTAATTTCGCGATTAAATAAGTTAAAAGGGTAGTCCGGTCATTAGTGAAAACAGAAACCGTATTAAAGGAACCTTTTTGGTCATAATTAGTTTCAACCGAAATGACTTCCCTTACCTCGTTTAAATCTCCGGGAGCAGTAATATCGTAATCAACCCGAATTATCGATGCAACAACAACAAATAAATAAGGAAGCGCAACAACCAATAATAACTTGCGATACTCTTTCAACAAGGTTTTCATTGTGCTACTGTTATATTGATTTCTTCCATTTGGCGACACTTTACGTTAGCCGAAGCAAGCATCCGTTTTCCCGCAATACTCGACTCCGTACCCGCATACTTATCGCTCATATAAACAATTTCTTTAATTCCGCTTTGAATGATTAGTTTTACGCATTCGTGACAGGGAAAAAGCGTAACATAAAGGGTTGCACCTTCTAAAGTGGTTGTTGCATTAAGAATTGCATTCGGCTCTGCATGCACCACATAAGGATACTTGGAATCCAGAAAGCTTCCTTCACGACCCCAAGGATACTCGTCGTCGCTACAGCCATAAGGAAGTCCATTATAGCCAATGCCAATAATGCGTTTGCTTTGATTGACAATGCAGGCACCTACTTTGGTATTAGGGTCTTTACTGCGCATGCTGGAAAGCAAGGCAACGCCCATAAAATAATTGTCCCAGCTTAGATAATTGGTATCCTTCGTTACTTTACTCATTTTCAACCTCTTCCTTTTCCTTTTCTAAACATTCCCGTAATTCTTTTATTACGGTTTCTTTATCTTTGGCGTCTTTCACGGAACAAAAAGGATTGGAGCATCCTAGGCACTCCTCTGGAATTTCCGTACCTTCAGGAACTTTTATGCGCCGGTTTAGGAAAAACGTTCCGAAGAAAAGCGTTAAAGCACCCAATAAGATTAAGATTTCTTTCCAAAACATTTTTAGTCCTCATTTCGTTAATTGTTTAAGTACGAAATCCGCAGCCACCACACCCGCAGTAAAGGTTACCGGCATGTAGGAACCGAGGATTCCCTCCCGTTTTTCTCGGGGTTTTTCGGTTGATGCAACAACCCAAAAATGAAGGGATACTTCTTCGCTACGCAAACGGTTGCGCAGCATGCGGGCAAGGGGATCTGTGGTTGTTTGGTTCATCTTGATGATTTTTATTTGCGTTAAATCAGTTTTTAATGCCATACCCATCGAACTGATAAAGGGAATATTTTTTTCTTGACAATATTTGATTAACGCACATTTGGCATCAAGCGAATCAATTGCATCGATTAAATAATCGAGATCATTGGGGATGACGGAAGCAATATTATCGGTGGTCAATTTGACACTGTTTAATATTACTTCTGCCTTAGGGTTGATATCTTGTACGCGGTTCTTAAAAACTTCGGTTTTTAATTGATTATGGGTTGAAGTTAAGGCAATTATTTGACGATTGGTATTGGAGGATTGAACTATGTCAAAATCGATTAAAGTTAGTTTTCCGACGCCGCTTCGAGCGAGTACTTCCACCGCTGCGCCGCCTACGCCCCCCAGTCCCACTACAACCACATGTGAGGTTTGTAATTTTGTTAGTCCTTCTGTCCCGATAATCGGTAATAAGCGTTCAAAATAGTTATTCATCAATTTTAATTCCTAACTCCTTCAATTGGCGTTCCGATACCCTAGACGGTGCATCGCTCATCAAGCAGCGGGCACTGGCAGCTTTCGGGAACGCGATTACTTCTCTAAGAGAGGTATTGTAAGTTAACAACATGGCAATCCGGTCAAACCCTAAAGCAATGCCCCCGTGAGGAGGGGTACCGTATTTTAAAGCGTCCGTAAAGAATGAGAATTGTTGTTCTATTTCTTCATCAAGCATGCCGATTGCTTTAAACATCCGGTTTTGGATTTCCTGATTATGAATTCGGATACTTCCTCCTCCCAACTCATAACCGTTTAAAACAACGTCATAAGCTTTAGCCAACACTTTTTCTGGAGCGGTAAGCATCAAATATACTTGATCGTCCTTTGGGGAAGTAAATGGATGGTGCGCAGCGACATACCTCTTCTCTTCTTCGGAATATTCGAAAAGCGGCCAATCGACAACCCAAAGGAAATTAAATTGCTTTTGATCGATTAAATTCATTTCCTTGGCAACTTGAAGTCTTAAAGCGCCTAAAGCAAAGTTAGCATTTTCCCAACTATCTGCCACCACCAACACTAAGTCATGGTTTTTTAAAGATAATTGGTTGCTAAGTTTTTGGGAATTTTCTTCATTGATATATTTAACAAACGATCCGGATAAACCGTTTTCGCCAACCTTAAGCCAAGCAAGACCGGAAGCATGGTATTTTTTGGCAATTTCCGTTAAGCGGTCGATTTCTTTTCGGGAGTATTTTTCCGCGCCGAAAGGAACAACAATAGCTTTGACGACGCCACCTTTGTTAAGAGCGGAATCAAAAACCGGGAAGTTTAACCCTTTGGCCCAACAACTTATATCCTGCAAAAAGAGTTCAAAACGGGTATCCGGTTTATCGGTACCGTATTTATTCATGGCTTCATGGTAGGTGATTCTTGGGAACGGGGTTGGAATATCGATATTAAGGGTATCTTTCCAAACTCGTTTCAGCATTCCTTCGACCACTTCTTGGATATCTTCCTCATCGATAAAGCTCATTTCAATGTCGACTTGCGTAAACTCAAGTTGACGATCCGCCCGTAAATCTTCATCGCGAAAACATTTGACGAGCTGATAGTACTTCTCAAGACCGGCAATCATCAAAAGCTGCTTATACATTTGCGGGGATTGCGGAAGAGCATAAAAAGAACCCGGATAAACCCGGGAAGGGACCAAGAAGTCTCGGGCTCCTTCGGGGGTTGATTTTCCCAATAACGGTGTTTCAACTTCGATGAAATCAAGCGCATCCAGGTAATTGCGGATGGACATTGCAACTTTGTGACGCATGATGATATTCTTTTGCATCACTGGACGGCGTAAATCCAAATAGCGATAACGCATTCTGACTTCTTCCAAAGCATCGGTTTGATCTTGGATTAATAACGGAGGGTTCTCCGCGGTATTTAAAATCACTAAATCATCCACCAAGACTTCAATATCGCCTGTCGGTAGATTAGGGTTTTTGTTGCTTCTTTCCACGACTTTACCGGTCGCTTTTAAAACATACTCGTTTTTTACCTCCAAAGCTTTGGCATAATTTTTGTTATGAGGTTCAATAACTAATTGCGTAATGCCGTAGCGGTCGCGTAAATCAAGGAAAACCAAACCGCCAAGATCGCGTTTTTTATTGCACCATCCCACTAAGGTAACTGTTTCTCCCACATTTGTTAAACGTAATTCATTGTTATTTTTGGTACGCATATTTTTCTCCTTCAATTCCAAAAAATGCTGTTAATTCTGGAACCGGAATTAGTATTTCGGTTTTTTCCCAAGAATCCTTTATTCTGATTTGATTGTTTTCAAATTCATCCAAACCGATTATAATAATGTAACGCGAACCGGTTCGGTCGGCTAATTTAAACTGTGGTTTCAAATTGTGGCTTTGATAATCGATTTCGACTCTTTTACCTTTGAGGCGCAAGTATTGGGTTAAAAGCAATCCTTGCTTTTTCATCTTTTCCCCTAAGGTAATAACGGTTATTGTATCGTCTTTAGTTTCGGATACGGTTATGTCCAGTTCGTCCATCACCATCATAAGGCGTTCAATGCCCATTGCAAAACCGATGGCAGGGTAATCCGGTCCGTCAAAATCGCGCGTTAAGCTATTATATCTTCCCCCTGCGCTTAAAGCTAAATTATTAAGCGGGGAATTTGGGTCGTCATAAACGATTTCAAATACCGTATTTGTATA
>LSQX01072325.1_pt1 | contig 12751 bp, 15 predicted proteins | sample 654561 | NCBI WGS metagenome assembly LSQX01 (sample SAMN04489861, study PRJNA283612) | anaerobic digester metagenome | isolation source: 4 biogas reactors fed with cattle manure at either 37C or 55C with and... | place: Denmark: Kongens Lyngby | collected 2014 | reverse complement strand
ATAAAGGACGATGAGGTCTGCGCTCAGATCCTGAAGGGGCTGGAGGCGGCCGTCAAGAAGTTCAACGTCCCCGTTGTGGGAGGACACACCCACCCCGATTGCGGATACCAGGCGATAGATGTCTCCATCATCGGATCGGTCCCCAAGACCGATATCATCAGGAGCGATATGGCCGAGACCGGGAACGATATAGTCTTCGCCATGGACCTGGACGGTCATTTCCCGGTCAGCCTTCCGTATGCGTGGGAGACCACATTCTCGAAGGATGACGATTACGTGCAGAAGCAGATGGCGCTGCTGCCGAAGATCGCCTCGGAGCACCTGGCCACGGCTGCCAAGGACATGAGCAATCCCGGATGCATAGGCACTCTCGGGATGCTCCTGGAGGCGTCCGGGAAGGGCGGATACGTGGATATGAACAGGATACCGGTGCCGGAGGGCGCGGATTTCATGCAATGGATCCTTGCCTATCAGGGATACGGTTTCGTGGTAACGTGCCGTCCGGAGAACTCCCGGCGCCTGATATCCCTTTTCGAATCGGTCGGTGTCGCAGCAGCCGTCGTCGGCAGCATCGAGGACGGCAGCAGGCTCAGGCTCGTATCCGGGGAAGAGGAGAGGGTGCTCTTCGATTTCTCCAAGGATATGATAACGGGCTGCAGGCCCCGTTGTAAAAGATGAGTGCCGGGCCACAGAGGTTGTCGCCACTTCCGACGCAAGTTGACCGCACCGCTCCTCAACCCCGCTACCCTGCGAACTTCAGTAGCTCGGGGTCAGACTGCTCCCGTCAGGGCCTGGCCCGTTCCCCCCGATTAGCGCACGGACGGCGACCCTCCGGCCGCCTTCGATACGTACACCGATCCCGCAAGACAGAGTCTCATAGGCAACTGTGCGGGCCTGTGACTTCCATGTACGCCGCCCCCTGCTGTCACCTCCGCGTATTGACGGTTTCGGATAGCAGGATACGCCAAACATCCCGGTCAAGCCCGACAACGTTCTAACCACGGCACGATATTTAATCTCTTGCGGTTCCGGCAGTCCGCACGGCTGATGCCGCACGGCATAATGGCACCCTGTTATGGCAGGGATTATATACTGGCTGGGGAATCACATCCCAACCGTGCTAAGTGTTAGCACGTTGCATATTGGAGAAGGGATAAATGCTCGGAATCGAGGATCCATGGGTGTGGGGCGGATATGTGGCCTGTTTTGTGATGGTGGCATTTTGTTGCATCTACGGATGGATCAAAGGGAAAGGCGATGACGAATGAACATGGTCATTTTCGTCACCATCATGCTGGTATTCGTGGCCATGACGCTGTTGCTGGGCTATATCGGATACAAGCACACCAGGGATAACGAGCATTTCCTCATAAATCGGGAGAGGAACAACCCTCTGATCATAGCCTTGTCCTACGGCGCCACATTCCTGAGCGCATCCGCGATAGTGGGATTCGGAGGCCAGGCTGCCAAGTACGGCATGTCGATGGTGTGGCTGGTATTCTTCAATCTATTCTTCGGATTGGCCGTGGCGTTCATCTTCTTCGGGAGGAGGACAAGGCGTCTCGGGAAGGAGGAGAAGGCATTCACCTTCGCGGATTTCCTGGGCAAGAGATTCAGATCCCCCATGATCAGGACCCTCTCCGCAGTGATCATCCTCGTCGGCATGCCGGTGTACTGCGCAGCTGTGATGCTGGGCGGTGTCAACTTCATAGAGGCCGTGGTGGGCATCAACAAGGACGTGATCCTGCTGGGGTTCGCGGTGATCGTGGCGATATACGTCACATACGGAGGCATAATAGCCGTAATGTACAACGATGCTCTGCAGGCGGCGATAATGTTCGTAGGGATGGCCGCGATCCTCATCTTCACATACTACACACTGGGAGGCGTGACGGAGGCCCACACGGCCCTGACCGATCTCTGGGAGCTCGTGCGCAACGGGGGAGGGATCAACGCTGACGCCCTGGCACCGCTGGAGGGTGCGGGCATGAGGGGGTGGACGGCATTCTCCGCCTTCGGTTCGGAGGTATGGCTGACGGTCGTCACGACATTCATGCTGGGAGTCGGCATCGGAGCCATATCCCAGCCTCAGCTGGCTGTCAGGTTCATGTCCGCCAAGGATGACAGATCCCTCAACAAGTCCCTGATAATAGGCAGCATATTCATGCTCATGATCGTCGGGACCGCTTACACCATTGGGCCGTTGAGCAACGTGTTCTTCTACGACAGGTTCGGGGAGATAGCCATCGTGTATGAGAGCAATCCCGATATGATCATACCGACCTTCGTACGTGAGCTGTTCAGCGGGGTCGCTGTCGGGGATGTGTTCGTTTCCCTATTCGTCATGGCGGTCCTGGCAGCGTCCATCTCCACCATGGCGGCGCTCCTGCATACGATGGGGGCGGCCGGCGGATACGATATCTGGTCCCAGGTCGAGGAGAGGAAGGGCAACAAGAATCCCGGTATGTCCATGAGGCCCAACAGGATAATGACCCTGGTCATGACCCTGGTGGTGCTGCTTGTGGCGTATATGATGCCCGGCAACATAATCGCCAAGGCCACGGCGGTGTTCATGGGGCTGACCGCGGCCACGCTGCTGCCGTCCTATGCGTACTCCCTGTACTCGAAGAGGCCGAACCTCAACGGGGCGAAGGCCAGCATAATCGTGGGCTCGGTATCATGGGCCGTATGGGGGCTGTTCGTGAACAACGGCATATCATCCGTCCTGGGGCTCTCCAGGGCCCTGTTCGGAACGGACAGTCTGCTGGGGGGGATGTGGGCCTTCGTGGACCCGCTGATAATATCCCTGCCCCTGTCGGTGATCGCACTGATAGCCGGGTGCATCCTTTGGCCCAGGTCCGGGGACGATGTCACCGAAGCGGAGGCCGCAGCCGAGGCGTGATCAATCCCAGCTTCTGTTATCGGTCACATGGCTGGACTTCCCTTCGAACCTCTGGAGGGTGCCGGGAAGGACCAGCTTGATGTCCGCTTTGATGTTCAGGACCTCTTTCAGCCGTGAGGACAGTTCCGATCTGTACTTGCTCAGGGTGATCATGTCATCGGTCAGATGCTCCTCGTTGAGCTCCGTCTCTATGACCATGCTGTCCATGTAGTTGACGTTGTTCAGTGTGATGTGGTAGAATGCGCTCAGGAAGGGCATCTCACCTATCACTGCCTCGATCTGGGACGGGAATACGTTTATCCCGCGGACCACGAGCATGTCGTCGGTCCTGCCGGACAGCCGGTCAAGACGGGGGTGCGTCCGCCCGCAGGCGCATTTATCCCAATTGAGCCGGGATATGTCCCCTATGCGGTACCTTATCAGAGGGAAGGCCTCCTTCTTGAGCATGGTCACCACCATCTCCCCCCTTTCGCCGTCCTTGCACGGTTCGCCGTTCTGGTCCAATATCTCTATAAGGCAAAGATCGGCCCAGACGTGCAGCCCCTGCTGTTCGCTGCATTCGAGGAACATGGGGCCCGACATCTCGCTGGCCCCGTAGCAGTTGTGGATCCTTATCCCTGTTCTGTCCTGGAGCTTCTTCCTCATGCTCTCGGACCACGGCTCGCCTCCGGCGATGGCCATCCTGACCTTCGTGTCCCTGCGTATGTCCACGCCTTTCTGGTCGCAGATGTCCGCTATGTGGAATATGTATGAGGGCGTGCCTGCCAGCGTCGTCACGGGAAGATCGAGCATCAGCTCGATCTGCCTGTTGGTGTTACCGGTGCTCGTGGGGAGGACCGTTGCGCCGATCTTCTCCCCTGCGGCGTGAACGCCCAGGCCTCCCGTGAACAGCCCGTATCCGTGGCTGTTCTCCAGCATGTCGTTCTTCCCCATGCCGAATGAGGTCATTCCCCTGGCAAGGGATTCCGCCCAGTTATCCAGGTCGTTCCTGGTGTATCCCACGACGGTGGGCTTGCCCGTGGTGCCTGATGAGACATGCACTCTGACCAGGTCCTGATACGGGAGCATGAAGAGCTTGTCCGGGTAATTGTCCCTAAGGTCCGTTTTGTACATGAAGGGCAGTTTTCGCAGATCGTCGAGGGTCTTGATATCCTCCGGCCTGACGTTGGCATCGTCCATCCTCTTGCGGTAGAAGGCGGAGTGACTGTATACGTTAATGATCTGATTCTTCAGAAGCTTGAGCTGAAGCTTCTTCAGCTCATCTGCCGGCATGGTCTCGATCTCCTCATTCCAGAACGTCATCTCTCATCGCTCCAAACGTGTGCTATTTGATAGCATGGTGCTTGGCCGTTATGATAAACAGGATAGATAAGGTTACTGTTCTCCCGGCGCCCGGGCACCGTATGTCGGGGGCAGGCGGCCGCAGGAATCTCATTCCAGCGTTATCGAGCCCATCACCCTGAGCTTCCCGCCTTCGAGATACATCATGAGCGCCCTGTCCCCGGGCTTGTGTATGATCTGAGTGTCCAGCTCTATCCTGAGATCGGGTGATTTCGCTTCGCCCGAGGAGGACTCCACCCTTCCCGGAACCATCTGCATCCAGTGCCCTACATGGAATACCATCCCCTCCTTCACCGGGGAGGGCCAGAACTTCACCATTTCTGCCTTCCCGGAGACGGTCTTCGACATCTTGACGGAAGCATCCGTGGTCAGAACGTATCCCCGGTCCAGCTCATCGGAGTCGATCCCCCTCAGAGCGAGGCCGACATGGTCGCCCTCATAGCCGAAATCGGAATCCAGGTCGTGCTTCTGTATGGATTTGAGGACGACCTCCTTGTTCAGCGGCAGTACGCGCATCTTGTCATGCTTCTTGAAGTATCCGTCTATGACGGAGCCGAGAACGACGGTGCCGACGCCCTTCACATTGAAATGACTGTCCACGGGACAGGAGCCGCAGGTCCCCTCACCCGGCACCTTCGTACGGGTGCCCGCGAAGGAGACCAGCATCTCCCGGGTCTTGACGGCGTCATCCTCTATGTACTCGTAGCCTGTGAGACAGGTATCGGCCAGGAGAGGGGCCAGCTGCTCTTTCTGGATGAAGTTCCTGAGAACTATCCACCCTTTATCCAGGCCCATGGCGTTCACCATGACGATGGTCTCCCCCAGACGGGAGTCTATGGCATCCACTACGAGTATCGCGTACTCGGACATGCTGACTGAATAGAACAGGGATGAGAGCTTATCCGGATATTTCGAAGGCTCTATCAGGGTGACCGAGTCGTCCCCCTTCTTTATCTCATAGAATGTGACATCTGTCACAGTGCCCTTCTTGCCCACCGACGGAGCGAAATCCTTCCCGCCCACCACTGCTACGTTTATGTTGCCCATGGGTACCGTCTCAGATATCTTTCTGGGAGAGGCATACCATCCCCGCCCTCTTCACGGCCGCCGCCGCCGCCTCCGGGTCATCCACCCTGAGGAATATCGACGGGCCGTTGCGCCCGGTGTATGCGTAAGCATACTCTATGTTGATCTTCGCGTCGCCCATGATGTTCGCTATCCTGAACAGCCCGCCCGGCTGATCCTCCACGGAGACGGCTATGACATCGGTCTGCTTGACGACGATGTTCCTCTCCCTGAGCACCCTGCATGCGCCTTCCGGATCGTCCGCTATGGCCCTGAGCACCCCGAATCCCGAGGACTCCGCTATGTTGAATGCCTTCAGGTTTATCCCGCACTCCTTGAGGACCAGGGCGATGGAGGCCAGGCTCCCCGGCTCGTTGTTCACGAATATAGACAGCTGTTTGATGATGTTCTTCTTTACCATTAGTACTTCCTCCTGTCAGTCACCCTGCGTGCCTTCCCTTCGAATCTTGGAAGGGAACCGCTCTCCTTGAGCTCGACCTTGACAGAGACGTTGAGGTACTTTTTCATGTCGTTCTCTATGCGTCTCTTTATCGCGACGACATCCTCCATCTTGTCGCTGAAGGCCTCCGGGTTTATCTCCGCCTGGAGGGTCATCACGTCAAGGGAGTTGACCCTGTCAACGATTATCTGATAATGCCCGTTCACGGACGGGTTCATAAGGAGGACATGCTCGATCTGGGAAGGGAACACGTTGATCCCGCGGATTATGAGCATGTCGTCGGTCCTTCCCGATATGCGCTCTATGCGGGGGGATGTCCTGCCGCATGCGCATTTCTCGTCAAGTATGGCGGTGACGTCCTTGATCATGTATCTGACCAGAGGGAATGTCTCTTTGTTGAGCATCGTTATGACCAGCTCTCCCCTCTGCCCCGGCCCCAATACCTCATGGGTCTCAGGGTCCACCACTTCGATGTAGGCTATATCGCCCCATATGTGCAGGCCGTTGCGTTCTGCGCATTCGGTGAACATGGGTCCGGCCAGCTCTGATGTTCCGTATATGTCGTAAGCATCGATCCCGAGACCATTCTCTATCTGAGCTCTCATCCCCTCGGTCCACGGCTCCGCTCCCAGCAGGGCCTTCCTCAGACAGGTGTCCCTGCGGAAGTCGACCCCCATGCGCTCGGCGACGTCGCCCATGTGGATGAGGTAGGACGGGGTGCATGCTATGACCGTGACCCCCAGGTCTATCATCAGCTCGATCTGGCGCTCCGTGTTGCCGGTGCTCGACGGCAGGACGCTGGCCCCTATGCGCTCCGCCCCGTAGTGCAGGCCGAGCCCTCCCGTGAACAGGCCGTACCCGTAGGAGACCTGCACAGTGTCGTCGCTGGTTATCCCCACGGACGTCATGGCCCTGGCGAGGGATTCGGTCCAATAGTCAAGATCGTGCCTGTTATAGCCCACCAATGTGGGCTTCCCGGTGGTCCCGGATGAGACATGATACCTGACCACATCCTTCGTGGGGATGCTGAACATCTTCGTGGGATAGTTGTCCCTCAGGTCGCTCTTGGTCATGAAGGGCAGTTTGGAGATGTCCTCCAGGCAGGTGATGTCGTCAGGGCGCACCCCTGCGGCCTTCATCTTGTTGCGATAGAAATCATTGAATTCGTAGAGCCTCATGATGAGCGTCTTCAGGCTTCTGTACTGAGCCTTCTTCAGGTCCTCTATGGGCTTGCATTCCGCGTCAGGGTTCCAGAACATGTCCGTATCGGCTCCCAGTTAGCACTTCCCCGTATTTATTTTGAACAGATATTCGGCAGATAGAAGAATGAATCCCGCCATAAGAGGAGGCATGAGCCTGCTGTCGGAGACGATGATGCTCCTTGATGCCACCAAGGTGTACGCCGAATCGGTCACGGACCGGACGGACGGGGAAAGGGATCCTCTTCCCATGAGCTTCTGGAATATACACAACAGGGTGCAGATGACAGTGGAGGTGCTTACCTATTATTCGGGATTCAGGACAACCTCTGAAACGGAGGGGGAGCTGACCGAGAGGAAGGTGATAGCGGTGAAGGATCTCTTCGTGGATGTGGTCTCAGCGATAGAGAAGGCCTCTAAGGATGCCGTCCGGCTCCGTCCCGATACATGTGTCTCCGCAGAGGTGGGGAAGGATGCCCGCCGCATCAACCTCAGATCCGTCATAGACGCTTCGGCGGCGCACGGCCTTCTGTCCGAAGGTGATGTGAAGGAATGGAACGACATCCTGCTGATACGCAATCTGGCGGTTCATAACAATGCCATGGCGGACCGGTCCGCGGTGTGCAGGGTCGGGGGCATATCGATATCCCTCAGACCCGGGAGGATGATGAAAGGCCCCCCGGAAACGTACGTTGTGCTGACGTCCCGGGCGGTGACGCTGTTCCACACGTGGTTCGCGGCCCTCGTCACTCTTTGACGATTCCCTTCTTTGCCATCCCCACGGCTATCTTGAGCATCGTGTGCATGCACGGCTCCGCATAGAAGTCTGTTCTCTGCTGCAGCGCCGCATACATCTCATCAGGGTTCTTGTCCTTCAGGTCTTCCACGCTCCTGATGCCCAGAAGGTACATCCCGATGCAGCATTTCTCGCTTACCGAAGGCAGTTTCATAAGCTCTGCGACAACGTCTTCCTGCTCGCCCATAACGACGTTACTTCTGTATTATGATTAATAGCCTTGGGTGCAATACAGGAGCATGGTTCATAACGGATCACGGGATACGGAGGATCAGAGGGAAGCCTGGAACAGATTCTATTCGGATCACCGCCGTCCGTGGCGCGGCATCCCCGTGTACGATTTCCCCTTTCCGGAAGGGTCCAGGGTCCTGGAGGCGGGCTGCGGCGGAGGGAAGACCGCCAAAGCGCTCATCGACAGCGGCTATTCCGTGGTCGGCATCGATTTCTCAGAGGAGGCGGTCTCCGGGTGCGCATCAGAATTGGGCATCAAGACCCTGTGCGCCGATATCTGCGATCTGCCCTTCCCGGACGGGGAGTTCGACGGGATATCATTGGTCCATGTTACAGAGCATCTCCGTCCCGGGGACCGTATATCTGCAGCATCCGAGATGATCCGGGTACTCAGGCCCGGGGGGAAGGTCTTCCTGAGGACGTTCTCCGAAGGGGATCAGAGAGCCGCCAAAGGGGCCAGGGTCTCGGAGGACACAGTGATCCGGGGGAACGGCATAGCGTACACCTATGCGGATCCGGACGGGATGAGGGACATGTTCGCATGCTTCCGTGAGGAGCGCCTCGAGGTCGAGATCAAAAGGACCAGGTACGGTGCGGAGAGGCACAGGATAGAAGCTGTCTTCATCAAACCGTAGGTGTTTTATCACAGCATGGTCAATACTGCGCTCATGAGATGCCCCAACTGCGGACATGACAACCCTGAAGGGACCCTTTTCTGCGAGGAGTGCGACTGGAGGACAGATCAGGCCGTGCGCATGAAGCTCGGGATCAATTCCGTCTACATGGCCTACATAGCCCTGGCATTGGGGGCCGTAGCGGCGATATTGTCCTACACAGGATACGGCATAGTCGGCATGATCCTCGGGGCAGCGGGCCTGTTCCTGGGAACGTACTGCCTCAAGGCCCTGCGTCTGTCCGGGGTGAAGGGCGGCGTGAAGACGACGCTGCTGGCCATGGCGACCGCGGCGATGCTTCTCTCGGTCTTCGGGCTGATGTACGGTCTTACCGCTCTATGATCGGCGGGAGTTCCTGTCCATGTGCTCCATGAAGGCCTCGGAGTACAGGGACGGCTTTATTATGTGGCCCACGCCGGGTATGCGCAGTCTGCGGCATCCCTCTATCTGATCCGCCAGTTCGTCACCCAGCTTCGGCTCCACCATTATGTCGTCCAGACCGTGGATCGAGAGGGTGGGGGACCTTATCATTCCGGCCCGGGATCTCGTATCGAATCCGTCCAGTGCGCTCAGCTGATGCAGGAGCCCGTTGACGTTCACGTTCTTGGGCACGGATATCCCGCTGCCCTTGGACTCCTTATTCTCGAAGTATCCCGTGGTGAAGCAGAATGCGTTGATCATCATTCCGATGTAATCGGTATCGGCGCCCTCTGATGCCGCTCTCACTATGCCGTTCATGAAATAGCTGGACCTCGCCGGCCTCTTCATGTAAGCCGATGCGAGGGTGAGGCTCTGGGTGCGGTCGGGGTTCTGTACGGCGAATTCCTGGGCGATGTGACCTCCCATGGACCATCCGAAGATATGGGCTCTGTACACAGAGAGATGATCAAGGAGCGCTGCGACATCGTCGACCAGGTCCTGTCCCCTGAACGGGCCGCTGTACTCCGTGGCACCTGCCCCCCTGTTATCGAGGACGATCACCCTGTGCTTCCTTGCGAGGACCGGGATGAGGGCATGATAGAAGTTCATGTCTCCGCCGAACCCTCCGATGAGCACGACGGCCTCGCCCTCCCCCTGGGCGCTGTAACTGAGTTTCACACCGTTGACATTTGCCGTTGGCATTTTATCGCCGAGACCCAAATGATGCCGTTATAATAACCTTGCCGATTTCGGCCCCGGGAGCCGCGGCACCGGCCCTGTATACAGGCGGGCATAGGCTAATCTTTTATCTTTAGAGTATATTTCGAGTCCTCAACGGAGACGGTAAATGGACAACACAGGCAAGCTTGGTTCGAGGGTGAAGAAATACAGAGAGAGCCTGGAGCTGACCCGGGAGCAGCTGGCTGCCAATACGGGCCTCAGCATCAAATTCATAGAGGATGTGGAGGACGGCAGGATATATCCGCCGCTGGGTGCCATAATCAAACTGTCCCGGGCCCTGGGTCAGAGGGTGGGCACGTTCATGGACGACCAGTACATCAGGGACCCGGTCATAGTGAGGCACGATGCAAGGGTCGAGGAGACATCGTCCCACAGGGGCGCCGAGGGGCACTACCGCTACTTCCCGCTGGGGAAGGGCAAGACGGACAGGCATATGGAGCCCCTGTTCATCAGGATAGGAGAGGATGAGGTGAAGGAGATGTCCTCTCATGAGGGCGAGGAATTCATAGTCGTCGTCTCCGGGAAAGTGCTCGTCAGGTACGGCAGGGAGGACCACATACTCTCCGAAGGCGATACCGCGTACTACAATTCGGTGGTCCCCCACTTCATAGGGGCCGTGGACGGTCCGGCAGAGATACTCGCCGTGCTCTACGCACCTGACTGAGGCGGTAACATGGTCTGCATTCCCCGTAAGGAGATAACGACGGATGAGACGCTGGGCGACCTCCTCGACAAGTGCATAGCCCTCTACCCGGACAATGATGCCCTGGTCTATGCGGACAGGGATTTCCGCCTGTCATGGAAGGAGTTCGGAGAAGAGGTCGACAGAGTGGCCAAAGGCCTGATGGCGATGGGGGTGAGGAAGGGGGAGAAGATCGCCGTATGGGCGACCAATGTCCCGGACTGGATAATACTGATGTTCGCCTCCGCCCGCATCGGCGCCATATTCCTGACGATAAACACCAACTACCAGTCAGAGGAGCTGGATTACATACTCGGGCAGTCGGACATGGAGAACCTGTTCCTGATAGACGGGGTCAAGCACTCCGATTACGTCAGCATAGTCTACGATCTCATCCCGGAGCTGAAGGTACAGCCCAGGGACTCGTTCCGCAGCGAGAAGTACCCCCACCTGAAGAGGGTCATCTTCCTGGGCCCTGAGAAGCGCCGCGGCATGTACTCCATGTCGGAGGTGAAATCCATGTCGGCGCAGACCTCCGATGAGGAATATGAGGAGAGGAAGGGATCCACAGGCGTCCATGATGTGGTGATGATGCAGTACACCTCAGGGACCACGGGCTTCCCGAAGGGCGTGATGCTCACCCATTTCAACATAGCCAATGACGGCTACTGGATCGGTGCGAACATGAACTACGGGCCGGAGGACAGGGTCTGCATCCCCGTTCCGCTGTTCCACTGCTTCGGCTGCGTGCTGGGGGTCATGGCATGCATCAACCACGCATCGGCGATGGTGATGTGCGAGAGCTTCGACCCGGTCATGGTGATGACATCGGTGGAGGCGGAGAGGTGCACGTCGCTCTACGGCGTTCCCACGATGTTCATCATGATCATGAACCACAGGCTCTTCCCCAAGTTCGATTTCTCCAGCCTCAGGACCGGCATAATGGCCGGGTCCCCCTGCCCCATCAGGACGATGGAGGAGGCGGTGGAGAAGCTCAATATGGATGAGGTGACGATCGTCTACGGTCTCACCGAGTCATCCCCGGGGATGACGCAGACAAGATATGACGAACCGTCCCTGGAGAGGAAATGCAGCACGGTGGGCAAGACCCTCCAGGGGATAGAGACCGCGATAATCGATCCGAACACAGGGGAGATGTGCAACATCAACGAAGTGGGCGAGTTCTGCTGCCGCGGGTACAACGTGATGAAAGGATACTACAAGATGCCGGAGGAGACCGCGAAGGCCATAGACAAGGACGGATGGCTCCACTCCGGGGACCTGGGCCTGAAGGACGAGGAAGGTTACTTCAAGGTCACCGGCAGGATCAAGGACATGATCATCCGCGGAGGGGAGAACATATCCCCCAAGGAAGTGGAGGATTATATCTATCATATGCCGGGCGTGAGGGACGTGCAGGTGGTCGGGGTGCCCAGTGAGAAGTACGGGGAACAGCCCGGCGCTTTCATTATAAGGAAAGAAGGTATCGACATGACCGAGCAGGACGTCACGGATTTCTGCAAAGGCAAGATAGCATGGTACAAGACCCCCAAGTACATTGCGTTCGTGGACGAGTACCCTATGACCGCAAGCGGGAAGATAATGAAGTTCAAGCTGAGAGAGATGGCCCATGAGATGTGGCCGGACGCATGAGGTGAAGAGACATGAAAGTAGTAGCATTCAACTGCAGCCCCAATAAAGACGGGAACACAGCACACATGATAAGGACCGTTCTGAACGTACTGGAGACGGAAGGCATCGAGACTGAGTTCATCCAGGTCGGAGGAAGGCTCCTCCGCGGATGCACCGCCTGCGGCACCTGCAAGAGGGACAAGAATCTCAGATGCTCCCTGCCGGATGACGGGATGAACGAACTGGCCGAGAAGATGACCACGGCCGACGGCATAATAATCGGATCCCCCACATTCTACTCGGACCTGACCACTGAGGCCAAGGCCCTCATCGACAGGGTGGGGTACATGAACGGCGGTGCCGGGAACCGTCTCTGGAGGAAGGTCGGCGCATCGGTGTCGTCATCCAGGAGAGCGGGGGCGACCCACACGCTGGACAGCATCAACCATTTCTTCATGATAAACGAGATGGTGGTGGTGAGCTCCTCCTATTGGAACATGAGCCTGGCACGCATCCCCGGGGATTATGAGAAGGATGAAGAGGGCGTGCGCACCATGCAGAACCTGGGCCTGAACATGGCCTGGGCCCTGAAGAAGCTGGGGAACTGA
>LSQX01349339.1_pt1 | contig 12752 bp, 15 predicted proteins | sample 654561 | NCBI WGS metagenome assembly LSQX01 (sample SAMN04489861, study PRJNA283612) | anaerobic digester metagenome | isolation source: 4 biogas reactors fed with cattle manure at either 37C or 55C with and... | place: Denmark: Kongens Lyngby | collected 2014 | reverse complement strand
GTAAGCGTCAACTCAGACCCACCTATCAACTCCTCTTTTGTGATGAGATAATGAGCTTATCATCACCAAGGGAGTTGACTCAAATGGCTAAGCAAGAGAAACAAAGGTTATGGGAAGAGCGAATTGAGGCCTTTCTTGCCAGTGGCCAAAGCCAAAGGGCTTGGTGTCAAGAACAAGGCTTGCGGGCGAATCAACTAGGGTACTGGCTTCGTAAATATAAGGCAAGAATGTCCCAATCCGCCGGGAAACGTTGGATCAGTATGGAATCCGAATCCCACTCCCATTCAGGAGTTTCTCTGCGCATCGGTAATATTGTTTTAGATATTGAGCCCGGTTTTAGCCGGCAAGTCCTGGTGGATGTGCTTCATTCACTGATGAATGTATGTTAATTGGCCATCCCAGACAAAGGGTGTACCTCGCAGTAGGCGCCACTGATCTTCGTAAAGCGGTTGATGGGTTAGCAGCTATTGTTCAGTTGGATTTTAAGTTAAGCCCTTTTGAGCCCTGCCTGTTTGCTTTTTGCAACCGGCTAAGAAACAAGGTTAAGATCTTAGAATGGTCGGAACGGGGGTTTTGGCTCCACTACTTTCGTTTAGAACAAGGTCGTCTGCCCTGGCCAAAGGAGGGAGAAGAATTTAATCCTTTAGATATCACCTGGCAAGATTTAAGGTGGCTATTAGAAGGCACTCCCCTTAGGCCAATTGAAAAGCGTTTAGTAAAACCCCCTAAATACATCCTCTAAGTGCGGATTTCCTTTCTACTTTTACCATTTCTAGCAGGACTTTCGGTAAAAAACAAGAACTATATTAAATATGAAAAACATTTCCCAAACCCCGATTACAACGGAATCTTCGTGGAAAGAAAGAGCCTTAAAAGCTGAAGCGCAAGTAGAACTTCTTTCAAGGGAAATGGAGTATCTTAAGGCCCAATTGCGCTTATTGATAGCTAAGAGGTTTAGTCCTTCCAGCGAAAAGACAAATAAGAATCAACTAACTCTATTTGACTCCGTTTTCAACGAAGCTGAAGCAACAGCGGATCTATCCGCTTCTGAACCCGAACTGGTAACTATAAAAGAGCATAAAAGGGTTAAATCCAAAGGCAAAAAGGGTATTGATCTTGAGAGTTTACCGGAGAACATTATTGAATATCATCTTCCTGAAGAAGAGATGGCCTGTTCCTCTTGTGGTAACCGAAGGCATGTCATAGGCCAGGAAATCACCCGTGAATTGCGCTATATCCCCGCCCAAATGTCAGTTGATGTTCATATACAATATATCTACGGATGCCGCAGCTGTGAAATATCTGGTGATGGCAGTGAACCGGTTGTAATTACCGCGCCTAAACCAAACAGGGCGTTCCCTGGTAGCATTGCTTCTCCTTCTCTTGCAGCCCATGTAATTGAAGAAAAGTATGTCATGGGTGTACCCCTTTACCGCCAGGAACAAAAGTGGTCAAGGCGTGGAATTGCCCTATCACGTCAGAATATGTCTAATTGGATCATGCATGCTGCAGAAAATTGGTTTGAGCCCATTTATGAAAAGATGAAAGCTACGCTCTTAGAGCAGGATATTATCTTAGCAGATGAAACTACAGTCCAAGTGCTAAATGAAAAGGGCAAAAAGGCCGAATCGAAGTCCTATATGTGGCTTTATAGATCCGGCCGCTATGGGCCTGGTATCGTACTTTATGAGTATCAACCATCAAGAGCCAGGGGACACCCTGAAGAATTTTTAAAAGAATTTAAAGGTTACCTGACTACAGATGGATATGCTGCCTATAATGGGCTGCCGGGTGTAACTAACGTCGGTTGTTTTGCTCATTGCCGGAGAAAATTCGATGAAGCCATTAAGGCCGGGGGTGGCAAAAAGAAAAATCCTAAAGCTTTGGAAGGATTGAATTTCTGCAACCGGTTATTCCGCATTGAGCAGGAATTGAAAGGAATTACACCTGAAAAGCGCTATGAAGAACGGCTTCTCCAAAGTAAGCCTGTACTTGAAGCTTTCTTGGAATGGCTTCATAAGACCAAAGAGGAAACTCTTCCACAAACCCATCTAGGGAAGGCTGTTCAGTATGCCTTAAACCAGTGGACTCCCTTAAACGCCTTTCTTTTAGATGGAAGATTGGAGATTGATAATAATCGCAGTGAACGATCCATCAAGCCTTTTGTCATAAGCCGTAAGAATTTCCTGTTTTGCATCACACCCCGGGGTGCCAAGGCCAGTGCCATTACTTTTAGCCTTATAGAATCAGCCAAAGAAAATGATCTTAAACCTTTTGAATACCTGGAATACCTACTTAAAGAACTACCGAGCGCAACCACAAAGGACCTTGATAGATTTATGCCCTGGTCAGAAGACATACCTGATTACTGCCGCACCTCAAAGACAAAATAGAACTACTACAGCCAACGCTTAGTTACAAGGCGGGGGCGTTTTGACGCTTACAAATAACGGATGGTTTATAGATTTTGATATGCCTCTTGAAGTGATTTCTGAACTGAATCTTCTAATTAAGAATAGAGCATTTGATAAAATTGACGAACTCCTAATCGAATATTTCGAGCGCAATCTAACAACGATTAAAGAATTCCTTCTTGAGCAGTATCCAGATCGCAGAAAAGTATTAGAAGCAGGTTTCCGTGCGCACGCTGCAAAGGAATACGAGCTTTCAGTGCTCGCATTTTTAAGCCAAGTCGATGGGATGTTCAAAGAGAAACTCAGTGTTGACTTTTTTGAAAAGAGAAATAAGATCCCTGCAAGGGCGGAATGTTATAGGATATACGAAGTGCCCCCCATTGTCAAGACACGATCTTAGGAATTATCCGAATAGCTCCTTTCATTAGGCTGCAGGTTTCTGTGCATGCTGTTGGCGGAAGGTGTGGGGTGCGAGCCCTCCCAGCGAAGCATGCGGCCGAATTGTGTTGTAATCATGTATATAGTGGTTGACGCCGGCAATCATCTCCCTTGGCGTGTTGTATTCGTTGATATAGATGTCTTCGTATTTTAGGCTGCGGAAGAAGCGCTCAGTACGAGCATTGTCAAGGGCCTGTCCCTTTCCATTCATTGATATCTTCACCCGGTGAGCCTCTAGAAGGTCCAGGTAAGCCTGACAGGTAAAATGGCTACCTTGGTCTGAGTTGATAATCTCAGGTTTACGCCTGTATAATGCACGTTTTAAGCAACGAAGAACAAATTCCTTTTCTAGGCTGTAGCTAATCTCATAATCCACAACTTCACGGGTATACCAATCGATAATGACAAATAGATATAAGAAGCCTTTTTCAAAAGGCAGATATGTGATGTCTATACCCCAGACATGGTCTGGATGGTCAATGACCAGATTACGTAGTAAATACGGCCGTACATACTGAGCATGATAGCGTTTGCTAAGGTTAGGACCGGGAAATAGGGCTATAATGTCCATAACGCGCATAAGACGTCTGACACGCTTCCTGTTAACGATATACCCATAGTTGCTTCGTAAATGATCAGTCATCTTGCGATACCCCCATGATGGGTGCTTTAAATGCGTTTGGTCAATAATTCTCATGATATCAAGGTTCTCCTGACTTTCGCCGTGCCCGAGATTAGTCTGCTCCTGGTTATACTTACGATAGACACTCGATCGATTAACTTCAACCAGCTCGCACTGTCGTTTTAGAGATATTTCTCGGGTAGTAAAAGAAACAAGCCTAATACGATCAGCCAGGGCCAAAGATTTCATTAGATTTTTTTTTGAGCCAATCCCGCTCAATAATGAGCTGGCCCACCTTTTGCTGCAGTATCGCAATTTCTTGCTCTTTTTCCTTCAGAATCCTATCTTGATCTGAGGATCCTTTCCGGAATATCTCAGCTGCCCCTTCCTGAAACTGCTTGTACCAGGCGCTCAAAGTCGAAGGAGCAATTTGATATTTAGCAGCAAGTTCATTAAGCGTGCACTGGCCGGTAATTAACTCTATTACCACTTTAGACTTAAATTCAGCTTTATAAGCGTTCTTTTTCCTTCTCATAGTCTCATTATATTCGGTTCATCCCAGTTTTTCATGTCTCAGTTACGGGGAGCATTATAATATGCTGTTGACGAGTTGCTTCAAACATTCCTCTATATTTTTAGAAAGGAATATCCTATAGACTATTCGGAGTTTAAAAGACCTAAAGGGTTTACACAGTTAAATCGGCATATGATCATGCATGGTGAGGCAATAGACTATGGAAGTAGATTAAATAGTCTAAAGGCACTTTCGTTAGTAAATCATATTGCAGATGCTTTAATGTCAATCGATGACGAGGTTGAGTCAGGCTAGAAAGCTCCTTAACAGATATTATAGCTTTCCTTACTATTTCCATGCCTTCCATGTAGGAAAAGAAACTCTAGGGTTTCTAGTAGATTTATGTGTTTGAGGAAGCCTACCTCTATTTTCCCTTTATGGAAGTACAGACAGCATTAGCCTCGTTCAGACCATTCAAAGTGCATTAATCATTTGCGTAGCGCTCACTTTTCAGCATGAATAGTCATTCCTCTCTGAAAGTGAAACGCACATCGTTGTCCTCATAGCGGTTACTGAAAATCTTTACATCTAAGATTACTAGCGTTTAATCCTCACCATAGCTTTAGAGGGCGATGAAGAAATGTGTATCGCTCTCTGTTCGGAGATCTGCTTGAGTAAATACTCTCTTCAAGCATTTTAGATGCCCCGATCTCATCCTTAATAATTACCGTTAGACCCTCTAATTCTTCTGGTGAAGGATCAAAACCAACCCATGAGGCCATAAAATCAAAGTGCGCACCATGTCTAAAGAGTCTCCCAGGCAAAGGATAATGTTTGCGATTCCCCAAGAGAATCCCATAGCGCAGATAAGGATGTACTGTTTTGTGAGTGAATGCTTTTTGACTGTATGTAATGGCATCATGAGTGGTAATGCTTTCTATCTTTAATTCGATTATCACCCTTGGCTTCCGGTGCCCTGGCTCTCCAGACTCCATAATAACCAAGTCTGTTTCATACACCATGTCCCGCACATTGTAGTTTCCAGTCTTTCCATAGTTCACTACTTCCAAAGCATATGGAATTCTCTCAAAGGCCTTAACCTCGAGGTTTTCCATGCTACAGCATGCTTTAATCAACATCTCTTGGACTATCAACGTCCATTCTCTTTCTGTCATGCTATCTGCTCCTTAGCATGTAAAATCAAGCGATTCACTATTTGTGCCTCGACGGTTGTCTACCTGGCTGCCTCACTACTTTTACCACCCTCCCCCTACTACGCAACCGATCCGCGGGGCTTGATACTGTAATTACTGATTCCAAAAAGCCCCGAACGTCCGGAAATCCAGTTCAAAATAGAAATTCTTGAAGACCTCCTCTGTGACCGCCTCTTCGATTTTTATGGGAAGATCATAATCTGTTGCAGATAGGCCGGCATACGTTTCAAACTCATAATTCCCCGAAATAGAGATGCTCTTTTCAAGCATTATAAACCTCACTGAACCGCCTAGCTTCATGACATTAATTATTAGGTATAAGTCGTCGCTTTTCTCTTTCGCCATTACCTCATTAAGTTTGACCGCTATATCTTGGATGTAGATATTCTCGTATTTGTCATTGTAGTACACCTTACTGGGGTTTGCTATTAATCCTATTTCAACGAGAAACGGCTCCTTGTCCTCAAAAGCAATTGGGTGCATATCCGTTTTTCCAAATACATAACCTTTTACCTGGTAGTTGTAATACCAACCTTCTCGGATAGCTGGATAATGATATGCACCACCCCTTTTATGCTTGAGGAGCAAGTAGTACGTTTCGCCCCCCAATATAACCTCCCGCAACTCCAACATGTTTTTTGCAAGCCCTTTTTCCTAAAAGTTGCAAACCATTTTTCCATAGTATTGCATCTCCATTTTCCACAAAGTTGCAAGTTCCATTTCCCCACCGCAAGTAGTGGGGAAATGGATGATTGCAGGCATTTAGTTCCATTAAGCTATTCAAATCTCGGATGATCGAGTTTGAAGTCGCTCATCGGCCATTCTGGGAGATTCCAGACCGTGTTCTGACAGCTTATGCTCAAGTTCAATAATGTAGTCTCTAAGATCACGTATTTCATCCAGCCTTTCAATATATAGACCCTTTAGATGCTTAAGCTCTTCCCGTAAGTATTTGGATCGTGTTTTAACCGTAACATCGAGTTCACCGGTCTCATAATTGCAGATATCGCGCCGAATGTTTTCATAGAGATCCTGTTCAGTAAACTCGTATGGGAAGGGTTCTTCCCCGTATTTTGCAAGCAAGTACTTGTCGAGATCACCGGGAAAGGCTTTTCTGTATGAGCGCTCCAGCCTCTTGAGAATCTTTTTGTTCAAGACCATGTCATCTGCCCTCCTTCTCATTCGTCGGAGCTATTTGGTGGTAAAGCTCATTAATGCTGGATTCTCTTAGCCGATTGTTTTCTCCGGGAAATAGAATCAGATGACAGTGGTGCATGAGCCTTCCGAGAAGGGCTGCAGTCATTTGCTCATCATAAAGCACGTTAACCCATCTTGAGAATTCTAAGTTGGTGTTTAGTATGATAGATTTCTCTTCATGTATCTCTGAAAGATAATCAAAGAGCAGCTGGGCGCCAGTACGGTCATACGGCACATAGCCCCACTCGTCGAGGATAGTAACAGATGCTTTCTTGAGTTTTTTCAGTAGCGTCCCCAGTGTCCCGGTATTCTTAGCTTCTGAGAGCTGGTTGACTAAAGATGCGGTACGGAAGAATTTGACCGGGATACCGTTTTTACAAGCTGTAACACCAAGCGCAATGGAAAGCATGGTTTTGCCCGTCCCTGTCCTGCCATACATGATGATATTCTTCTTTTCATGGATGAAATCAAGGGATTTTAAGCTTTCCGGTGTTAAGCCGGAAGGCAGTGTAATCTCATCAAAACGGAATCCGTCAAATGTCTTGATGCTATAGAATCCTGCGGCATTAATGAGCTTTGTTGATCTGACCTGTTCCCGGTTCTTTAGTTCCTGAGCCAGTAATTTATACAAGTACTCCTGATGGGATTCACCATCGGTTATCATAGCCATATCCGCAAGGTTACGGCTTAACCTTAGCTTCTTGCAGCAAGCGATGATTTTATCTTCAAGCATCTATAACATCCCCCTTCCCGAGGAAGACGTCATAGCTTGTTAAGTCAGCCGGCATCTGGCTAAGGGCCGGTATTCCCGGGCTAAGGGGCATTGGAGGAAGCTCAGGCATATCAGCGTAAAGACGACGATGAAGGTTGCGTAGACTGTCCGCATCGGTGGCTCCATAGCGAAGGGCCTGACAGATAGTACCCAGGGCGCTTTCAAAGCCTGTCCTATCAGTGAGTTCGGCTAGTACCTTTAGGATCTTTCCCGTTTCTGCATTGGAGCACCCCATAAGGTACTGTTTCATAGTAGGCGGCATCATATCGTAAACCCCGGAGTATTTTAATGCACGCGGATGCATAGAAAGCTGCCTGAGATACGGAAACCAGTTCATGCTCTGTTGCTTGGTATCACCATATAACCTGGGGTGTCTTACTATCTCACGATAGTTTTCATCCAGCACTATAACGAGGGATGAGGTCAGTTTCAGGTTAACTATAGTATTTGCATGTCTTGGCGAAACCGAGTATTCGTGCATTTCTTTATTCAAGTAGAACTTACCCCAATTATTAGTAGTCACAGTCTTTTTACCACTCTGATCGAATTCAATTTCGGGTAATGGGTGGCAGTGCTTTAAGTCTTCCAGAAACAACTCTTCAATGGTTTCATTGTGGCGATAATGCTCTCTAAGAGCGTCTTCTTCACACAGTTGGAGTAATTCTTTATTGAAATCCACAAGCGAAAGAAAGCGTGGTAATGGAACAAGAAGGTTTTTTCGGTGATAACCGACTTTCTTCTCGACGCTCCCTTTTTCATGTCCTGCCCCAATATTTGTAAATAAGGCCTGAAAACAGTAATGCTCTCGGAAACGGTTGAATCGCTCCGTCGTTTCACGGCCACTACCCTTAATTACCTTTGTTACGATGGTTTTAGTATTATCAAACCATATTTCCTGAGGTACAGCCCTGATATGCGTGAAGATAGCAACCAATCCTTCTAAAAGGCATTCCATGTTTTCTCCATAGAATAATTGCAGGTAGCCTTTATTACTGTAAGGGAACGATACATCAAGGTATTTCCCAGTTTTCCGTGTGCCATTTTCATAAAAGTCAGCCGTACCAAAATCAGCTTGCATCTCACCCGGATGATGCTCTAGGGGAAGGTAGCCAACCTTAGCTTGACTGAAAATCTCCTTATGCCTCTTGGCATAATACGTCGCAACCGTTCGGTATGAGCAGTTAAATCCGGGACATTCCTTCTTCAGGCGATTGAATACCCTCTGGGCGGTGTGGCGCTGCTTCCGCGGGGCCTGTTTATCTTCTATAAGCCACTCATCGATTGTCGGCTTGTAGGGATCCAGCTTTGGGCATAAGCGTCTTTCCGGCTTGGGTGGCGGTTCATTAAAGTCATCCATATCAACATACTTCTGAACAGTCTTCCAGTCTAACCCTAGTGTTCTGGCTATGTGGGAAATCTTCTCTCCTTCCGCAAAATATCGGTGTCTGATATCATGTACCTTGTCCATTGTAAGCATTCTCCTTTCCTCCTTGTATTCTCAAGTCAAATACAAGGATATGGGTTCGGGTTTATGCCTGCAATGGACTCTTGCAATATTGTGGAATTTCCAGTTGCAAAACTATGGAATTCTCACTTGCAACTTTCTCCACTTTTATCTTGCAACAAATATCCAACAACTGAAAGTTGTCAACCCCCAAACTGTAATCATTGAAATCTTGTAGAAGATCATAATCACTGGACATGTATTTAGGTATTCTGTTTTCTCTACTTATCCAACCGCCACCTGGGGTTTTCATCCACCCAACGGCGGTCTCTAGCCGACTTAGAGGCTCACTAATGACCGGTAACGAAGCCTCTTGCCTTTCAAAAGCGTGGGCTCTACCGAACATCAATAACGCTACGAACAAGACGAAAAGCATTTTCTTCACGGTACGTCTCCCCTTTTTTCTGATATTTTCTTTTTTTCTCTCAATAAGTGACATTAGCTTTTTGGTTGGGGGATCCTGCCAGGTAGCTCAAAACCAACCCGGTACTTCCCAATTTCCCTACTGCTCTCGCATATCTAAGTGGAACACTTGCTCATACATTTGGGATAAAGACTACAAGTTCCTTGTGCGTAAGAAGTCCATTGGAATAATAACGAAACAAATAACACGTTCCGGGTCGGGTAATTACAGGTCTGGACACCGCTGCGGTCTCAGCCCCCATGACTACTATGCATGCTGTACAAGCACTCGCCTTTTCTGTGGGGTCCTATTCTTCGCTTTCGTCATCAGCCCAATCATAGGAGGGATATTCGTGCCATTCAAGAACCCGCGAGGATACCGCAAACACATGCGAGAGCACTCTGCATAACCAACGTGGATGAAAACCCAAACATACATCCGATAGACCCGCATCTAGACCAGCGAAAAAGAGCTAAACGGTCCCATCTGCTGAAAAGGATTCTTTCACATGGTGCCTAACGAGGCATAACAGATCGCCAGAAAATCTAAGGCATAGGTGATCGATACTCGCTAAAGCCCTTCGCTCTGTAATCTCTCCGATTCACCTGTGAGCCACTGATATGTCTGGAAAAGGGAAATCTCGCTAGCCTCCATGAGGTCCATAGTGCCAAGGAATATTCTCATGTAGATCGTAGGCGTATAAGGTCCAATGTCCCTCAGCGGGGCAATTCTTGCCTTGAATACGTAATCTGGGTCTGGCTGGAGCATCTGCTTGACTACCAAGTATCGAGACAGTCTTATCCGCGTTGGATAACTTACATTAGAGTGTAGGCTTGGTAGCACGTAAGCAGCCTCGAACTTAGATAGATCCACATTGGGGTTGGCGGATATGATACTAATGCCGGTATCCCATATTCCGTGTAGAGCACGCACAGTTGGTTGTAAACCAGGACCGTACAGAGTACCCGAAAGGATACTATTTATCGCCTCCTGTTGCGCTGCCCTTAGCCATTCTCCATGTTCACCAGGCTGATTTGCTTTGCAAGCGTTTTCTAATAACAAGTACATATCGCTATCCCTGACAGCCTGGTTATGTTTTGCATAATCGAAAGCCGTCCCGCCGTCATCGGATTTGAGCTTACCATCGGCTCCCTCTTCTATTAAAACCCTGATAACCTCGGGATTATCATTGTATCTGACAGCGACCATTAGCGGCGTCCAACCAACGTCGTCTTTCGCATTCACCTCAGCGCCTGCCTCTACTAACGCCTTGATAACCTCGGGGTTACTATTCTCCGCTGCGGCCACCATCAGCGGTGTCCAATTACCCACATATTTCTCATTCACTCCGGCGCCTTCTGCTATTAACGCCTTGACAACCTCGGGGTCGTTACTAGATGCTGCAGCTACCAGCAGCGGTGTACAGCCAGCTTCTGTTCTCTCATTCACATCTGCGCCTGCTGCTATCAGATCACGCACCTCGCTCGCAGTCCACTGAGGATCAAAAGGCAGTAAGGAAGGAGCAGCCTCAGCAATCACACAAGAAAACACAGCGAGCAGTACGATGCCCAACATCAATGTCCTCTTCACTATTATCTCTCCTTTTGCAGAGACTAAGGCACTTCATCAAAAATCTGAGTAAACAGTAAGATCCGTCACTTTCCCTTCAATGGTTCTTTGTCCAGACTCTTCTATCTTGGATTCTCTATTAATTCAATCATTCTTAACCCTGGCTAGACGTTGCTTCTAGATTCCCACCCAACCTTCGGGGTGATTTTTGAAATTCCAGCGGCGTCCGGAGCAGTTATAGTCTCTATGCTCCCGTTTTTGAAGCTCATAGAAATTTATCGCATAAAACGATCTAGTTATCCCACCACAATATGCTTTCTATATTCTCCCTCACTATCCTCCATATGTAAATGCGTGTCTCTTTCCAATTCCACGCGTTATTTCGACACATTGCATCTTTATGAGTCAGGCAATGCGACCTCTGTCAGCTGCAATATGTTTGCAAACACACATCGACAGAGAGCGCCTGCAGCCCACTGGCGCATGTACAGACTGCTATGGCCCAACCACACTATAATACCCCTTATTGTGTATCTAAATGTATTGACATGCTTAAGAATGCATAGTAGAATATTAGCGGAGGTGGTAGGCATGGACGGAGAATGGCCCGAGGTAATGAGCGGACCGGAAGCTGCTCGATATCTGCGGATTGACATCCGGACTCTATGGAAGCTACTCGCGGAAGGCAAGCTTCGGGGTGCAAAAGCGGGAAGAGTGTGGCGAATTGCTAAGAGTGAATTGGACCGATTCCTGAAAGGAGGAAACTAAACATGAAGGGCTCTATCGAGAAGCGCGGAAACTCCTGGAGACTTAGCGTCTATCTCGGTAAGGATCCTGTTACAGGCAAGGAAAGACGACTACGAAAAACCGTTAGAGGCTCCAAGAAAGACGCGCAAAAGGAGCTGCGTGACCTACTACATAGTATCGACAATGGAACCTTCGTTCAGCCTACGAAGATGACCGTTGAGCAGTACTTAGAGCAGTGGTTGAAGATGCACAAGCCAAACATCGAGCCGACCACTCACGACTGGTATGTTATGGTATGCCGCAAGCACATAGCCCCCCATCTGGGGCAGATACAGCTTCAGAAACTTACACCGCTCGCAATTCAGAAGTTCTACGCGCGCAAGCTGGTAGCGGGCCGTCTTGACGGTAAAGGCAAATCTCTCTCCCCTAATACTGTGCGCCATATTCACAGCGTCCTGCGTAAGGCGCTGAATGTTGCCGTAAAGCTGCAGCTGATTCCTCGAAACCCCTGTGACGCAGTTGAGCCACCCAAAGCCGTGAAGAAGGAAGCCAGCTATTGGACACCCGAGGAAGCAGCGAAGTTCCTAAAGGCGATTAAGGGAGACAGGTTATATGCACTGTTCTACACAGCGTTGGCGACTGGACTACGTCGTGGCGAGCTGCTCGGTTTACAGTGGGAAGATACAGACTTTCACAATAAGTCACTGACCGTACGGCGAGTTATTGTGAGAAGGAGTAAAGGTACCGTCATTAAGAAGCCAAAGACAGAAAAAAGCAGAGCAACAATTAGCCTCTCTTCCGGTGCCGTAGAGGTTCTGAAGAAGCACAAGGCGCAGCAAGCACAGGAACGCCTCGCCATGGGCGACCAGTACCACAAAACGGGCTTCGTGTTCACGACCTTTGAAGGCAAACCTTTGGAACCAACCTACATAAGCGGTGACTACTTCCACAAGCTGATCGAAAAGGCGAAAGTCAAGAAGATAAACTTCCACGCCCTGCGCCATACACACGCTACCATCCTTGCAAGCCAAGGAGTTCCCTTGAAGGTAGTAAGCGAGAGGCTACGACATTCATCCGTAGCGATAACTGGTGACATCTACAGCCATGTGTTCACCGAAATGGACCGTGAGGCTGCCGATTCTTTCGACGCTGCTATGCAGGCAGTGAAGGAGCGGAAACATGCGTGATCTTAGACGTCGTTCCCAAATCCGTTCCCAAACAGGTGACAAGTGATGCTTATGACGATGGGACAAAACACAAAACCCCTGCTAAACAAATGGTGCGAGAGGAGGGACTAGAACCCTCACGGGAGTTGCCCACTAGATCCTAAGTCTAGCGCCTGTCTCTTATACACATCT
>LSQX01165431.1_pt1 | contig 12754 bp, 10 predicted proteins | sample 654561 | NCBI WGS metagenome assembly LSQX01 (sample SAMN04489861, study PRJNA283612) | anaerobic digester metagenome | isolation source: 4 biogas reactors fed with cattle manure at either 37C or 55C with and... | place: Denmark: Kongens Lyngby | collected 2014 | reverse complement strand
TAATGATAAAACTAAATAGCGTTCTTTCAAATCCTTATGCTTATTCTGTAGAGCAAGAAGAGTATGCAACGCCACCAGCTCCGTCAGCATGTCGTTATAGAACATTTTGCGGAACTTAACATAAAATAGTAGAACAGCTATTAAAAGTATACAATCAAAAACAAAAGTCTCTTATCGCTGAATTCGATATTGCGAAAAGAGACTTTTTATTATATAATTATATAGTTGAAAACTTGAAAGAGGTGAAAGACTTGACATCGAGCTACAAAAAACTGTGGAAGCTTTTAATTGATCGGGATATGAAAAAGAAGGATCTTTGTGAGAAAGCAGGAATAAGTCATGCTTCCATGGCAAAGCTAGGTAAAAATGAAAATGTCACAACTGACATTTTGTTAAAAATATGTGATGCTTTAAACTGTGATATTGGAGACATTTTGGAAGTTGTAGATGATTCAGATTCATCAGATATCATAAACGTTAAATAATAAATAATATAATAATAACAAACTAGAAGGGAGTGCTTGATATAGAAACATTATTTTTTACTATAGTAAGCAGAGGTAAGGCTAACGCAGTGCTAGAAAAAGCGGAAGAATACGGAGCTACAGGTGGAACCATCTTTCTTGGGGAAGGTACTGTTCAATCCAAGATTCTTGAAGGCCTGGGTCTTACTGAAACACCAAAAGAAATCCTTATGATTTCTGCATCGGAGGAACTTAGCGATTGCTTACATAAAAACCTAAGCGAAGCATTTTTGTATTCAAAGCGTAATAATGGCATAGCATTTACTATACCATTCAAGAGACACAAATTGAAAACTACTGAACAGGACAGTATTTCTAAAGAGCAAAATGCCCAATACGATTGTATTATAACCATCGTAGATAAAGGGAAAAGCAGAGACTGTGTAAAAGCCGCCAGGGCTGCAGGTGCCAGAGGAGGCACGCTTATTCATGGTCATGGAGCTGGTATCCCGACAGATTTTTATTATCCATTGGTTATTGAACCTCAAAAGAACATTGTGTTTCATATTGTTCCAAAAGATAAATCAGATGCCGTAAAGGAAAGAATTATTTCTGATTTAGAGCTAGGGAAAACCGGAAAGGGAATCATATTTACACTTCCAGTAACCAGGACAAGTGGTCTTTACGAAGACAGAACTGGAGAACGTAAGGGGGTAACTTCATGAGTTTATTACAAGAAAAATTTAAAGAGGTTGCCCAAACATTATTACCAGTTTTCATTCTAGTTCTACTACTGTGCTTTACCATAGTAGATGTGGAATCAGATATCATCATACGTTTTGTAATCGGAAGCATAATGCTACTGCTTGGTCTGACCATCTTTTTATGGGGTGTAGACTTGTCAATGAATCCAATTGGTGAGCTTATGTCAGAGGAGATTGCTACCTCCAGAAAAATATCAAAAATAGCAATTTTAAGCTTTATATTGGGCTTCTTAATAACCGTCGCAGAACCTGATTTGCTGGTTCTTGGCGACCAAATAGAACAAGCATCTGGTGGTACGATGAATTCTTCTTTTATTGTGTATATGGTATCCATAGGTGTAGGGTTTATGATTTCTCTAGGTGTTTTCAGACTTTTAAGAGACAAGCCTTCGTTTAGTATGTTTATGGCAATTACATATGCTGCAATATTAGTACTAGCTTTATTTGTAGCCGAAGAATTTCTTGCTATCTCCTTTGATGCTTCTGGTGCTACAACTGGTGCTCTAACTACACCATTTATTTTAGCAATTTCTCTTGGGTTATCCAAGGTAAAAGGCGGTAAGAATTCAGAAGAAAATTCATTCGGTCTAGTTGGAGTTATGAGCTCAGGCCCTATCCTGGCAATCATGCTTATATCCATCCTTTCGGGACAGAAGAATATTCAGGGAGACGTAGGCCAATTTGTCCCGACGAAAGGCATAATAGAGCCAATACTGGATATCCTGCCACATGTATTATTGGAATCCCTCGTTGCGCTTTTACCTATAGTAGCCCTATTCTTCATTTACAATTTCGTTAAGTTCAAAAGAGACAAGGAACAACTTGGTGGGATAATTAAGGGGCTCGTCTTTACTCTAATAGGTCTTACTTTATTCCTTACTGGAGTAAATTCTGGGTTTATGGACATGGGTCGTATCTTAGGAATGGAGCTAGCTGGCATGGCTCCATGGATTCTCGTGGGTGTTGCCTTTGTAATAGGCCTAATAGTTGTTCTAGTGGAACCTGCCGTCCACGTGCTAGGTGAGCAAATAGAGGAAGTAACCAGTGGACATATTCCTGTTAAGCTAATTCGAATGACTCTTTCCCTAGGAGTTGGTACAGCTATTGCTCTTTCTATGGTAAGGATTCTAGTTCCAGAGGTTAAGCTTTGGTATTTTCTCTTACCAGGCTTTGCCATTGCAATACTGCTTTCATTTAGAGTAGACCCAATATTTGTAGGCATTGCCTATGATGCAGGTGGTGTAGCATCAGGACCTATGACTGCAACTTTTGTTTTAGCTTTCGCCCAAGGTGCTGCAGACATGACGCCCACTGCCAATGTACTTATAGATGGATTTGGAGTTATCGCTATGGTGGCTATGGCACCTGTTGTATCAATAATGATTCTTGGGACAGCATTTAAGCATAAGGAAGCAAGAACACTCGAATTGGAAGAAGATACGAGTATCATAAGCACTCCTATATTGGACAGTAGTAGCTTACTTAATGATTGTGTTATGGTTATTGTGAAACGAGGATATGCTGAAAAGGTAATAGAAGTTGCTCGTCAATCAGGAGCTACAGGAGCGACCATAATTCGCGGTAGAGGTACTGATGAGCAACATGAAAGGGTTAAACTACCACTAATTAATGTGGAGTTGCAGCCAGAGAAGGAAATCATTTGGCTGGTAATGAGCTCTAGTATTAGTGAGCATATTGCTAATAATTTACTTACTAATACAAAGCTTGAGCATGATGGCGAAGTTGCTATTTACATTTCGCCTACAGTCATGGCTATGCTAAAGAACCTATCAGAAGAAGATAATTCCAATGATGTTGCCATAATAGAACAATAAACGATTTTAGAGTCTACAAATAAATATCGATTTGTATAATAATAAAGGAACTTTATCATTACTGACTGATAAGGCTCCTTTTATTTTAATACTATAATTAATTATAATATCTTGCATGCACATATTACTACACAGATTATATAAAGGTCTTATAATCTTCATAATTCCTTTTTAGTAAATTCGGAGTATCCAAGCCATAAGGACATTTTTCTTTACATTGACCACACTCTATACAATCATCTATTTTTTCCATTCTAGCCTGACCTGCTTCGGTAAGATAACCGGCAGCTGGTGAACGACGTAAGAACAATGACATTCTTGCACAGGTATTAATTTCGATGCCTACAGGGCAGGGCATACAGTAACCACAACCACGACAGAAATCGCCTGCCAGCTCATGTCTTTCCTTTTCAATCCATTCTGTGATTTCTGTAGTCATGCTTGGGGGAGATTCGTTGTACGAGATAAATTCATCCAGCTCACTTTCTCGTTGAATTCCCCATATGGGCAGAGTGTTATCAAATTGAGCTAGATATGCGTAAGCAGCATCACTTCTAGTAATTAGTCCACCAGCTAAAGCTTTCATACTAATAAATCCAACATTCTTTTTTTTGCACAGGTGAACCAAGTTTTCTTCTTTGTCATCCGCAAGATAACTGAAAGGAAACTGTAGAGTATCATAGTGACCTGATTTAACAGCCTCAGTTGCTACTGCAAGCCTATGATTGGTAATACCAATATAACGAATCTTACCCTGTTTCTTAGCTGATTCCATTGCTTCATAAAGGCCTGTACCATCATCAGGCTTTGGACAAAAACTAGGATTATGAAATTGAAATACATCAATATAGTCTGTTTTCAACAATGAAAGACTGGCTTCTAGATCATTCCAAAATTTCTCTACAGTAGTAGCAGGCGTTTTTGTAGCGATAATAATGTTAGTTCTTACATCACTAAGTGCAAGGCCTATTTTATGTTCACTATCTGAGTAAATCCTTGCAGTATCAAAAAAGTCAATATTATGATCATATGCTTTTCTGAGAAGCTTTCCTGCTTCTTCGTCTGAAATACGTTGAATGGGTAACGCCCCAAAGCCATTTCGATTTACGCTTATTCCTGTTTTACCTAAAGTTACCTTTACCAAAATATCGCACCTCCTGTATACATTTTATTTTACATCAAAGGCATAAGAAATACAAAGCTTATATACATGCAAAATATTAAGCAGTAGCTCATGACAAACATAGCAAAGAATTTTACATTTATTAAATCAAAAAGAAGGTATTTTTAAAAAAATGTCTAATAATATAATATAATGTGACGTGTACGGGCACGAAAGTATAATATGTGCAATAACGGAATATGACGACTAGGTAGGTAGAATGATATGGAGAGCAATCCAACACCAAAAGTTACCTTGCAAATGATTGCAGATATAGTTGGTGTTTCTAAAGGAACAGTTGACCGGGCTATGCATAATAGGGAAGGCATTAACGAAGAAACAAAGGAAAGAATTCTGCAAGTAATTGCCGAACTAAATTATAAACCTAACCGTGCTGCCCGTTCGCTAGCCTTAAGGGAACATAAAAGGGTAGGTGTCATTATCCGTTCCAAGCCAGCATTTTTTTGGAACACAATGGAGCATGGGATTATTAACGCATATGAAGAGCTACAGGATTATGGAATAGAGATTCTAATGTCCAAACTGGACCATTTAAAAGCTGACCCTGATGAACTAATTAAACAAATTAATCAACTGATGAGTAAGAATCTAGATGCATTAATACTAGTACCTATTAATACACCAGTCATCCAAGAAAAGCTCAGCGAAATAGCGACGAATGGAGTTACTGTTGTTACCTTAAATGACAATATTGAATTTGATGGTAGACTATTCTACATCGGGCCTAATATCCAGCAAGGGGGCAGGGTTGGAGCACAGCTAATGGGCACATTATTACATGGAAAAGGCAAAATTATTACTATTAACAACAGTTATCTTAATTCATACAGCTATCAGAGAAGGATAAGTAGCTTTAAGGATGCTATGGACTCCACGTATCCCGATGTCAGGATAGTTGCTAATTACGACTATGATTATGACCAGTCTGAACTATATAACGCAAAAATTATCAAAGCGATGATTGAGAACATAACTGATTTGAAAGGTATCTATAATGTGGATGGTGCATCCCTATACGAGATTGGTTCTATTGTTCGCGATATTGGAGCGAAGGATCTAATTCTGGTTGGACATGAGAGCTGGAGCAAGGTGACAGAATTGATCCGAGATGGTGTCATTGATGCCACTATAAATCAAGACCCATATATGCAGGGATATCATGCTGTACGGCTGGTTTACAAATATCTGGTTGAGGGTGAGCAACCGAGTTTTAATGAGTACTATACTAGAATCGACATTTTACTGAAGGAAAATCTACCAGTAGGTGCAAATGTCATTAATGCTATAGAAGATTTAGTTTAAGTGAAAGTTTTGGATATGCGTTAACGTACACGGTATAATGACCTATGAAATATTTTTAGCGTTGGGTTAGTAAAAGAAGATAAGAGGGTTATGGTATGTCGACTTTTAATTATGAGAGTACAGAAAATAAAAATCAATACCTGATAGGTTTAGATCTAGGTACAACAGCCATAAAAGGTGTTTTAATGTCGGTTGACGGAACTATTGCTTCCCGCGGTAATAAAAAAATGGAATACGAAAGATTGGATAAGGTCGTTGTGCAATTTGATGGAGAACATTTTTTTGAAATAGTTGCAGACCTTATTAATGACCTCGTAGGTCAACTTCCTATTGGAACTTCCGTTATAGGGCTGAGCATGGCATCGGCAAGTGGAAATACCATGTTAATAGATAATACAGATAAACCGCTGATTCCTGCTATTAGTTGGATGGATCAGAGAGTTGTTGACGAAGTAGAAAAAGTGCTAGGTGAGTACGAGGTAAACAATGTACATCAAATAGCAGGATGGCCTTTTAACAGAATGTTTCCATTATCACATCTTTCCTGGCTAAAGTACCATAAACCAGCATTATTGCAACAAACACATCGTGTATGTATGACTACTGATTATGTGAATTATATGCTAACTGGTAATTGGGGGATAGACCCATCAACAGCAACTACCTTTTACTTACAGGATCAAGTGAATGAAAACTGGTATTTACCGTATTTGAAACAGCTAGGTATTCCTACATCAAAGCTACCGCCTATTCTACCATCGGGCACTGTTTTAGGTACAATAACAGAGGAAGCAGCCAAAAAAACTGGTCTACTACAGGGTACTCCAGTAGTGCTTGGTGCTTTTGATCACCCATGTGCAGCTAGAGGCTCAGGAGTTTTTCACGAAGGTCAAATGCTGATTTCTTGCGGAACATCTTGGGTAGGCTTTTATCCAGTTAAAAATCGTCAGATTGCAATACAACAGAATATGCTTATAGATCCCTTTCTAAATCCGAATGGTGAATGGGGGGCTATGTTTTCACTAGCTGCAATTGGGGAAAGTGTAGACAAGCTTGTTCGTCGCTATATTTCTGATGAGGCAGATAGATATATTGAATTTGACAGACTTTCTGCAATGGCTAGGTCTGGTGCCAATGGACTATTCATTAATCCATTATCAGTTCAACCCATTCCAAATATTGATAAGTTTGCTAAGGAAGATATCGCAAGGGCAATCATGGAAGGAACAGTATACCTTCTTAAAGTCAAGGCAGATAATTTATGTGAAGTTGGAATTAATGCCACTTCTGCTGTGATGGTGGGCGGACCTTCTGAAACTTATCCATGGCCACAAATCTTAAGCGATATTATGGGGATGCAGTTATCCGTTATTAATGGATCCTGTGCTGGGGCAGTCGGTGCTGCTGTATTAGCAGGAATAGGTGTAGGTATATTTGAAAACGAAAAGGATGCTTTCAATAAGCTTGATTTTGAAGAAAAAACTATAAGTCCAAATCAAAGCTTGCATATGGAATATGAGAGGCTGTATCAGCAATTTCTTAGAGTACAGTTGAACTAATGAGTAAGAGATCGGTTTATATTTTTTTAATAATACAGGAGGTGAATAGTTAATGGAACATTCAAAAGTTGGACTTTTACCCTTATATCTGGAATTATATGATAAATCTGTTCCACATATAAGAGGTAGAATAAATGATTTCGTTGACACAATTAGTAATGAATTAAAAAAGCGAAACTTGGAGGTAGTATGTTCTGAAGTCTGCAGAGTAAAGCCTGAGTTTGATCAAGCAGTAGAAAAGTTTGAGCATGAAAATGTAGACGCAATTATCACTCTACATTTAGCATACTCACCTTCACTTGAATCTTGTGAAATTTTAGCATCTACCAAGCTACCCATTATAATTCTCAACACAACTCCTACTTACATATTTGATAATCAAACACCGATAGAGGAGATAATGTTCAATCACGGAATACATGGAGTGCAAGACTTATGCAATATGCTGAAACGTAATAATAAGGCATACCATATAGAATCAGGGCATTGGCTTAACTCAGATGTTATAGATCGAGTTGGATCATGGGCAAAAGCCGCTAGGTTGTCAAGAATGATGAAAACCGCTAAAGTCGGTATATTGGGGGAACCCTTTGATGGAATGGGGGATTTTGCTGTACCATTCGAAGAATTGAAGCAAAATATTGGTATTAATACGATTAGCTTTGATTTTAATGATGCGAAGGAACTTATCAATAGTGTTTCAAAACAAGAAATTCTTGCTGAAATAGAAGAAGACAAGATGCAATTTCTAACCGATGCAATTCCATATAACACTCATTATAAATCCGTTAAAATTGGTATTGCCCTTCGCAAGTGGATAGCTGAAAAAAGCCTCAATGCCTTTACTGTGAATTTTGAAAGTATTACAAACGAAAGTGAATTCAATGTTATGCCATTTCTAGAGATTGAAAAACAGATGGCAACAGGCATGGGATATGCTGGTGAAGGAGATGTCTTAACTGCTGCTTTATCAGGTGCAATCTCAACAGTTTTCAAGGAAACATCATTTACTGAGATGTTTTGCCCAGATTGGAAAAACAACACTATCTTCTTAAGTCATATGGGAGAAATGAATATTTCACTTACATCTTCAAAACCCGAGCTAGTTGAAATGGATTTCCCCTATACAAGTGCAGATAACCCAGCAATAGCATATGGTATGTATAAGCCAGGACAGGTTGTACTTATAAACCTTGCTCCGGATCTATGTGGTAACTATACATATATTCTTGTAAAAGGAAGAATTATTGAAATCAGAGGAGACGATTCCATGAAACATAGTATTCATGCCTGGTTTGAACCTGAATCTGAGATTTCTGATTTTCTAACCAAGTTTTCAATGGCAGGAGGCACTCACCATTCAGTTCTTTGTTATACAAGTGAATTTGATGTTCTAAAAAAGTTTGGTCAATTAATGGACTGGAAAACAGTGACTATATAAACACGACATTTATTAATAAGGTCATTATGATAAAAGATGTGAAAGGAGTATTGCTATATGAAATTGTTCCCTGTAAAAGTTGTAGATAGAGCATACTATGAAGAGAGGCTGCGAGATTTTCTGCCAGACAAAATTTTTGATGTCCATACACATGTTTATTTGCCAGATATAAGCAGCGAGAATTCAGGTCGTACAGTAACATGGCCGTCCCTAGTTGCCAATGCAAATCCCATTGAAGATTTGGACGAGACAGCACGTCTCATGTTCCCAGGTAAGTCATATGTTCCATTGATGTTTGCCATGCCATCAGAGGGGATGGACCTGATGAAGGCAAATGATTATGTATCAGCCTGCACTGCATCTAAGGGTTATCCTGCATTAATGTTGACGCAGCCTGGGATGACTGGAGAAGAAGTTGAGTCTGGAATTTTGAATGGTGGATTTCAAGGTATTAAAGTGTATTTATCCTTTACACCTAACTACATACCTACAAAAGAAATACGCATATTTGACTTTCTCCCTCAAGAACATTTGGAAGTGTGTGATCGTCATGGCTTGGCGGTTATGTTGCATATTCCACGTTCAAAGCGTTTACGTGATCCATTGAACATAGCACAATTACTTGAGATTGAACGAAAATATAAGAATCTACATCTTATTGTAGCTCATGTTGGCCGGGCATATACAAAGCAGGATGTTGGAGATGCTTTTGAAATGCTAAGAGATACAAAAAATATGGTATTTGATTTCTCGGCAAACACGAATGCATGGGTATTTGAGAAACTAATAAATGAGGTTGGAAGCTCTAGAATTCTGTTTGGAAGTGACTTGCCAATTACACGCATGAGAATGAGAAGGATAGAACGGGATGGAATTTATGTAAATCTTATACCCCGTGGACTATATGGAGATGTAAATGACGACCCTAATATGGATGAGTTAGATCCACCGGAATCAGATAATTTAAGCTTCTTTCTCTATGAAGAAATCGAAGCGATGCGACAGGCAGCTATGAAGGCAGGTTTAGGTAGAAGCGATATAGAGCGAATGTTCTGGTCAAATGCTGCAAGTATTTTTCGAATAGTACAAAAATAATTCATTATGTATTTAGGATTTCTATTGAAATAGGCAGAAATAAATAAACGCCATTTAAGTAATGGGAGGATAGAACGCAATACACAAGCATCTATGAAATGAAGGGGAGAATGTTATCATGGATTTAAAAGTAGGTATAGCTGGAGCAAGAGGTCTAAGCACTATTAAGGGGTTCCAGGCAATTCCAGGGGTTACTGTTGAAGCCTTATGTGATCTGGATGAAGCTTTATTAGAGAATCAGTCAAAGAAAAATAATATTCCCAAAACTTACAGGGTATTTGAAGATATGTTAGAGTCTGATATAGACGCAGTCGTTATAGCTACACCCATGCAGTGCCATGTTCCTCAAACACTTGCTGCCATGGAGGCAGGCAAGCATATTCTAAGCGAAGTAACTGCTGGAGTTACTATGGACGAGCTTTGGTGGCTGACAGAAGCAGTAGAAAAGTCTAATAAGGTATATATGATGGCAGAGAATTATTGTTATATTCCTGAAAATCAGATTGTTTTAAACATGGTTAAACAAGGATTATTTGGTGAGATATATTTTGGCGAAGGAGAATACCTCCACGACATAAAGGACCTATCAGTATACCCCAATGGAAAGACATCTTGGCGCAGCTATTGGCAATTAGGCAAGAGGGGAGCTTTTTATCCTACTCATAGTTTAGGACCTGTTATGCAGTGGTTTCAGGGAGACCGAATAAAATCAATATCTTGCTTTGGGAGTGGATGGCATACTGACAATAGGTTTAGACAGGATGATACCAGCCTTACCTTGTGTCAGCTAGAAAGTGGCAAACTTATAAAGATAAGGGTTGATTGCATTTCTAACAGACCTCATAATATGACCTATTATTCATTACAGGGTACGAAAGGATGCTATGAAGCCTCAAGGGGATTAAACGACAGCCCAAAGATTTGGTTTGAGGGTATGGATGAGAGTAATGATAAAGTGGAATGGAAGCCTCTGAAGGATTTTTATGAGTATCTCCCTGAACGTTATCAAAATGCTACTGAAGATCAAAAGTCAGCAGGTCATTGGGGAGGAGACTTCTTCATTATTGAAGATTTTGTTAACGCGATTATCAATGATGAAAAACCTATAATTGATGTTTATGATGCATGTGAATGGACTGCTGTTGGACTTCTGTCCGAGCTTTCAGTCATGAATGGCGGAAGAACCATAGATATGCCTGATTTTCGTAATAGCAAAAGAACTAAGGACCAGATTATCAAGGTCTGATACAAAAGCAAAAAGTAAGTTTTCATTATTTTGGTACAGAATTAGAGTTGACGGCTATATGTTAACTCTATTTTTTTGGATATTCATATCTACTTTTCTATACTTACAATGTTAAGAATACAATGCAGGAGAAGACAAAATACAACAGTTCTAGTATGCACATGAGTTTCTAAGCAGCGTGTTTTTATTAGAGTGTTTTAAAAAAGCAGAAGGAACTACTCCAGGACTTTACCGAAAAATGCACGATGCTACCCATTATTAAACATTAAACCCTTGAATAAACCAAATAATTCCATGAAATTTGACTAATTATCTTGAACGTGATAAACTAGATATAGTTGAAAGTTAGTTATAGTAGGCTTTCAGCTGTTTCTAGTGTTATTTCATATCGTATTTAATGCAGCGTTTAGAAGAGAGATATGACTACTGAGATACTTATACAAATACAATTTTCCCCATGAACGTTATCAGAAGGGTCATGGTTTGCTTAATAGTGTTATAAAATATCGATTACTTTTACTGGAAAGCCAAATTGTTAATATGGGGCTTTAGTATCATTAGAAAACGGAGGTAGAGAAATGAATTTATTAAATAAGCAAGTGATGCATAAAGAATTCGGCAAAGGAAGCGTAGTGGAACTCTCAAATTCCAGAGTTGAAATACATTTCCCTGATGGCAACAAAAGATTTGTTTTTCCTGATGCTTTTGGCACTCATTTAACAATTATTGATAAAAGAGCTGCTGAGTTAGTTAAGGAAATGAAAAGTGAAAGAGATGCAGAGAAAAGGATAGAGGCTAAGATTCGCGAAAAGGAAAGAGCAGAGCGATATGAAGAGCAGCTTCGCATGCAAGAGAGAAAGAAGATTATGAAGAATCTTAAGATACATTCCAGCTCACAGGTAGCTTTTTGGCTTGAAGAGGAGGAGCAGAACAAGGTATTTGATGATTGGCAAGTCTTAGCAGGTGAGATAAAAAGCGGCCAACGACAAGGACAGGTAAGAAAATTAGTAAGATTGCATCAGAATAGTGCTATCGTTATAACAAACAGAGATTCCGACATGCAAGAAGGGGATAGATATATTACTGGCATTTACATGGTAAGAGAAGGTTTTATAGGAAAACTTTGCGAAGATGGATTCATTCCTGCTCATCCGGAATATAGGATTCAGCTTAATAAGGAAGAATCTCAAAAAATTCTGTTTTGGAACTATTATGAAGATAGTAAGGATTCAAATAAAATGACCTGGAATGCAGGTAGATCCCGTTATTTAGATAATATTTGGATTGCGCAAATTTTAAGGGATATTGTTGCGTTGAAGAAAGGTTCACAAGAAGAAGATAAGGCGCAAAAGTTCTTTGATTATTTCTGTGAAATGAACCAAACCAATCAAAGCACACTACCGAAATCTAATGGTGTGTTGGTGCATATAGAGTCTTAATAGTGTAATATAGGTATTAAATTTCACTATTTTACCGTAAAATAACAATCTAATAATAATTTATGCCCACTGTAAGCTGTCAGTGAGTTTTTGGACTAAATGTAAACAACCCACTACTTAAATTTAAGTAGTGGGTTGTTTTTTCTGCTTAATTACATTACATGCTTGTATCCTGGGTTTCGCCATAATCTATCTTACGTACAGGTTTGCGATTAAAAATATCATATAGGACAGGCACTATAAACAAAGTGAGCAGGGTGGAATAGATTAATCCGCCTATAGTTACTACAGCCATAGGTTGCACTAATTCTGCTCCTTCACCGTAGCCCAGAGCCATGGTACTCATAGCTAGGATAGTGGTTAGAGCCGTAAGGAGGATAGGACGAAGTCGGGTAACGCCTGCTGTAAGCAAGGCTTCTCTTTTTT
>LSQX01288523.1_pt1 | contig 12755 bp, 12 predicted proteins | sample 654561 | NCBI WGS metagenome assembly LSQX01 (sample SAMN04489861, study PRJNA283612) | anaerobic digester metagenome | isolation source: 4 biogas reactors fed with cattle manure at either 37C or 55C with and... | place: Denmark: Kongens Lyngby | collected 2014 | reverse complement strand
GTCCTCAGCAGCGCAGATCAGAATCCGGCGGGCGAGGAACTCAATATCTTCACCGCCGTGCAAAGCCCGGGCCAGATAAAACACAGTAGCATCCGGATCACTGCCACGCATTGATTTGATAAAAGCGCTGATATTGTCGTAATGGCTTTCGCCGGTAGCGTCATAGGCAATGCTGCGCTTCTGCATACTGTCCTCAACCGTGGGAACATCGATCACTATATTGCCGTCTTTGTCTGGCGCTGTAGTGATTGTCGCGAGCTCAAGGGCGTTGAACGCGATGCGGGCGTCACCATTGGCACGGTCGGCGATCAAGTGCAGCGCATCGTCACTGATTTGCACCGGATACTTGCCAAAACCGCGTTCTTTGTCTTTTAAGGCTGCTTGCAGCAAACGCAAAATATTCGCTACCGAAAGTGGCTGCAGCTGAAAAACAGTTGAGCGTGAAATCAGCGCTTTGTTTACTTCAAAAAAAGGATTCTCAGTAGTGGCGCCAATCAGGATCAGGGTGCCGTCTTCAACCTGCGGCAGTAGTGCGTCCTGTTGGGTTTTATTAAAACGATGAATCTCGTCGATGAACAACACAGTACGGCCTGAGGGTGTCAGGATCGGGTTCTGGGTATCAGCAATAACCCGCTTGATATCGGCGATACCAGCGGTTACTGCGTTAATTCGGGTAAAGTTGGATTTAGTCCTGGCTGCTATAACCCTGGCAAGCGATGTCTTACCGGTTCCAGGCGGTCCGTACAGAATTATCGAACTCAGACGATCCGCCAGAATCATGCGCCGCAACAGTTTGTTCGGACCCAGGATATGTTCCTGACCAACAAATTCGTCGAGGGTGCGCGGCGACATCCGGTAAGCCAGCGGCTTAGCCTGCTCGGGTATGGTGTTCAATTCGTCCTCCCTGCTGCCAGGTTTCGCTGTTCTTTACAGACCGGGATAAAGCGGATAGCGTTCGAGCAGTGCGGCAACACGTTCAATAACGGTGTCCTTACTGGCAGGATAATCATTTAAGGTAAGGTTAATCAGTTCCGCGATCTCATCCATATCGGCAGTGTTTAGGCCGCGTGTGGTGACAGCTGGGGTACCAAGCCGGATGCCGCTGGTAATGAATGGCTTTTCGGGATCAAAAGGAATACCGTTTTTGTTGCAGGTAATGTTTACATCATCGAGACGCAGCTGGAGATCCTTCCCTGTTACACCGGTGCCAATCAGATTCACCAGCATCAGATGATTGTCTGTACCACCTGAAACCAGGTTGATACCGCGCTTCAGCAGGCTTGCCGCCAATGCCTGGGCATTATCGATAATCCGTTGCTGATACTGCTTGAATTCCGGCTGCAGAGCTTCGCGGAAAGCGACAGCCTTGCCTGCGATAACATGCATCAGCGGTCCACCCTGTGTTCCCGGGAAAATAGCTGAATTAATGGCTTTTGCGTGTTCCTCACGGCAGAGAATCATGCCGCCGCGGGGACCGCGCAGAGTTTTATGGGTGGTTGTAGTAACTACATCCGCGTATGGCACAGGGCTGGGATGCAGACCTGCCGCAACCAAACCGGCAATGTGAGCCATGTCGACAAACAGATATGCGCCGACTTCATCAGCAATAGCGCGAAAACGGGCGAAATCAATAAATCTGGGATATGCGCTGGCACCGGCGACGATCATTTTGGGCTTAACGGCGATCGCTTTTTCGCGCAATGCATCATAATCGATCATACAGGTTTCAGGATCAACCTGATAAAACTCGGCATTATAGTAGCTGCCGGAAATATTCTTGGCCATACCATGCGACAAGTGGCCGCCATGGTTCAGGTCCATACCCAGAATGGTATCGCCTGTTTGCAGCAGAGCAAAATATACAGCGTTGTTAGCCTGGGCACCGGAATGCGGCTGAACATTGGCGTGTTCCGCGCCAAACAGCTGCTTTGCCCGGTCGATGGCAAGGTTCTCGGCGATATCTACGTATTCGCAGCCGCCATAATAGCGTTTGCCTGGGTAGCCTTCAGCGTATTTGTTGGTCATTACGCCGCCAACTGCTTCCAGAACCGCTTCACTAACAAAGTTTTCCGAGGCGATTAATTCAATTTTCTCACGCTGACGACTGAGTTCAGCTGCCATGGCGGCATAGAGTTCCGGATCTTCTTTCTGTACATGGATAAAATTCATCTAGGCTTCCTCCTGTTTTTCCGCGTCAAGCCGGTTTTCCGGCGGCCGGATTTGGGTCTAAGTCCAAAGCCGTGACGGGAACTGTTTCTATTTTATCGAATCATGATCGATTGTAAAGTTAAGCTCGGCCATTTGTAAGTAGTTAAAGCGTGCTTTCTGTCTGAATCCGGTACAGTTCGTCCGCGGCTGGTGGATCGAGCGGCGTTTTGCCGGCAGGGCCGATCTGCCAGCGCTCTGGACCCTTTGTCAGTTCACCAATTGCTGCTGCCGGGATACCAGCCACAGCCAGAGCTTCCAGCACTACCGCTGGTTCAGGGGTTGCGATCAACAAGCTGCCACTGGCAAGCAAACGATATGGATCCAAAGACAAAGCGTTGGTGATCCTGCTAGTAAATGGGTCGACACTGATATCTGCCAGCCTAACTTCACAGCCGCAGCCTGCCGCATCGGCCAGTTCATAAACCGCGCCCAGGATGCCCCCTTCGGTACTGTCATGCAGCCCATGGACAGGCAGGTCGGCGCAGAGGACGCCTTCGGGGATTACGCTGATTTTTGCAATCAGGTTTTGGGCTGCGGCTAATTCTGCTTGGCTCAGTACATCCTGAAGTCGTTCAGCCTGGTCGGCAGCTAGAATCGCAGTTCCTTCCAGACCGGCGGTTTTTGTCATGATCAAGGTATCGCCAGGTTTACAGTTGCGGCTGTCGATCGGCTGCCTGCCGGCGCTGAAACCAAACGCTGTGGTCATAATCACAAAACGGCTGACAGCGTCAGATACTTCCGTATGTCCGCCGATAATACTTACACCAATTGAGACCGCAGCTGAGGCGGCGTCGTCAATTACAGTGCTTAACTCAGCCTCTGTGGCAGACGGCGGCGCGATTACAACCATGGTCAGAGCCGTCGGCATGATGCCGCAGGCGGCGATGTCGTTACAGGAAATATGTACTGCCAGGCGGCCGATGTTAGCGGCGGCACCTGTTATGGGGTCAGCGGAAACCACCAGAAAACCGGGCGGGCTTTTGACTAAGGCGCAGTCAATGCCAATACCAGCACCGGCAACGACATCCTCACCTAAAGGCGGCAGCCGGTCCAGAATGAGTTTTTGTAATTGTTCGTTGCTGAGTTTGCCGATTTTCATAAGCGGATAACCTCAACATTTGCCAGACCGTTGGCAACCAGCTCGGGAATATTAAGCCTTGCTTCGGCGGCATAAGTCTGTTCCAGACTCGGATGGGTCACAGGGTGTGGATCCACAAACACAGTGCAGCAATCTTCATAGGGCAGAATCGAGGTTTCGAAGGTGCCGATCCGGCGGGCCAGATTAACGGTGTCGTCCTTGTCGGTGCCAATCAGCGGCCTGAAAACGAGCATGTCAACAGCATCTTCAGTGCAAATCAGGCCTTCCAGCGTCTGACTGGCCACCTGGCCCAGGCTTTCGCCGGTTATCAGGGCTTTACAACCATTTTGCAGCGCCAACTCGCGGGCGATCCGCATCATCATCCGGCGCATGATAATAGTCATCATTTCAGAGGGGCTGTTATCGCGCAAAGCCAACTGGATGTCGGTGAAATGAACTATATGCAAAGTAAGCCGGCCGCTGTATACGCTGAGCTGCCGCGCCAGGTCAATCACCTTTTCCTTGGCTTGTTCACTGGTAAACGGATGAGCGTGAAAATATACCGCAGAAATTTCCATGCCGCGCGAGGCCATCAGATAGCCGGCGACGGGGCTGTCGATGCCGCCGGAAAGCAGAAGCATTCCTTTGCCGCTGGTTCCAACCGGCAGTCCCCGCTGGCCCTTGACGATCCTGCTGTACAGATAAAGCTGATCGCGTACTTCTATGTATAAAATGAAATCAGGTTTATGCACATCGACCGTCAATTGCTCGGGGAAAGCTGTAATCAGGTCGCCGCCGATTTCGTTGCTGATCTCCGGTGAGGTTAAAGGAAACTGCTTGTTGCCCCGGCGGCTCTCCACCTTAAAGCTCTGAGGCCCTTTGGCAGCCAGAATATCAGCAACATAGGCAATAGCTGCGGCTTTGAGCTCTGGCAGTTCTCCGGACACCCGCCATACAGGACTGGCTGATACTATACCGAAAACGCTGGTTACTGCTTGCAGTAAGGCTTCAACATCGTGCACTGCAACGTGCACCTCTTCAGGGTTCGCAGCTTCGATCCAAAGCTGTGATTGTTTTTGCGAAATGCTGAAAGAACCTAGCGGACGTAAGCGGCGCTTTAGATTGCCGATCAGCCTTTGTTCGAATTTCTTCCTATTCATGCCTTTAAGCGTAATTTCACCGATCCTGGCCAGGATCAAATCCGTTTTGCTGAAAGCAGTGTTATTTATGTCTTGGGACATTTTTCCTCCTGATTGCTGATTAGCGGGATAATTGATTATAAACCTTTAACAAAGCCGCTGCCGTTACTTCTATGTCGTTTGCACCAGTATTACGGCCAAGGCTGATTCTAACGACTTCGCGCGCGGCTGTATCGTTCAGGCCCATTGCCCTTAAAATCGGGCTGACTGCGGTTTTACGGGACGCGCAGGCGGAACCGGCAGAGATCATAATGCCTTCAGCGGAAAGTGCGTTCGCCAATGTCTCGCCGCGCAGACCGGGGGTACGGATCGATACGATATGCGGAACCTTGGCGGCTGTACAAACGGGACTCAAGCGCGAGCCGGACGCAAAAAGTAATGCGTTCAAGTGCCGTTCAAGCCCGGCTATGCGTTCGCTCTCAGCAGCGGCTGATGTGACTGCTTTTTCCATGGCCAAAGCCAGCGCTTCTGCCAGCGGTGGATTTTCTGTACCGGAACGCCGGTTCTCCTGCTGGCCGCCGCCTGCGATTAATGGTGTAATCGCCAGGTTCTTGCGTCCAATTAATAAGCCAATGCCGCGAGGCGCACCAAATTTATGGCCGCTCAATGTCATCAGGTCGGCTTTTGTCTGTTTGAAAGAAAGCGATAAGCGTCCGAGGGCCTGGACCGCGTCGATGTGGATTTTGGTCCGAGTGCTGATTTTGTCGCGCAAAGCTGCAATTTCCGTTACCGGAGCAATAGCACCGGTCTCGTTGTTGACCAGCATATAGGAGAGTACCAGTGGCTTTTCGGCCAGAACAGCGGCTACTGATTCAAGGTCAATAGCGCCGGCTGTTGTTAGCCCGAATGTGTGCACCATAACGCCGTTGCGAGCAAGTGTTTCAGCAGTTTCACGGGTTGCGGCATGTTCACCGGCACAAACGGCAAGCCCACCGGACCTAACGCGCCCGGCAGGAAAAAAGCTTTTCAAGGCGGTGTTGATTGATTCACTTGCGCCGGAAGTCAGGATGATTTCCTGAGGCAGACAGTCTAGCAAACTGGCCATTTGACTGTAGGCCTGGTCTAGTGCTTTGCGGGCTTCTTGACCCAATTGATGAGTTGAAGCGGGGTTGGCATAGGACGACAGTAACCGCTCACAGTAAAAGCGCACAACTTCCGGATACGGTGGAGTTGTGGCGCTATAGTCCAAATAAATTATATTAGTGTCCGACAAGGCGGTATTTCAGCTCCTTCCGCCTTCAAAACTCAAGATCAGCATATCAGGACGTAATAAAGCCATCACCGATTCGCAGATAGCACCGCTGCGCGAAATGAGTCGGGAATTGTGGATCAGAATCGGCGTGCCGCGGGAAATATCAAGCTGCTGAGCTTCTTCTCTGGCCGATGGGCGCTGGATTAATGAACTCTGGGCTTTTTGCGGCAAAAAGGCGTATTTATTCGCTGTGATGTCTACCATGCGTTTGCCGGCGCGGAGATCAGGGCCAAGTTCAGGGAACATAATTATGGGAATATGCACGCGACAGGCTGCATAGGGCAAGCCATCAAGATCAAGTGTATAGTTGATCTGCCAGTAGCCGACTCCCTGATCAGAACCTGCGCCAAAAACGCGGTCCAACTCCAGATCTGCCGGTACCTGCTCAATTGAATCAAGTGGAAAATCCGCAATACTGCGAGCCGATAATATGGAAAAATAAAAGGCAGAATAGGATTTCAGGTCGATCCGTTCAGGTTCTGAAGCAACAAAGGTGCCTCTTCCCTTATGTATAATCAATAGTCCTTCGTTGACCAGCTCTGCTATTGCCTGCCTCACTGTAGGGCGGCTCAAATCGAGTTCCTCGCAAAGCGCGAGCTCTGATGGAATCTGTTCCCCGCGCTGCCAGGTGCCGTCGGCTATGCGTTCACTTAACAATTCTTTTAGTTGGGCATAAAGCGGGATGGTGCTGCGCTTGTCAATTTTCATTAATCGAGCCTCCTTCTGTTAACCGATGCGAACATCATATCATGAAGGCAACAGTTATTAAAACGAAGTCAGCAAAAATATCATTAATCAAGGCGTTCAAGTCAGCAGAATTACCCGGATATCCTGTACTTCCTTACTAATATGACAGCAGGTTATCCCGCGCTGTAAATCTCTGTTACAATGAATTGATTCCCGTTGGTTTGGAGGGAAAAATGACACAAAACAAGGACGGTCAAAAGCCCCTGGCAACTGCAGCAGTAAAAACTCGCCGCTTCGTTGTTTATCGCGATTTAATGCTGCTTTTTGCTGTAATAATTGTGGCGGCAGGAGTTACCCTGATGGCCCGCTCAGATTTTGGCATTTCTGCTATTAGTTCTGTGCCCTATGTTTTTAGTCTGCATTTTACCCAGCTCAGCTTTGGCACCTGGTCATTTTTTTCGTACATTACTGTAATCAGCGTGACCATGCTTCTGACCCGCAACTTTGAGATGTTTTACCTGGTTTCATTAGTAATCTCAGTGCTTTCGGGGATTTTTAACGACGTCTTTAAATATCTGTGGTCTTTCTTACCGCTTTCCCTGGAACTCAGGGTAGTCTATTTTCTGATTGGCTGGTCGATGCTTACTTTTGGCATTGCCTGCTTCATCAAAAGTGAGTTGCCTCCCGGGCCGTACGAACTGTTTGTCAGCGAAATGGCCCGGCTAAAAGGCGTTCCAGTGGCGCGCGGTAAAACACTGCTTGATTTATCAGGCGTGACAATCGCTTCTCTGTTTTTAATTTTTGTGCTAAAACGTCTGGTTGGCATTGGCCCGGGAACTGTTCTGGCTGCCCTCTTTAACGGCACGATCGCCGGTTTTATTCTCAAGCACATGGATAAACACTTAGAAATGAAATCGCTGATTTTTAAGAAAATCGGCAAGCCGGGTGCCGACTAAACGCGAAGTTCAGCCTGCACGCTATCGACTTCAGGTTCAGCCGCCAGCAATGGTTCAATTACCTCGCGCAGAAATTCTTCTACCTGGCCAACTGAGCGGCCAATATAGTCGTTAGCATTAAGCAATTCTTCCAGATTTTCCTGATGCAGACCGAAGGCCGGGTCAGCCGCGATGCGTTCCAACAAATCGTTGGGCAAGCCATCGGCTTTCACTCTATTTCCAGCAGCCATGGAGTGCACCCGGATCCGCTCATGCAGATCCTGACGATCGCCTCCCTGCTTTACAGCTGCCATCAAGATATTTTCCGTCGCCATAAAGGGCAGCTCGGCAGCAATACGAGCGGCGATTACCTTGGGGTAGACAACCAGCCCGCCGGCAATGTTCAAATAAAGGGTAAGAATAGCATCAGTTGCTAAGAAAGCTTCCGGTACTGAAAGCCGTTTGTTGGCGGAATCGTCGAGTGTGCGCTCGAACCACTGCTCAGCGGCGGTAAACGCCGGATTTAAGGCGTTGATGATCACGTGGCGAGAAAGCGCCGCCATGCGTTCACTGCGCATGGGGTTGCGCTTGTAGGCCATGGCAGAAGAGCCAATTTGTGTCTTTTCAAAAGGTTCTTCAATTTCCTTCAGGTGCTGCAGCAGGCGGAGATCGTTGCTGAATTTGTGAGCGCTCTGAGCAATTCCGGACAAAACGTTCAGTACACGGCTGTCAAGCTTGCGCGAATACGTCTGGCCGGCAACTGCATAAACCGAAGCAAACCCCATTTTCCTGGCTACTAAATTATCGATTTCACGAACCTTGGCTTCGTCACCGTCAAATAAGGCCATAAAACTGGCCTGGGTACCGGTCGTGCCCTTGCTGCCCAAAAAGCGCAAGGAATCAAGCACGTAATCAAGGTCTTCCAGATCCATCACCAGGTCTTGCAGCCACAGGGTTGCGCGCTTGCCAACAGTAACCAGTTGGGCCGGCTGAAAATGAGTAAAGCCAAGTGTCGGCAGGTCGCGGTATTTATAGGCGAAGCCGGACAGCTTGCGGATCACCGCAACCAGCTGACGGCGCAGCAGGCGGAGTCCTTCAACCATCAGAATCAAGTCGGTGTTGTCGCCGACATAGCAGGAAGTGGCGCCAAGATGAATGATCGGTTTGGCCAAAGGGCACAGTTCGCCGAAAGCGTGTACATGCGCCATAACATCATGCCGAACTAACGCTTCTTCACGTTCAGCTGCCTCGTAATTGATATTTTCGACTTGGGCCTTCATTTCAGCGATCTGTTCAGCGCTGATCGGCAGCCCCAGCTCCTTTTCAGCTTCTGCCAGTGCCACCCAGAGCTTTCTCCAGGTTTTGAACTTGTAATCAGGTGAAAACAAGTTTTGCATAGCCTTGCTGGCATAACGTGAAGCCAGCGGAGATTCGTAAATATCCTTCATGCTTACTTCTCCATCAGGATTTTATTTACTGCCGCCAACTGAATGCAGGTGCAGAGGACATCAACTGCTGTTTCCAGTTCGGGAATTGTCGGGAAAGACGGAGCCAGGCGAATATTACTGTCTTCCGGATCTTTGCCGTATGGATAAGGATTTCCTGCAGGCGTCAACTGAACCCCCGCTTCACCGGCCAGGCGGACAACCTCGGCAGCTGTGCCCGGAATAACAAACAGGCTGATGAAATAACCGCCACGCGGATGATTGAAGCAACAGCAGCCGGTTCCGCTTAGACGTTCATCGAGAATTTTCAAAGCAGCCTCAAATTTGGGACGCAAAATTGCGGCATGCCGGGCCATTATAGCATCAACACCTGCTTTATTATGTAAAAAGCGGACATGCCGCAACTGGTTGACTTTATCAGGGCCGATGCTTTGAATCATCATTTGTTTGCGTACCCAGGCCAGGTTATTCGGACTGGAAGCCACACAGGCCACGCCGGCGCCCGCGAAAGTAATTTTGGAAGCTGAGGCAAATTCGAATACGCGGTCAGGATGCCCGTTTTCAGCACACAGTCCAATCATGTCCGGCACGCTTTCCTGATTGTCAGGATACAGATGATGGACAACGTAGGCGTTATCCCAGAACAAGCGGAAATCAGGCGCTGCGGTTGCCATTGCAGCCAGGCGGCGGCAAGTTTCAGCTGAAGTTGTGATTCCGTCGGGATTGCTATACACAGGTACAAGCCACATGCCTTTGATTGACGGATCTGCAGCAACCAGTGCTTCGACCTGATCCATGTCGGGGCCTGTCGGCAGCATCGGCACGTTGATCATTTCGATCCCAAAACTGTTAGTGAGAAAAAAATGGCGGTCGTACCCTGGAACCGGACAGATAAAACGGATTTTTTCTTCTTTACCCCAAGGGCGGGCGGCCCCCGGCAGCGCAAACAGCATAGCCCGGGCAACTGTGTCGTACATTAAATTCAAACTTGAATTGCCGGAAGCTATTACATTTTCCTGTTTTGTACCCAGCAAATCCGCGAATAAAGCGCGCATTTCTGCCAGCCCTTCCGGGCAGCCATAATTGCGGGCATCTATGCCTTCTGCTGACAGATAATTATGGTCCGATAAAACGGTGCTAAGTTCGTTGGAAAGATCAAGCTGTTCTCTACACGGTTTACCGCGAGTCATATCCAGCTTAAGATCAGCAGATTTTGCCTTTGAATACTGTTGGTTTAACTCAGCTTGCAGGCTCTGCAGCTGCTCAACAGAATATTCCTGAAATGAAAGCATTAACGGCCCTCCTTGCACATTTCACAATCAATGCGGCTATTATAATATAAGCCACTGACGAGGGCAACCCGAAATAAACTGGGAAACAAGCCCGAAAGTTATGCAAATTCCACGGGTTCAAGGCGGATTTTCTGAACTGATCCCTGATCGTTCAACCAAACTGCTGCTGCAAGAAAAACAATTTCATCATGCATTTCAGGCTGTCTTTGCAGATAATGCTCAGCAGCCCGGCGCAGGCGCAGACGCTTTTTTGCAGTTAAGGCGGCAAACGGGCCGCCGTAATTATCGCTGCTGCTGTGTTTGTTATGACGGCGTCCTCTTGATGCCTGCCTGCGTCCCTTGACCTCAACAAATAGCAGCCGGCCTTGTTTTGCTGCGATTATGTCAAGCTCACCGACACGCGGCACAAGATAGTTGCGGCGCAGGATATTGTACTGCTTTTCCTGTAGCAAAGCACAGACAGCGTTTTCCGCGATTGAACCGCTTTCGGCACTTGTCAGTTTGACAGACACTTAAATATCATGCAGAAAACTGCGCCGGTGGATAGGGGTTGGGCCTAACTCCTTTAATGCTGCAAAATGCTGTGGTGTGGGGTAGCCTTTATGCCTGGCAAACCCGTAGCCGGGGTAAATTTCATCCATTTCGGCCATCAGGCGGTCACGGGTAACTTTAGCCAGAATTGAAGCGGCCGCTATAGAAACGCTGAGGGTATCTCCCTTGATGACGGGCTTGACCGGAATTCCGGTACCTTTCAGATCGATGGCGTCGATCAAGAGCAAATCAGGCCGTTGCGAAAGGTTTTGCACTGCCAGGCGCATAGCTTGCATAGTCGCCTGTAAGATATTGATCCGATCAATCTCTTCCGGCTCGATTAATCCTATGCCATAACAAATGGCAGTTTCAGTTATCTGCCCGAACAGTTCTTCGCGCTTATCGGGTGTCAACTGTTTGGAATCATTCACGCCGAAAACCGGGTGTTCCGGGTCCAGCAGACAAGCCGCTGCTACAACAGGACCAGCCAGTGGGCCGCGACCGGCTTCATCGATGCCGCAGACAAGCTGGTAGCCGGCTGCCTGGGCTTCACGCTCAAAAGCTGACATTTGCTTCCATAAGCCTTTTGCTGTGGGCTTCTTTGGTTTCCTGATTTTTTCGGAGGTCTTGCCTTGCGCCTGTGCCATTGTTATTGCGCCCTCTTTGTTTTTGCCGGCGGCCATTCCAGTGAGATCCGGCCAATACGGCCGGCACGCAGTTCGTCAAGGAATATCCCGGCAAACCTGGCTGTGTCAGCCCTGCCGCCGCTTTGCAGGCATTTACGCAAAAGTGCTGCTTCTTCCAACAGTTGATAGCCAAGAGCCAGTTCCGGGTCAGCCATCAGCATGGTTTCGGCTTCAGCCAGTGTCGGATCCTGTTCTGCTGAATCATCGTTATTTTCAGAGGCTTCAGGCTTCACACCCTGCCCGACCTGGTAGCGTTCCGCCAGCAGATGCGGGTAATGGACATCCAACAGGTAGATTGTTCTGGCAGCGATTTCTTCTAAATCAAGGATAACATCGCGAATCGCTCCGGTTGCCGCCAAAGCTATCTGGCTGGCGTGGCCTTCGATTTTAGGCATCAGCACTCCGGGTGTATCCAGCAGCTCCAGCTGGCCGCTGCTGCGTACCCAGGCGGTCCTGCGGGTTACTCCGGGTTTATCCTGCGCCTGAGCCGCCTTGCGCCGCACAAGAGTGTTTATAAGGGTCGATTTACCTGTATTGGGAATGCCGACGATCATTGCCCTGACAGGCTGGAATATCCGGCCGCGTTCTTTTGAACGTTCAATTTTACCCTGCATCAGGTCAATAGCGGCTTTTTGCACCTGATCCGGACCGGCACGTCGAGTACTGTCGATAGCCAACACTTGTAAACCTTGCCGGGAGTAATAGTCGAGCCACTGCTGTGTGGTTTCAGGATCAGCCAGATCTGCTTTATTTAACACCAAAATCAGCGGTTTGCCGCCGGTAAGTCCGGCCAGTTCAGGATTGCGGCTGCTTTTTGGTATACGGGCATCGCAGGTTTCGATTACCAGATCAACAAGTTTTACCTGATCCTTCATCTTACGCAGCGATTTGGCCATATGGCCGGGGAACCAGTTGATTTCCATGCATGCATCCTTTCCGCTTTCTCAATATGATGCCCGTTTTTTCCATTACAGTAAAGAGGAACAAACCTAATTTCTGCGGCAAATCATGTCAGTACCGGCTAAACGGCGCAAAAAAAAGACCCGACACAAGTTGCGTCAGGTCTTCTCTTACTTTCTGATAAGTCTTTCTTTGACTTTGGCTGCCTTACCCACACGATCGCGCAGATAGTAGAGCTTAGCTCTTCTTACTTTGCCCTTGCGCACGATTTCAATCGTGTTGATGCGGGGTGAATGGACTGGCAGGACGCGTTCCACACCAACGCCGTAAGATAGACGGCGGACGGTGATGGTTTCGTTGAGGCCTGCGCCTTTACGAGCGATCACGGTGCCTTCAAAAATCTGAACACGCTCGCGGTTTCCTTCTTTAATCTTCAGGTGAACTTTTACATAATCACCAATTTCGACTTCAGGATAGGCGTTGCGAAGCTGTTCGTTCTCAATGACTTTGACTAGGTCCATATTGCGTTCCTCCTCTCTTTA
>LSQX01275378.1_pt1 | contig 12755 bp, 5 predicted proteins | sample 654561 | NCBI WGS metagenome assembly LSQX01 (sample SAMN04489861, study PRJNA283612) | anaerobic digester metagenome | isolation source: 4 biogas reactors fed with cattle manure at either 37C or 55C with and... | place: Denmark: Kongens Lyngby | collected 2014 | reverse complement strand
ATGCTCGATTGCCTTGAGCGGGTCAAAAAAATCGCAACCAAACCTGTGGCGCTTCAGCCCAACGCCGGACTGCCGCAGATGGTCGATGGCCGGACGATGTATATGAGCAGCCCGGAGTATATGGCCGAGTATGCCAAGCGGTATTTTGAGAAAGGAGCCAAGATCATCGGCGCTTGCTGCGGCTCGACGCCGGAACATATTCGACAGATTGCCCGCGCGATCAAACCGATTCAAAAGGCCGTTGCGCCAAGGCCGGTTGCCGCGGCCGTCTCGATGAATGTGGAACAGGCACGCCCACTGGAGCCGCTGTCGCTTGCGAACCGCTCGGCGATGGGGGCCAAACTGGCCTCGGGGCAAAAAGTGATCACAATTGAGATATCTCCGCCGCGCGGGGCGGACTTGACCGGCCTGTTGGAAAAGGGCAAACGCTGCAAAGCGGCGGGCATCGATGCGGTCAATATACCCGACGGCCCGCGGGCAAGCTCGCGCCTCAGCGCAATGATCACGGCCATCAAACTGGAACAGACCTGTGGGATTGAAACGCTGCTGCATATTTGCTGCCGCGACCGGAACATCATCGCGATGCAGTCGGACTTGCTCGGCATCCACACCATCGGCCTGCGGAATGTCCTGATTATCACGGGCGATCCGCCGAAGGTGGGCGAGTATCCCGACGCGACCGGCGTCTTTGATCTCGATTCGGTCGCCCTGACCCGGGTCGTGGCGGAGCTGAATCACGGCCTCGACATCGCCCATAACCGCATTTCGCCGCAGACGGCGTTTGTGGTCGGGGTGGGGGCCAATCCGGCGGCCTCGGATATGAACAGGGAGATCGAGCGGCTCAACCGAAAGATCGAGGCCGGCGCCGAATATATCATCACCCAGCCGGTCTTTGACAGCGCCAGCCTGATACGATTTCTGGAGGCGTCCGGGTGTCGGCTGCCGGTGATCGCCGGGATATGGCCGTTTACCAGTTACAAAAACGCCGAGTTTATGGCCAACGAGGTGCCGGGTGTGGTCGTGCCGCCGTCCCTGCTGGAGCGAATGGCGCGAGCCGCCGACCCGACCCACGCCAGACGGCTCGGCATCGCAATCGCCCAGGAGATGATGGCCGAAATTGAGTCGTCCGTCGCCGGATTCGCCGTCTCAGCCCCAATGGGCAATGTCAACATGGCGCTGGCGGCGGCGGAAAAAATCGGAATCGAGGAGATATAGATATGGATGCTGCGATACAGAGTGCCGATTTAAAGGTTTCGCTGCTGGCGATCACGCCGGACGCCCAGAAACTGATCGAGGAAGCGGGTCGAACCTGCTATCTGAGCTTCGAGAAGATCGGCGCCGATTCGGCGGAAGACTTCATCACACGGCTGATCAAGATGGGGCACGACTCGCCGCTGGAACACAGTTGCGCGACGTTCCGCATCGAAAACTGCTCGCGGGCGATGACGCATCAATTGGTGCGGCACCGGCTGATGAGCGTCTCGCAGCAATCGCAGCGGTATGTCGATGAGAAAAATTTCAGCTTTGTCATACCNNCCCGGTTCGTCCTGCCCAACGCCTGCACCAGCGAGATCGTCGTCACCGCCAACTTCCGCGAGTGGCGGCATATTATCCAACTGCGTATCAGCCCAAAAGCCCAATGGGAAATCCGCGCTGTCTGCCGGCAGATATTGAGCATCCTAAAGCACCACGCCCCCGCCTGTTTTGCCGACATCCAACTTGAATGACCAACCGTTGAGGCACACGAAGGGGTATTTGCCGCACGCCGTCATTTGCTTGTCACAACCGGTCGCTCTGCGCGTTGTTTATGGCTCACTGAAAAATTTTCTGACAAATCGGGAAAACATGACAGGCCTTTCAGAAAAACGGTTCTGAAAGGCCTGTCGGCATTTCGCCTTTACTCGCAAAATCGAATAGGATGAAATACTATTGTATATTTTTCTTTTCCGCTGCCCATCCGGGTCTTTGGGAAAGTCCGCACGGCTGGCCGGTGAACATTTTTCCGGCCTCCTCATCGCCTTTTAACTGCCACTGATACCACGCAGTTGCAACGATGGCAAATTCTCCGCCATGCGGCTGCCGATAGGTACCTCCATGACCGACATCCAGATTGGAAGCGAACACCGGCACATGGTTAATGCGTCGAAAATCGTCCATCCCGTTTTCATACGCAATATCCGACGGCCCTCCCAAGAGATACATGACAGGCGAATGCAACTTCTCAAGATGATTTTTTGCCAACGGCGGCATGCCGGCCATACCGGCGCCCGGATTAGGCAGAATACCGCTGTTGCAAATGATCGCCGTCGTGATACGTGCATCAGGAGCAATCTCCAGTGCCTGCAAACCGCCGCAGGACATGCCGCTGACAGAAATTTTTGTTGTATCGATCTTGTTATAGTAGGGGCTTGTTGTGTCGCTGTTTTGAGCAATGGCCCAGTTAATGGCGTCAGTCAACTGCGACGCTGTCGATCTTCCGCCTCCCCGCTGGCCTTCCTGCGGCATCGGGCCAATCGCGATCACGAGAAAACCGTGCGAGGCCACCTCCGATAAAAAGTTGACGTGTTCCCAGGGCGAATTGGCACAGGCGCCATTGCCCCATGCAATGATCGGCAGCTTATTGCTTCGGCCAAATACACCGAGGTCTTTGGGACGAAAGATGGTATGCGTGGCAAGCGTGCTGTCGCTGACCATGATCGCTTTATACGGGCCTGTGCCGCCGTCTTCCACTGTCCGGACGGCCGTTTCTGTGAGCTTGACTTCAAGATTGGCCGCGTCCGAGATGGGTTCACCGGCGGCGGGTTTAATGATCTGATAGTTGCCGCTTAAGTGCATCAAGCTGAACAGATACAGGAGACCGTCGTAATACGGATCGAAGTAACCGTCTTCATACGGCTCCAGCTTGGCATTCCAGATGCCATCGACGAATTTCCAGCTTTTCGCCTGGGTGCCCATGATTGCGGCGGTGGCCGCGGTACTGACAAATCCCAGGGAATGACGCACGCTGCGGTAGCCGGGCGCCGTCATAATTCGTTGGCGAGGAGAGCCATCGACGCTGTATTGATCGACAAATGAATTGACGCCCTGGGAATACAGAAAGTCATGAAGTCGTCTGCCGTAATCTTTCTGCCAGTCCTTATCTTTGGCGTACCACGAATAGTCCATGGCGATGTTCATCGGCACACGCCAGGAATCGAAGCCGAACTCACTCATTCTCCCGGCCTGCGGAGAGCCGTCAAACTCGGCATAATCCGGGGTCAGGCCGCTCACCGGATGACAGGCCTTATGCAGGAACTCGCGAGCCACATTGGCACACTCGCGGTAGAAGTCTTCATGGCCGTCTTTGGCGTATTCGGCCCAGATTTCAAAAAACGCCGGAACGTGATAGGACGGATCCGTCCAATTGTACCCCCTGCCTTCGGGGACAAACGTAATCATTTTGTGTTCCACATTGATGATGTTTCTGACGCCGGCGGTTCCATCCTTGCTCCACATCGCATCCAGAATCCGTCGGGCCTCGGCATAATAGTTGATGCCCGTGTCATTGCCCCACCGATTGGCCGCAAACAGCAGCGCCGTGATGAAATAAAACTCGCCGTCCGAGGCGGAACCGGCCGAGTTCTGTCTGCCGGTCTGGGGGTTGACGGACCAGGCAAAATAGGCCTGGCGCGGGCCGTCCTGATGCTGCATATACTTGACCGTCCATCGCCACAGGCGGTCGAAGACCTCTTTCTTGTCCAACTGCACCGCCACCATCAAGCCGTATGAAAGGCCTTCAGTGCGCGCGTCGCGGTTCTTGACATCGGACACATAGGCCATATCCTCGCCCACTTCAAAATAGACACGATTGGGTCCTTCAAAGAGGTCGTGATAGGCCTTGGCCAGCTTGGCATCGATATCCTCTTGTTTGTAGCCGGCTTCGAGAAAAATATTCCGGTATTTTCCCGTTTCCCACGCGCCGTTTTCCCAAGGCACCATCGTGCCCCGCGGGTCGTCCACATCGTCGGCCATCACCGCAAGGGAACAACAACACACAACACACATCATGAAACATATCCACTGTCTCATCTGCCAAACCCTTTCTTGTTTTGATCATAAGAGATTACAAATCAACAGCATGGCGCCGATCCTTTTTTACCCTATTTAACCTGCGAAGGCAGATTTAACACCGCCTGAAAGGCAGGTTTTGGCCGCCTGTCTCGATCGAACAACAAGGGGTAATTGGTTCTTCTCGGAATCGGATAATCATTCTTCCATGACATTTCGTCATGCACCCCCCAGAGGGCGACCCGATCAATCTTATCGCGGTTGTCATAGAAAATCCGGAATAGTTCCACATACCGATCGGTCAATTGCCGCTGTACACTGTCGGGAAGCCCATTGGGATAGGGATCCAAGAATGCCTTGAATTCTTCCAACTGAAACTGCGGGTCCATCATCCCCTGACCGATGATCTGCCCTTCCTTCGTTAACGGCAGGACATCGATATCCAGCTCGGTAATCATTACTTTAACCCCCAGTGCGGCATACGCATCGATCGCGGCCTCGATATACTCGGTCTTGGGATAATTAAGTCCCCAGTGTCCTTGAATACCAATCCCATCGATCCGGATTCCTTCGGCCTGCAGCATCTTGACCATGCGCACGATGCCGTCTCGTTTGGCCGGTCGCCACGCATTGAAGTCGTTGTAATATAATTCTGTATCCGGGGCATATTCACTGGCGAACTTGAATGCCAGCTTGACCAACTCGTCGCCGCTGCCGATGCTGTTGACCCAGACCGTGGGGCGATATGAACCATCATTGTCGATAACCTCATTGACCACATCCCATGCATCGACACGTCCGGCGTATCGCCCGGCCACTGTCTCGATATATTGACGCATACGCTTAATCTGTGCCTGGGGTGTGTTGGGATTGCCGTCGTCGTCCCGGAAAAACCAATCCGGCGTTTGATTGTGCCAAACCAGGGTATGGCCAATCAGAAACAGGTTGTGTTTTTCAGCGAAGTCCACCATCTGGTCAGCCTGCGTGAAATCGTAAACGCCCGGTCTGGGGTTGATGATTTCGGCCTTCATCTCATTTTCCGCCGTAATCGCGTTAAACTGGGCAATGACGATCTCCTGAGAGGCCCTGTCCCGACCGGAAACGATGTCGTTGTTGACCGCCGTCCCGATACGAAATGCCCCCTCGTAGGCTTCTTTCAGCGTAGCGGGAGTGTCGGCATACGCAACAACTATCCCCACTACAAGGAGGGAAACAACACTGAACAGTATCGTCTTGTTATTCATGAGAGATTTCCTCTTGTCAATAAATTTCCGGGAGATTTCCTATTCGAACCGGATCCAATCAATGTCAACAGTCCTTTGTTCATACGGTCACAGCCCGCAGCGCTCGTGCGCATGACCGCCGGTCATGCGCACGAGCGGTCCGCCGGCGAATCACTTTTGTTCTTTGACGACGTTCACGACGGCGTGAAATGCCTGCTTGGGCTGATAGTTTCTATCGAACAGCAGCGGCGAGCCTCCAATCCATGACGTCGTATCGTACACTCCCCAGAAGGTGACGCGAGGGATATGTTCCTTGTATTGAACCAAGACAGAGAAAATCTCGGCGTATTTGTCGGCAAGTCTCTGCTGAGCTCGGGCCGCTTCGGCTTCCGGATCGGCTGTGCTTTGACGGTCGATCTGGGTGATGTCGGCGCCTCGCGTGCCGCGGTCCTGCATACGAATATCCAACTCCGTCACCATCACTTTCACGCCTGTCGCCGATAACGTTTTGATCGCGTATTCTAGGTCCGCAACACTGGGCCATGTCAGGCCGGCGTGTACCTGCATCCCGACACCGTCGATACGGATGCCTTTGGATTGGAGATGCTTAACAATCGCCGCCGCCCCGTCCGCTTTTCTTCGCGAGGAGGAAAGACTATAATCGTTGTAGTATAATTCGACATCCGGATCCGCCGCATGGGCAAATTCAAATGCCTTGGCGATATGGTCAAACCGCTGCTCCGGTTTTCCTTCACCGATGATCCGCAGCCATTGGCTGTTGCGCATGGTACCGTCATCGTTGAGGGCCTCATTGACAACATCCCAACCTTTAATGCGCCCTTTATAACGGTCGACTACGGCGGTAATGTGCTCTTCCATGCGGGCCAGGAGAGCGTCTCGCGTCAGGGGGTTTCCGGCCTCATCTTGATACACCCACCCCGGCGTCTGGCCGTGCCAGACAAGGGTATGACCAATCGGGACCATGTTATTTTTCTCGCAGAATTCCATGAAACTATCCGCCGGCCCCCAATTAAACCGACCCGGTTGAGGGTGGACGCTTTGCCACTTCATATCATTTTCTGAGGTGGCGGCACTGTAGTGTTTGATCGTAATTTCCGCGGCTCTGGGATCGCGTCCCGTAACCAGATTGCGGTTATACGCCCCCCCGATCAAAAAATAGTCTTTATAGACATCCTTCAATGCCGGCAGTTCGGATGGCGCGGCAGTCGTCTGCTCCTCGCTCTTGACAGGTTGCGGCCGGTCGAGCGTCAACAGACCCAGTTGATATGGAAGCAACTCGTATCGCCCGCCGCTGTCGGCAGCACGCCCCTGAAAGAGGAACTTGAGATTGTCAAGGTCGAGAATCATTTTTTCGTCATACCCGTCGCGAATCAGTTCCCCATGGCTGATGTCCCTGGTCCAGGGAGTAACACCTTCGGCAAACGTGACATTGTTGATCCCGGCAAACGGATTCTGCCATGTATTAGCACCAGGAACGGGCGTCCATTCCCCGTCGAGGCGGTCGGAGATCCAGGCGCGATAGTGCCGTGCCGGACTCATGGCCTCGATCACCGTCAGATAGGTATTGGAACCTTTGATTTTGTAGGTGATGCTGCCCTCGAAAAGGTTGTTTCGATTGTCTCGGATGGCGATCTCCGGATCGCTCATGCCTTTGGGGAAATCCTCGATTTTGGTCCGGCTGCGATAGAAGTTACCGTCGTCGCCGGTGAAGAACAAATAGGCGTGCGTATCGTCACAGATAATGTGATAATCAATCGGAAGCCTCGGCATACTCGCGGGCGTCCTGTCAACAAAGTTCTGCGGCGCACTCCATGTTTCCGGCTTGGAAATATCATCGGTGGTGCAATATTGCGGCTGCTGCGACTGAAAAACCAGGTACCACTTCTTGTGCGGACGGAAATAGAACAAATGCGGAGCGCAGTGGTACCCTCTTAAACCCGGATTAGCATCAATAAAGTGCAGCTTGGCCTTCGGGGCCTCCGACCAGTCTTTAAAGTTCAGATACGCAATTGTCCACGTTCTGGCGGATGTGGAATAGACCGTCGCATAAACGTGCCACAAGTCGTTGTAACGCACAATGGTCGGGTCCTTGATGGACACGATCGTATGCCTGTCGTCCGAAACCGGCCGGATAAGCACATCCGAAGAGACCCACTTCAGCGGCGTCTCAAAGGGCACCTTCAGCCCTTCAGCTGCATGCAAAACACCGCCGGCCAGAAGTACCGCAACAACACTCCATAAAACACATACATTTTTCATCGTTTAACACCTCTCACAATTTACATTAACACTAACAATTCGGCGTCAAGAAGTATGACTAACCTTGACGCAAACTCAAAACTCAAGTTCATCACTCCGGTTTCAGAGAGACCTTACAGGCTGTTCCGCCGATACCGGCCATTCGGGCGGCGAGCTATCGGTCTCTCAGAAGCCAGCCATCAATTTCCCTTTGCCGCGAGTATTTCTATTTCCGCAGCGCCGACGCGCGACAATCCGCCGGGCGCGCGAAGATTTGTCAATTTCACATAACGCGCCGCAGCGTGTTCATCAAACAGAACAATTCTCTGGATTGGGTCATTTCGAATGTTGCCGAAACTGCCCTGATGAATCGCCTGCCAGGTGTCGCCGTCGCGACTGATGTGGACCTCATACGATTCAATGAATCCGCCGGTCGGATGAGGCAGATAGGTAAATCCGGAAATCGAATAGTCCTGTTTCATATCGATCGTCAGGCTTTGCGTGCCGGACTCCGCCTGGCCGGAACTCCAATGGCTCTGCGGATCTCCATCCAATACCCGCAGCGTATCGCGTCTGCCATCGGTATCGCGGGCTGTCCATCCATTGCGAGGTATCCCGAGGCGAATTTCGCTGACTGCGCCGTGGCGACCTCTGACAATGGCTCTGGCCCGGACGTGACCGCCCAGCGGCAACGACACAGGCCCCTCATAACACAGTGAATCGGAGGTCGGCGTACTCCCGTCAAGCGTAAAATAAATGTCCTGAGATTGATCCGGCCGTTGTTGCCCGAGCCATGAAAAAGTACTCCCCACCCCCATCGTCAACAGGCCTTCGGAAGTACGTCCAATGATCACCGGCTTGGGCGGCTCGTCATAGTAATGCGCTGAAACATGGGCAACCGAAGGAGCAAGACGCGATTGAGTAATCGTTACCCTGAATGCGTCGGCATTCACAGACGAAAAACGGAGAATGCGCTTGTAACCGACGGTTTTGCCTTCGGCGACACGCACCCACCTGCCGTCCACGCGGGCTTCCAGATAATGTGCCTCGATCCGTTCGCCCCGATGAGCGATGGCCTCACAAATCATAAAACGATTGACGGTGCGTTTTTCCGGCAAAATGACTTCAAAAGAGGCTTCGTTGGACGGGGCCTGCCACCACGTATCGGTATTCCCGTCCAGAACATCTTCCACCGTGGCCCGGCTATTGGCAAGCAGGTTGGTGCCATACGTGGCGTTTATCCTCCGGCCGACTTCCCGAAGCACTTCCGCATCGCGCGGCGAAAACTTCCCTTCCGTGTTGGGCGGAATATTCAGAAGGAAAACACTGTTTCCCCCGACGGAGCGTTCGTAGATATCAAAGACATCATCGGCGGACCTGACTTGCTGTTCATGGTCATTTCGCCAGAACCATCCGTGACGAATGGAGGTATTGGTCTCGGCAGGATAATAATGAAAATAACGAGTCGTCTCGCCGATCCTGTTGCGTCCTGCAATATTGCCATCGGTTTTGTCCGGCCAGTGATAGTCAGCAGGCGCCACAGGCAGCGGGAGAACATTGTATTCATCGTTCCGTGTAGAGCCGCCTTCGTTGCCGCACCATCGGATATCCGGCCCTTTGCCGAATATCACGGCATCAGGAGCCAGCTTATGTATCAGGTCAAACCAGGCGTCGTAGGTATAGGTCTGGCCGGTCCCCGGCTTGGGATGCGCACCGTCAAACCAGACTTCATACATTGGGCCGTATTCGGTCAGAAGTTCAAACAGTTGATTCAAAAAATATTCGTTATAGTCATCGACCGTATAGGTATAAGTGCGTTGATCCGCAAAAGGACGGCCTTCCACCGGACGGGGGATCACACGCTCGGTGTACTCACTCTTGTTGCCGTAGTTGCCGTTCGGGCTTTCGATCTGATACAGATCGGCCGGCGAAAGATAAACCCCCAGCCGCAACCCGTATTTTTCACACGATTGGGCAAGATCTCGCAGGACATCCCCCCGGCCGTCGCGCCAGGGCGAAGAGGCGACGGAATGATCCGTGTAGCGTGTCTGCCACAGACAATATCCCTCGTGATGCTTAACCACCATCACCACCCGTTTCATACCGGCGGCCTTCATCAACTCACACCATTGGTCGGTATCCAGATCGCCGGGATTAAATACAACGGCGCTTTCCGTACCCGTACCCCACTCCCGGCCGGTATAGGTATTGGGACCGTAATGAATAAAACCAAGAAACTCATCCTCAAACCATTTCAACTGCCGTGGATGAGGAAGAACCCTTCCCGAAAGCTCGACTTTCTGAGCATGAGAAAACCCATCTGGAACTTTCGCGGATTGAATGAAATATGGGTCTGAGTTCCCGAAACAGAAAACAGCTGGCAAGGCAAACAGACATGCAGCAAAGATCAGGCAAATGATTTGTATTTTCATTATGCAATCCTTATATGCATGTAGTGTTTACACTACCGACAAGAAACGAAACCCCATCAAGACGCTCCGTTCTGCGCAAATTGTTGCCAATTTGCGCAGAACAGAGACGATCAAAACAATTAAAAATCACTCGCATTCAGACGGGATGACTGACCGTCACGCAAATTCAGGGTCTTGACCTTGGTTCCATAACGAACCGTGCAGTCCTTGCCGCCGACGCTGGAAATGCGTGCCGACGTCAGTTTCCCATCCCGCCACTCGATATCCACCTCAAAGCCGCCGCGGGCGCGCAGGCCCTTGATATAACCGTTCGCCCAGGCCTTCGGCAGTGCCGGCAGCAGATCGATAACGCCGGCGTGCGACTGCATCAGCATCTCGGCGATACCGCTGGTAGCACCGAAGTTGCCGTCAATCTGGAACGGCGGATGATTGTCGAACAGATTCGGCAGCGTCATTTGCGGCGTCAGTTGGTTGCTGAGCATAGAGAACGCATGGTCGCCGTCCAGCAGACGCGCCCAGAAATTGATCTTCCAGCCCATCGACCAGCCGGTTCCACCGTCACCGCGAATCTCAAGCGACTTGCGGGCGGCCGCAAACAGTTCCGGCGTTGCGTCGCGCGTAATCTCGCTGCCGGGGTGAAGCCCCCACAGGTGCGATACATGGCGATGTCGTTCATTGGGACTGTCTTTGTCTTCCAGCCATTCCTGAAGCTGGCCGAGACGGCCGATCTGGTTGGGGGCGATACGGGCACGCATCGTCGTAAGCGTCCGGCGAAACTCGGCGTCAACGCCCAGGATTTCCGACGCCTTGATGCAGTTGGCAAACAGCTCGCGGATAATCTGATGATCCATCGTCGGACCCATCACCAGACCGCCCAGTTCCGGCGAGTTGGATGGGCCGGAGACCAGCCACTTACGTTCGCTGCGCGGATCTTCAACCAGATAGTGGACAAAAAACTCAGCCGCCTGCTTCATAATCGGGTACGCACGTTCACGCAGGAACGTCTCGTCCAGCGTGTACGCATACCGCCACCACAGGTGCTGGGTCAGCCACGCCCCGCCGGTCGGCCAGATGCCGTGGTCGGAGGCGTTGATCGGCGCGGTTCCTCGCCAGATGTCAGTGTTGTGGTGCAGCACCCAGCCGGGGGCATCGTAAAACGTCTTGGCCGTTTTAGCGCCCGCCTTGCTCAGTTCATCCAGCATCATAAACAGCGGCTCATGGCACTCCGACAGGTTCGTCATCTCCGCCGGCCAGTAGTTCATCTCGGCATTGATGTTGACGGTGTATTTGCTGCCCCACGAGGGCGTCAGCGACTCGTTCCATACTCCCTGCAGATTGGCCGGCTGCGACCCCGGACGGCTGGAAGCAATCAACAGGTAGCGGCCGAACTGAAAATACATCGCCGCTAAGTGCGGATCGTCACCGCCTTTGAAGCGGCGGATCCGTTCGTCGGTGTCCCATTGGGCCGCCTCGGTTTTGCCAAGGTCGATATCCATCCGCCGGAACAGCGATTGATGATCGGCGACATGCCGCTGCTTCAAGGCTTCATACGAGCGGCCTTGAACGGCATTCAGGGTAGCCTGGCTGCGCTGGGCCGGGTCGGCGGAAATATCGGCATAGTTGACAAAACTGGTTGCCGCCGCCAGAACGAGTACGGCACTGTCGGCTCCGGTAACGGTCGCTCCGTCACCTGAAACCGCAACATTACCGCCGTCGGCGAGCACGCGAAGACGCGACTCAAACCGCATCTGGCTTTCCGTTCGGTTTTCGTGCCGCTGGGTGACGCGCCCTTTCAGACCCAGTACATTCGATGCGACCGCAAACTGTTCGCTGCCGCGATGCGGACTGGCCAGCGTCGCCTTAAAGTTCAGAGAGCCGGGCTTGTCGGCGGACAACCGCACGACAATGACCCGATCCGGATAGCTGGCAAACAACTCGCGCGTGTAGCGCACACCGCCGACGGTATAAGTAACGCCGGTCATCGCGGTGTCCAGATCCAGCCACCGACGATAGTCGGTCACGTCGTTATGGCCGTCAAATGCCAGATTCAAATCGCCAAACGTCTGATAGGCACACTGCTGCAAAGGATCGCTCATAAACCGGCCCGACGCCAGTTGCTGGGCCTCTCGCTGCTTGCCTTCAAAAAGCAGCCGCCGCAGTTCGGGCAGCACTTCGGCGGCGCCGGGTTTTTGGTAATCCTGCGGCTGGCCGGTCCAGAGCGTATCCTCATTAAACTGGATGCGCTCCTGTGCGGTGCGACCGAAAACCATCGCACCCATGTGACCGTTGCCGATAGGCATCGCCTCAACCCACCGCTCGGCGGGCTTGTGATACTGCAATATCCAATAATCCGTACGCCCCGCTCGCTGGTCTCCGGCACTTACCGAAGCCGCCGCTTGCGAAAAGATTTCAATGGCATTGATGGCCGGATTTTCATACTTAGGGGTAAATTCGATTCGAAGCTGGCCATCGGTCACCTCCACCGGAACGGTCTCAATATAGGCCTTCTCGTATCCATCAGCCTTGACCCAAATGTCAAAATCCTTGAACTCTTTCCCCTGAACAGTGAATGAAAATACGCGCTGGTTAGGACCGTAAATGCCATCGAACGTCTCGGCAAAGTATAGCTTGACGAGATAGCGACCATTGGGAAGGTTATAAGAAAAGGCGTCCATCGCATACCGCTCGGTCAAAAACAAGGCACTGTCGGAAGTACCGGCAATGACCGTATCCGGATTGCGGTCAATCGTGGACCCGCCCTCAAACCCTTGATCCGCCAGCCAGACGTTGCCGC
>LSQX01235792.1_pt1 | contig 12756 bp, 9 predicted proteins | sample 654561 | NCBI WGS metagenome assembly LSQX01 (sample SAMN04489861, study PRJNA283612) | anaerobic digester metagenome | isolation source: 4 biogas reactors fed with cattle manure at either 37C or 55C with and... | place: Denmark: Kongens Lyngby | collected 2014 | reverse complement strand
GCCGAGCTTATTGTGGGCTTCAAAGAGAACATCACATCTGAGCAGTTTAAAAAAGCAATTGAAGATGACACCCTGCTCGATTTTGTTCGGAAAATCAAGGTCAAAAAGGGTGATTTTTTCTTTATTGAGGCAGGTACACTTCATGCAATATGTAAAGGTATTTTACTTGTCGAAGTTCAGCAGAATTCAAATACGACATATAGAGTTTATGATTATAACAGAGTCGGAGCGGACGGCAAACCACGGGCTCTGCACATAGAAAAATCCGTTGCAGTCACAAATACCATCCCGTATAAACCACGGAATGAAGATAGCTGTAAAGCCCATGAGCTTTACAAAAAAAACAAGAAAATGTTGACCTCCTGTGAGCTTTTTACCGTTTGCACATATGAGGTTGACGGTGAATTCAGGTCTTTTGCGGGTGAAAAGAGCTTTGTATCCCTTCTTGCTCTCGAGGGCAGCGGAGAAGTTCGGTGTGCGGGTACAAAGCTTCGCCTTAATAAGGGAGAAAGCATTTTTATTCCCGCAGAGAGCGGGGAAATTATTATCAGCGGCAGGCTGAATATACTGGAGACCGAAATCTGAGGTAAAATCTATGGCAGTTCTCAATGCATTTAATCTGAATATGAGCTTTGGCGAAAGCCTGCTGTTTAAAAATGTCAATTTCAGAATAGACGAAAGGGACAAGGTTGGGCTTGTCGGCTCAAATGGCACGGGCAAAACCACTCTTTTTAAACTTATAACAGGGGAGCTTGAGCCGACAGGCGGTCAAATAGTCAAATCAAAGGCAATAAATCTGGGCTATGCACAGCAGCACGCCTGTGAAGGCTCCGATAGAACTCTCTACGGTGAAATGGAATCCGTATTCGAGCCTCTCATAAAAATCGAGGCGGAGCTTGAAATTCTTGCACAGAAAATCGAAAGGAATGAAGGCAACCTGGGCGAGCTTATTAATCGCCAGTCAAATCTGCATGATGAGTTTGCGCGGGAAGGCGGGCTGACATTCAGGAGCAGGGCTAGGTCGGCTCTACTGGGTCTGGGTTTTGCCGAGCAGGATTTTGACCTGCCGTGCAGCAGTCTTAGCGGAGGGCAGAGGTCAAAGCTGAGTCTGGGCAAGCTACTGCTTTCGGGTTCGGATTTAGTTTTGCTTGACGAGCCGACAAATCATCTTGATATCTCCGGCATCGAATGGCTTGAGAGCTTCCTTGCTGAATATAAGGGTGCGGCGTTAATTATTTCCCATGAAAGGTATTTTCTCGACAAGGTGACCGCAAAAACAATGGAGCTGGTGCATCACCGCTTAACGCAGTGGAATGGCAATTACTCCGAATACCTTGAGCACAAAAAAATTCAAACAGAACTTATAAAAAGAAACTATGCCAATCAGATGGGGGAGATTGAGCATATAAAGGCCATTATTGAGCAGCAGCGCCGCTGGGGGAGGGAACGCAATTTTATAACAGCCGCAAGCAAGGAGAAGATGCTTGAAAAAAAGCTAGCCGAGCTTGTTAAGCCGGAAAGTGAGGAGGATGTCCTCAGCTTTGACTTCAAACCCTTGTGCGAGAGCGGCAACGAGGTGCTTACCGTCAGGGATATTTCAAAAGCTTTTGATGAAAGCAGGCTTTTTTCGGGCGTCTCTTTCAGAATAATGAAAAATGAAAGGGTATTTCTCCTAGGCTCAAACGGCTGCGGAAAGACTACACTCCTGAAGATTCTTACAAAAGCCATAAGAGCGGATTCGGGTAGCTTTTTTCTCGGTGCCAATGTCAAAATCGGCTATTATGACCAGACTCTTGCGTGTCTCAATAAATCAAAAAGGGTTATTGACGAAATATGGGATTGCCATAGGGAAATGAACCAGACTCAAATAAGGAGCGCTCTTGCTGCATTCTTATTTAAAGGGGAGGATGTTTTCAAGCCCATTTCGGATTTGAGCGGCGGAGAAAAGGCAAGAGTGGCTTTACTAAAACTCATGCTTTCCGGTGCAAATTTCCTTTTGCTAGATGAGCCGACAAACCATCTTGATATTACATCAATGGAGGCTTTGGAAAAGGCTCTTCTGGGCTTTGAAGGCACAATGCTTATAGTTTCGCATGACAGATACTTTATTAACAAGCTGTCAACTAAAATATTGAGTCTGAGCACTGAGGGGGTCAGGGAGTTTTCGGGCGGGTATGATGATTATTTCCGCTCCCTTATTACTGAAAGCCCGGCTGCGGAAGAAAAGAAGCCTGCAAAGGTCAGCGATTATAAGCTGCGCCGTGGGCGGGCAAGCGAAATCAGAAAGCTTGAGGGCAGGATAAGACGCTGCGAGCAGGCTGTCGATGAGCTGGATAAAGAGAAGGAAAAGCTGAGCGCACAGCTCTCAAGCCCCGAAACGGCAGATAAATATGAGCTGCTTTTGGAGCTTTCTGAAAAAATCGAAGAACTCGAAGGTAGACAGCTGCAAAAAATGGAAGAGTGGGAGCAGCTCAACCGCAACCTTTATGAGTTAAATGAAGGGGAGGACGCTTAATGCTCAAAATTAACCAAAGGTACGAAAAAACTTTCTCAAAACTGCCCGTGAAGGTTTTGCAAATAGGTGAGGGCAATTTTCTTAGAGCCTTTGCGGATTGGATTGTCGAGAGTGCAAACAGAAAAGGCGTTTTCAACGGAAGCGTCATTATTTCGCAGCCAATTGAAAAGGGTATGTGTGAAAAACTCAACGAGCAGGATTGTATGTACACTGTGCTTATGAGAGGCAAGGAGCAGGGCAAAACCGTTGAGCGGTTTGAAAGAATCACAAGCGTTTCAAGGTGCATCAATCCCTATACTGACTACCGGGAGCTTATAAAGGCAATTTGCTTGCCAAGCCTTGAGGTTATCATATCCAACACAACTGAGGCGGGCATTGCTTATAATAAGGGAGACAGATTGGACAAAACCCCGCAGACCTCCTACCCTGCAAAGCTAACCGCCCTTCTTTATAAAAGATACCTCGAGTTTAACGGTGATATGGATAAGGGCTTGCTTATCCTTCCTGTTGAGCTTATTGAAAGAAACGGCGACAATTTAAAAATGATAGTTCATCGATATGCGCAGGAATGGGCACTCGGTGATGAGTTTACCAATTGGCTTCAAACAGCCTGCGGATTTGCAAACACCTTGGTTGACAGGATTGTTACTGGCTTCCCCTCAGATGAATACCCCGAGATAGAAAAAAGGCTCGGCTATGAGGATAAGCTGCTTGTCACCTGCGAGCCCTTCCTTTTTTGGGTTATAGAATGTGACGAAAAGTGGATTGAGAAATTCCCCGTTGACCGTATAGGGCTTAATATTATTTTTACCGACGATATGACGGCGTACCGCACAAGGAAGGTCAGGATTCTCAACGGCGCACATACCGCAAGTGTGCTTGCAGCCTATCACTGCGGGTGCGATACCGTGCTCGATATGATGAATGACACTCAAATGCTTACATACATTACCAAAGTTATTTTTGATGAGATTGTGCCCAATATCAACCTGCCGGCATCGGAGCTGGATTATTTTGCAAGGGCTGTAATCGAAAGATTTGAAAACCCTTTTATAAAACACAGGCTGCTTGACATTTCACTCAACTCCGTTTCTAAGTTTAAGGCGAGGTGCCTTGAAAGCCTGCTCGACTATATAGATGCCAACGGTTCACTGCCACCTGTGCTTACCAACGGGCTTGCGGCGCTTATTTATTTTTATAAAGGGCGTTTTATTGACGGCAAGTATATCGGCGTCAGAAACGAAGAGCCCTATGAAATCCGTGATAATCCGGAGGTTCTTTCGTTTATGGCAAAGGTATGGGGCGAAGACGGCACCGCAAAAGCAGTGCTTGGTAACAGGAATTTCTGGGATATGGATTTAAATACTGTTGAAGGGCTGACACAAAGAGTCGGCAGTTGCCTTGCTTTGATTGAATCAAAGGGCATGAAGGCGGCAGTTGAAGCTGTTTTATGAGCTGATACCATGATATATATATAATAGGAGGAATTATCATGCCGGGAATAAGGCCATATGAAAGAAGCGATATTGACAGTGTCAGAAGCATCTGCCTGAAAACAACTGATATGAGAAAAAAAACCGAGGTTGAGCGGAAAGCCATAATTAATACCTTCTGCAATTATTATGTTGAGTGCGAGCCTCAGAATTGTTTTGTGGCAGTTGATGATGACGATAATGCAGTGGGCTACATAATCTGCGCCGAAAACTATTCAAGGTATGAGAAAAACTTTTTTGAAAAATATTATCCCATAATTAAAAAATGCGGGACATTCAAGGCGATGCTTGCGAAGGCGTCGGCAATGATAACAAAAAGATACGCAGGCTTTTATCCTGCGCATATGCATATCGATATTCTGCCCGAATACCAGCGAATGGGTCTTGGAACTCAGCTTATGGATACCCTTGTCAATCACCTCAAGCAGAAAAAAATTAGGGGGCTCATGCTCGTGGTCGGCGCAAAGAACGAAAAGGGGATTAGCTTTTACCAAAAATACGGTTTCAAAAAAATTGCGACAGTTTCAGGTTCTGTCGTGATGGGTCTGGAGCTGATGTAATGATAAGATACGGCGTGATAGGCACCGGAAAAATCACCGAGGAATTTATCATCGGAGCGCAGGATGTTGACGGACTCAAGCTTGCGGCAGTGTATTCACGCACTGAGCGCAGGGGTGAGGATTTTGCACAAAAATTTGGTTCTCCCGTTGTTTATACCAATATTGAAAGCTTTGCATCCTCAGATATTGATGCCGTTTATGTTGCAAGCCCCAATTCCCTTCACTATGAGCAGTCAAAGCTGATGCTTGAAAATGGCAAACATGTCATCTGCGAAAAGCCGATAACAGTTACGCCCGAAGAGCTCAGAGAGCTAGAGTGTATAGCGGAAGAGAAAGGGCTGGTTTATATGGAGGCAATAATGTACCTCTATTCTCCCGCCAGAGAGCTTTTGATAAACTCCATAAAAAGAATAGGGAAGATAACCAGCGCCCACTTTGATTATTCGCAGTTTTCATCCAGATATGCTCAGTATAAACGAGGGGAGTTGCCCAATGTTTTTAACCCGAAATTTGCGGGAGGCTGCTTAATGGACTTGGGCATTTACTGCGTCTATCCTGCACTTGATTTTTTGGGAATCCCGCAAAAAATATCATCCTCGGCAGGCTTCATAAAAACCGGAGCGGACGGTTATGGCTCAACTATTTTCGATTTCAGCGACAAGCAGGTTACCCTTACATACTCAAAACTTGCGCAGAGCTACAGCGGCTCTCAGATACTAGGTGACGAGGGGACAATTACTGTCGGGTCAATTTCACAGCTTCAAAATATTGAGATTTGCCGCCATGACGGGAGTCGGGAAACTATCTGCGGGTATACCCCAAAAACAAAGCTGATGGGCTATGAAGCGAAGGCCTTTTATCTCTACATCACGCAGAGAGAAGCATACCGTCATAAGTATAATTATGCGCGCGGCCTTGCTCTCGATGTGAGCGAAGTAATGCAGAATATCAGAGAGAAATGCTCAATACTTTTCCCGAAAAAAGAATAGAAAACTACACATTGCGAAGGCAATCGATAAAATCGGCTTGTTTTCGCATTGTTTTTTTATAAAAAAACGAACGGCAAATAATCTTTTTGTTTTTTTATTCATAGTATTATATGACAATTTTTTAGACTCTTTTTCTATTTTTTGTTTTGGTTTAAATAATAATTGATGCTATCTATCTGAAACTTAAAATAGAAATTTTTAAATGACAAAAATAGATAAATTTTGTTGACAATTTTATCCTCTCATGGTAAAGTAAAACAGTGAAGGTGTGTCTTTGTTTAAATTTTTAGCAATTATCGATTTTTATATCGGTCTACATATATAATAAGCTGATGAGGAGTGCCTTAATATGCAAGAAAACAAAACGGCAGTCAGCCGTGGTTCTCGTTTAAGAGCGATTGAGATTTTTTATCAGCCGGTGTTTGATGTTCATCTGAATATGGCAATTGATTATGAAATCAGTATGCAGATAAACGACAGGCAACTCGGCGTACTCCTGCCCGAAAAGTTTATGCCCATTGCACAAAAATCAAATCAGATTTGTGAAATAGATAAATGGGCAATTGAAGAGTGCTGTGACGCAATAACGAGATGCGCAAATCGTGATGTATTTATTAACCGTATTATAGTTCCGATTTCAGTCAAATATCTTGCAAAAAATTACTTTCTTAATCAGGCAAAAAAAATCATCGAGAAAAAGCAGATTGACCCTGATAAGTTTTGTTTCAACATAAATGAGAGCATCCTTGATAACACAAAGGAGCAGGTTATTAAAAACATTAATGACGCCAGGGAGTTCGGCTTTTTAGTTTCAATTGACGATTTTGGGGTTGAGTTCACTTCTCTTACTCATTTGAGTCATTATAAGGTGGATTATATTGGGGTTCATGCAAGCCTGCTTGACGGAATACTTGAAAACGAGCGGGCGCAAAATGTTGTTCAGGGCATAATTGATTTTGCGAAAAAAATCGAAACAAAGGTTAAGGTTGACGGTGTTGACAATGAAGAAAAAGCTGCCCTGCTTCGGGCAATGGGCGTTGACCAGATGAAGGGTCCTTATTACGGTAAGCCTATTGCCGAGAGACAGATTAAGATTAATTAACTGAAAGGAGCTGAGTAGCTTTGAGCCGAAAGCAAGCGAGTGAGCCTAAGGCGGCTGTTGCCGGAGGGGCACGCAGAGAGGTTCGTGTAACCGCTAAGCAGGTTAGCAAAAGAAATCAGATGATAGAGCTGCTGCTCGTTGTTCTTTTGTTGCTTTTGCTGATAATGTCAATCAGCTTTGCCTGCGTCAGTTTTGTTAATAAGGCAGGTCGTTTTACAGTTAACCTGGACCCTGATGCCTTTAAGGAGAAGGGAATTTCAATTTGCGAAAGCCCTGATTTTGGCGACCCGACAATTATGCTGCAGGGTTCTGCAGTTGAGAATATGACGAACATTACCAAAGAATGGCTCACAAATGACCCGAAAACTTCAGGCAATTATATTTCCAGTGACCCTACATATAAATCAATTCAGGAGCTTGATAATGTCAACGGAAGCCACAACGGCACAAACAATATTGCCTATACCTTTTATATTAAAAACAGCGGCAAGGATACTATTGACTACTATATGAGCATTGACATTGATTCCTACACAAAGGGTGTTGACGATGCAATCAGGGTCATGTTGTTTAGGAACGGCAAGCCTACCGTTTACGGCAAACGCCCGCGCGACATAAATAATCAATATGCAATGTTTGCAATAGACCAGCTTTTTAAGTCGGATTTAAAGGTTTGCGAAGACATAAGGAAAAACTTTGAAGCCGGTGATGTGGATAAGTACCTGTCTCTTATCTGGCTTGAAGGATGGGATCCAGAATGTGTGGACGAAATCCTGGGAGGCGAATGCAAGCTTTCCATGAACTTCAATGTTTTGGAGGAAGAAGCCGCAAGCGCCGTGCAGGCGTAGGGGAGACACTGCACGGGTAAGGCGGAATCCAACTTGCAGCCACCCGGATTCGCACACACTTTAAGGATATATATTTAATTGAACGCTGATAAGCATTCAAAATTTTTTATTCGGAGGAAAACATATGAAAAAGTCAATGAAAAAGCGTTCTCTTTTGTCAGCAGTTGCAATGCTTGTTGTTTCTGCAATTGTTTTGACATCAGCAACCTATGCATGGTTTTCAATGAGCAATTCAGCAAGAGTCGAAAATCTTGATGTAAGAGTAGCAGCTCAGAGCGGTCTTGAGCTCTCACTAAACAATGTGGATTGGTTTTCAACAATCACAGAGGAACACTTTGAAACTGTTAAGGAACTTGATCTCTCTGCACTGAATTTCGCACCTGTTGACGCTTTAAGACTAGGAGATGACACGCTGTCTTTCAGAAAGGGTTCACTTGCCGATGATGTAATAACAATGGGTACTGCAACAGCTAATGCTGATTACCTTGAGTTTGATTTGAACCTGCGTGTCGGCAAACCCGGTACGGTTCAATTCACTCAGGGCACTGGAAGCGAAAGCTCAATTAGCGGTCTTAACACTGCTACTATTGCCTATGCTTCTATCACTGATTCAGAAGGAACAAAAATCTATGCGGCGGATAGCAACGGTGCTTATAATGCAATAAACTCTGACGTAACTTCAACAGAGGCTTTGAACGGTATTGCCCAGACTGCGGCCCATGTTACGCCCACCACAATCCAATCAGGACTTATCGACTCATACGAACTTGTTTTTACTGATGCAGGGACTCAGAGCATTACTGTCAGAGTTTGGATTGAAGGTCAGGATGCCCAATGTCAAGGTTCATATAGCGGCGGCACAGTCGGTATCAATCTCCTCCTCAACTTTATTCCTGACGAGGAACCTTCCCCCTAAGTTAAATCAAAGTAAAGATTTTTTGCAAATTATTGAAATTAGTATGGGGCGGTCGCCCCGCCCCATACAACTCCCCAATCTCCCCATTCTCTTTGGTAGGGGCGGTTCATAAATCGCCCTCGTTGTTAGCTAACTTTGGGGCCGTTTATGAATGGCTCCTACTGCACAAATAAAATTCACGGGCGGCGGCGCCGCCGCCCGTGGCAGGCATCAAAGGCGATTAATGCTTTGAGAGCCTTTTTCAAAGTTTTAATGACCTTTGATATTGAAACAATAATGAGGTGTAAATCCTATGAATGACAAAGCAAGAAAGGCGTTAAGTGTACTTGGAGACATTGCAATTTTCATAATAATTATTTTTTCGGTTGCCGTTACTGTTATGGCGTTTTCCTCGAGGGATAGCGGAGTGCCCAAGCTGTTCGGGTATTCATTTCTTTCTGTTCAGTCCGATTCAATGTCCGGCGTATTTGAGAAGGGCGACCTCATTATTGATATGGACTGCAACCCCGAAACCCTAAAAAAGGGTGATGTTGTCACCTTCTGGAAATACTCGCCGGACAATAAAAGCAGATTTCTCAACACTCACAGAATTATCGAAAAAAAGGAAACACGATTTGAAATTTATAATCAAACAGTAATTACCTATGTTACTCGAGGCGACCATAATAAAGAGTCAGATGTTGACGAGCTGTCACCCGACTATATTGTCGGCCTATGGACAGGCAAAAAAATCAGCAACCTCGGCATGGTTTTGGATTTTCTAAGCTCTCCGAAAGGCTTTTTGGTCTGCATTGTTGTTCCGCTTGCACTACTGTTTGCCTTTCAGCTATATAAATTCATAATTACATTAATTGAAAGCAAAAAAGAAAGAGCGCTCGAGGAGATTGCATCCAAAACAGAGGAAGAAAAGGATAGGGTGATTGCCGAATATCTTGCTCAGCAGCAAAAGCTGCAGAATGCGGATTCACAACCGCAGACAGTCCCGGCGCAAGAAGAAACCGGGCAGGAGAAGACAGGTACATCGTTTGAAGATAACGGCGGATAACGGTTGCTGTTAAGGATTTATTAGTGTTAACTATAGCAATATTATTACAAAAACAAATTGAGAAGGTGGACTAAGTATGGGAGCTCTAATTAAGTTCTTGGAAGATTTTTTGAGCCAGTTTTTTGTTGAGGGCATATGGGGAATAATTAAAGGTATCGGTGTGGGAATCAAAAATATCTTTAACATCCCGAAATATATTGATGTCTTTAGTCAATGGAAAGACGAATTCTCAGCAGGAACATGGATTTTGGCAATTCTATCCATTATTATTGTTTTAGCTGTTCTGGCTGGCATAATCTGGCTTATTGTTCTTCTTATCAAGAAGTATGTCAGGTTCCACAAAACAGTTGTAGACCAGGAAGAACTTCTTAACGAAGTTGCTACTCTTAACAGAGAGGTAATAAAGCTCACAACCGAGAAGGAGAAAATCCTTGCTATGAAGGTTTCACAGCTCGGCCTTCGGCCGGGTGAAAGCCCGTTCATCGATGAGACTCAGGAGGGCGAAGAGGAAGGCGAGGGCGCAGATACGGATGCGACCAATGAGGATTTCAGCCGTTTCTATAAGCTGACCCAGGTTGACCTTGCCCTTGAGAACTATGAGCCGCCCGATTACAACAACGATATTACATTGCCTGAAATCGTTGATATGTTCCGCAACTATGCGAGCTCAAGGATGGGGCTGTATTACGACCATAAAATCATACGCCTGTTCCTGGCCGCCTTTTCCACAACAAGGCTCATTATCCTTCAGGGTATTTCCGGTACCGGTAAAACTTCGCTTCCTTATGCATTTGGTAAATTCCTCAAAAACGACGCCACTATTGCATCAGTCCAGCCTTCCTGGCGTGACCGCACCGAGCTTTTCGGTTACTTCAATGAATTTACAAAACGCTTCAATGAAACGGAAGTTCTTAAAAAGATGTATGAAGCTACATATAAAGAGGATATTTTCGTTACAATCCTTGATGAAATGAACATCGCCCGTGTTGAGTATTACTTTGCTGAAATGCTTTCAATTCTTGAAATGCCCAGTCGTGATGAGTGGGTTGTCAGCCTTGTACCCTCTGTTTGGCCGACTGACCCTAAGCATTTGTTTGACGGCAAGCTCCGACTTCCCGAAAATATGTGGTATGTCGGCACAATCAATAACGATGACTCGACATTCGCAGTTACCGATAAGGTTTATGACCGTGCCATTCCGATAGACATTAACTCAAAGGGTAAGTATTTCGACGCCCCGTGGACTGAAAATTTATCACTCAACTATAAGCATCTTGAAGAGATGTTCAGAGAGTCAAAGGTCAAATACAAGGTTTCCGAAGAAAGCCTAAGAAAGCTTGCCGAGCTTGATGACTATGTTATCGAACATTTCCGTTTGGCGTTCGGTAACCGTATTGTAAAGCAGCTAACCGATTTCATACCCTCATATGTAGGCTGCGGCGGCACTGAAATTGACGGACTTGACTTTTTGCTTTGCCACAAGATTCTGCGTAAATTTGAGTCACTCAACCTTTCATTCATCCGTGATGAAATCGGCGGTTTGATTACATATCTTAATAAGAACTTTGGCAAATCGAATATGAAGGAGTCCAAGGAATATCTTGAAAGACTCCAGAAGCTTATCTAAATATAATGCCTACAATCGAAGGAAGGGACTATATACATGGAAAAATCATACAAGGATTTATATAACGAATATAAAGAGAGCATATCGTCCCTCATGGAAGGTAATGACTTTTATGAGCACATCCTTGATGTTACCGAACGCGGGAATAATAGATTATCATTGTTCAGCAAGTATTTTGAAAAGAACATTGATTTGCGTTGGGTAGATGCAATTGAAGAATGTATTATTCCCTTAGATACGATAATAAGGAATCCCCGCAAGTTCATCGTTCAGGAGGAAGAAATAGTTCCTATCGAGCGCGCTAGAAAGATAACCGCAGAGTCGGTGCGTCACCTCGCGCAGCATACAAATTTGATAGCAAGGGTCGATGATGACAGAGTTACTCCCAGCCAGATTCTAAATGTATTCCGTGAAGAAAGCTATGAAATATACGAAAATCGTTTTATCTATACACTAATGATGAATCTTCAACGGTTCATTGATGCTCGCTATAATGTTCTTTTCGGCCTTTCCGATAACGAGAATATGACATCGCTGAAAATGGAAAGCGATATTGCAAACGGAAGGGAAAAAATTTCATATAAGCTCGAGATTTCAACACAGTCCTCACAGGAAAAAGAAAAGATTGATTCAAGTGTTAAAGATACAAAGCAGGCATCGGCATTTCAGAGAATTGAGAGAATTAAAGGCATTGTTAATGAATTTGCGCGTTCCTCATTTATTAATGAGCTACACGGATGTACTCCCGTGCGCCCTCCCATTATGAGGACAAATATTATCAGCAAGGATCCGAACTTCAAGGCTTGCCTTAATCTTTGGCAGTTCATTTCAGCCTATGATGAAGTCGGCTATGAAATTGTCTCAAAAGAGAGCAATGAAATGGTAACCGACGAAACCCGTGACGAGCTTTATAAGCAGGTTGCGGTCAATTATATGTTGCTTAAAAATAATTCTCTGCATCCGGAGTTAATAAAAGGCAAGGTCAAGCAGCGCAAAATCAAGCCCAAAATTCTCAAACGCCTTGCCGAAGAGTTTGTGATTGATTATGATCTTGAAGAGGTCGAAATCAGGCGAATTTTCCTGGATGAAGTTAAGCGAGCAAGCAAGAAGAAAATTGCAGGCGAGGAGAGAATCAAGGCTGCAATTAACAGAGCACTCGAATCTGAAAAAGCGCGCAAGGCAGCGATTGAAGCTCGTATTAAGGCTGAAATTCAGCGTAAGAAAGAAATTGAGAAACGCAAAAAAGAGCGTGAGGCTGCAAGAATTGCCCGTGAAAAAGCTCGTGAAAAAGAGCGCATAGCAAAACAGAAGGCCGCTCTCAAGGCAAAGCAAGAGAAAGAAAAAGCTCTTGCAAAAGAAAAGGCGGCAAAAGAGAGAGAGAGAGCACGCATAGCGAAGCAGAAGGCAATAGAAGCAGAGAAGCTTGCAAAAGCCAAAGAGAAAGCAAGGCTTCAAAGGGAAAAAGAGCGTGCAGAGAAGCTCAGGGCTCTCGAGGAAGAAAAAGCTGCAAAGGCAAAGCAGCGTGAAAAGGAACGCATAGAAAGACAGAAGGCCGCACAGCTTGAAAAAGAAAGAGCTGCAAAGGCAAAACAGCGCGAAAAGGAACGCCTTGCCAGAGAAAAAGCCGCACAGCTTGAAAAAGAGAGGGCTGCAAAGGCAAA
>LSQX01162651.1_pt2 | contig 12756 bp, 10 predicted proteins | sample 654561 | NCBI WGS metagenome assembly LSQX01 (sample SAMN04489861, study PRJNA283612) | anaerobic digester metagenome | isolation source: 4 biogas reactors fed with cattle manure at either 37C or 55C with and... | place: Denmark: Kongens Lyngby | collected 2014 | reverse complement strand
GAAGCGGAATACCTGCTGCGCCAGTCAGACACGCACACCCTGGTCATGATTGATGGTTATAAAGACTCAGATTATGTCGGGATCATCCAGCAGCTTTGCCCAGAGCTGGCCAGCCACCAGGCCGGCCGGCCCCTGCACAGCAAAAGGCTGCCCTTTTTACGCCAGGTCATCACGATTGATTCCCACCAGCCCGGCTGCCTGACCTGGCAGGAGGCCAATGATCTGGCCAGCCAGGTGCCCCTGGAGCAGGTCCAGCGCCAGGCAGCCCTGCTGCAAAAGGATGATGTCTGCAACATGCAGTACACTTCAGGTACAACAGGCTTTCCCAAGGGTGTCATGCTGACCCATTACAATGTGATTAACAACGGCAAGACAATCGGTGACTGCATGGACCTTTCCACTGCTGACCGTATGCTGATCCATGTACCCATGTTCCATTGCTTTGGCATGGTCTTGGCCATGACAGCCGCCATGACCCACGGCACAACCATGTCACCTATCCCGGCCTTTTCACCCAGGCTTGCATTAGAATGTATCAACCAGGAAAAGATCACCTGCTGTCATGGTGTGCCGACCATGTTCATTGCCATGCTGGGCCATGCTGATTTTGCCAAGACTGACTTTTCCCACATGCGGACCGGTATTATGGCCGGCAGCCCCTGCCCGGTTAAGGTCATGCAGGATGTCCAGCAGAAAATGAACATGCACGAGATCACCATAGTCTTCGGCCAGACCGAGGCTTCACCGGGCTGCACCCAGAGCCGGGTTGATGATCCCTTGGATGTGCGGGTCAATACTGTCGGCCGGGCCCTGCCGGGCGTGGAATGCAAGATAGTTGACCCCCTGACCAATGAAGAGCTGCCGGACGGTGTTGATGGTGAATTTGTTGCCCGGGGCTACAATATTATGAAGGGCTACTATAAGATGCCAGAAGCCACCGCGGCAGCCATCGATGAGGCAGGCTGGCTCCACACAGGTGACCTGGCCCGGCGAGACAGCCAGGGGAACTATAAGATAACGGGGCGCATCCGGGACATGATCATCCGGGGAGGGGAAAATATCTACCCCAAGGAGATCGAAGATTTCATCTACACCCATCCAGCAGTGCAGGATGTGCAGGTGATCGGTGTGCCGGACCAGCAGTATGGCGAAGAGATCATGGCCTGTGTCATCTTGAAGGAAGACCATGAACTGGGTGCTGATCAGCTGAAAGATTATATTCTGGCCAACATGGCCAAGCATAAAGTGCCGCGTTATTATGATTTTGTCCGGGAATTCCCCATGAATGCGGCAGGCAAGATCATGAAATACAAGATGCGTGAAGCGGCTGTGGCCAAGCTGGGCCTAACTGCAGACGGCTCTATAGAGACAGCCTGAGCCGGAAAAAGAGGTAAAAATGGCAAAAATCAAACTCGCTATCTGCGGTTATGGCAACCTGGGCCAGAGTGCAGAAAGAGGCATCAGCCAGTTTCCTGACCTGGAGCTGGTGGCCATCTTGTCACGCAGGGGCCGGGAGCTTAAGACCGCCACGGCTGTGCCAGTCTATAGCCTGGACCAGGCAGCCAGCCTGCAGGGTCAGGTGGATGTCTGCCTACTTTGTTCCGGCAGCGCCAGGGATTTACCAGAACAAGGCCCCTGGCTGGCGGGATATTTTCATACAGTTGACGCTTATGACACCCATGCCAGGATGCCGGAGTACTTTTCCAGTATGGATAATGCAGCTAAAAAGGCCGGTAAGACTGCCATCATAGCTGCTGGCTGGGATCCTGGCCTGCTTTCCCTGCAAAGACTTTTAGCCCAGGCCATCCTGCCACTGGGCAAAAGCGAGACCTTCTGGGGCAAAGGTATCAGTCAGGGCCATTCCGATGCCATCAGGCGGCTGGAAGGTGTCCTGGATGCCAGGCAGTATACAATTCCCAAAAAGCCGGCTGTTGAAGCGGTCCTTGCTGGCCGGATGCCCCAGCTCAGTGCTGCGGATAAGCATCGCCGGGATTGCTATGTTGTCGCCCAGCCTGGCACTGACAAGGCTAAGATAGCTGAAAACATCAAGAGCATGCCCCATTATTTTGCTGATTATGAGACGGATGTCACATTTGTCAGCCAAGAAGAGCTGGACCGTGACCACAAGGGGCTGCCTCACCGCGGCCAGCTGATCCATGCAGGCCGGACAGGTGATGACTGTCGCCAGACAATCCAGTTCCAGCTTGACCTGGGCTCCAATCCTGACTTCACAGCCCAGGTCATGCTGGCGTGTGCCCGGGCTGCCTGGCGCTTTTACCAGACAGGCCAGGCTGGAGCCAGGACTATTTTTGATATACCACCAGCCTGGCTGACCGGGGAGTCAGGGGAAGATCTGATCGCCAGAATGCTTTAGCAAAGACAGACCCGGCCAGGGACTGTTATCAGGACCAGGAGGTTAGCATGCGTTGGGAAACTACAGTTATCCGGGAAGGATTCGATGGTGTGACCTGCTGGGCCCAGTCCAGGATTGGCGTTATGCCCGGGCTCTGGGTCATGAACACACAAAAGCTCAAGCTGGCAGGCAGTGATGTCTACGGCCTGTTGCACAGCTCCTGGTCAAAAGACGAGGGCAGAACCTGGTCTGAGCTAAAGCCTCAGGAAAACCTGCGCCTGCCCGGTGGGTCACTGGCTGACACAACACCAAAATATCATGAAAAAACAGGAAAGATGCTGCTGCTGGGCCAGAAGATTGCTTATGCGGGCGAAGATGCCCTGGGTCCGCTGCTGGACCAGGTTGGCCAAAGCTACTATGCTGTCTATGATCCGCAAAATAAATGCTGGGACCCGCCGGCTGTTCCCTTGGACGAGCAGGGCTTGCCACTTAAGAACACTTATTTTGGCTGTATCCAGCGCGTGGATTTGAAAAATGGCGAGATACTCATTCCCATGGCCAGGCGCAACCAGCCGGGCGGACCAGACCGGACCAGCCATATTGAAGTCATGCGTTTTTCCTTTGATGGTAGGATCTTGCAGGTTATCGCAAAGGGCCAGCCTATCCATGCTGATCATGAACCAAGAGGCCTGGCTGAACCATCATTGATTTTTTACCAGGGCAGCTACTACCTGACCTTGCGCAGCGACACCAGAGGTTATGTCGCTAAGAGCTCTGACGGGCTAAATTTCTCACCCTTACAGGAATGGTGCTGGGACACAGGTCTTCAGGTGCCGACCTACAACACCCAGTCCCACTGGGCCAGTGGCCAGGAAGGACTTTTCCTGGTCTACACCAGAAAAGATGGCAAAAATGACCATGTCTTCCGCAACCGGGCCCCGCTCTATATAGCCCGGGTGGACATAAAAAACCTGCAGCTTTTGCGCCAGACAGAAGAGGCTATAACGCCGGAACGCGGAGCACGCATGGGTAATTTTGGCGTCCTTGACCTGGACCCGGGCCAGAGCCTGGTCACTACAACTGAATGGATGCAGCCACTTGGTTGTGAAAAATATGGCAGTAACAATGCCATCTTCCTGACCCGGATAAAATGGGAATAAAGAGCTCTATTATGCTATAATTATTTTTATGAAGCGGAGCTCCAAGAGGGCTCCTTGGCTGATCATGCTTGATGATGATGGAGTGACAAAAGGTGGCAACAGCAAGTTATAAATGTCTTAATTGTGGAGCAGGACTGCTTTTTAGCCCAGGTCAGCAAAAGCTGAAATGTGATTATTGCCTGAGCGAATTCACTATTGCCGAAGTTGAGGAATACACCAGGAGGATGGAGGCCCGGGCTGCAGCTGAAGAAGCCCGGGAGACAGCCGAGGCCCAGGAAGGGGATCTTGTGGCCTACACCTGTAACAGCTGTGGTGCTGAGGTGGTCACCGAGGAGACAACCTCGGCCACGTTTTGCTATTATTGCCATAATCCGGTTCTTTTGACCGGCAGGCTCAGTGGCACATACCGTCCGCAAAAAGTGATTCCTTTTGCCATCAATAAGGAAAAGGCGATTGAGATCTTCAAAGACTGGGCTGGAAAGCGTAAATTTGTGCCAAAAGATTTCACCAGTGCATCCCAACTGGAAAAGACCACCGGACTGTATCTGCCCCACTGGATGGCGGATTATCAGGTCAATGTGGATTACAGCGGCACAGCCACTTCCCGCAGGAGCTGGGTCAGTGGCCGGACTGAGTATACAGAACACAATGAGTACAGTATTGCCCGCTCCGGCACAGTTGATGTTAATCATGTCCATGAAGTTGCCCTGCGCAAGATTGACAAGGAGCTGGTTGATTCCATCACGCCTTATGATGAGAGCCAGGCTACGGATTTTTCCCTGACTTACTTGAGTGGTTTTTTCGCAGAAAAGTACGATATCCTGCAAGAAGATCTCAAGCCGGTCATTGAAAACAGGGTGCGCCGGTATGCGGACAGCCTGGTCCAGGACACAATCGGCGGTTACAGCAACCTGAACTTGCTCCGCCAGGACCTCAACTTCAGTGGTGAGAGCTGGCATTACACCCTCTTGCCAGCCTGGATCCTGACCTACCTTTACCAGGGCAAGACCTTTATTTATGCCATTAACGGCCAGACCGGCAAAATCCACGGTGAATTACCGGTTGATAAGAAAAAGCTTAGCCTGACCTCTATTTTCCTGGCTGCTGCCGTCATGGTCCTTTTACTGCTGGGAGGTTTTTACTTATGGTGAATAAACCTGTTAAGCTGCTTTTTGTCCTGCTTGTGCTTTGGCTCTTTCTCTGGCCGGGTCTGCCTGCCAGGGCTGAAAAAGTGCTGGTTGTTGATCAGGCAGGTACTTTTTCCAGTACTGAAGTGGACGAGCTGGCCCGTCAGGCCAGGCAGCTGGGTTCAGCCCATGCCATGGATATCGTGATTGTCACCACCAATGATGCAGAAGGTAAAAGCAGCCGTGCATATGCTGATGATTATTTTGACTACAATGATTATGGTGTGGGCAGCGAGTACAGCGGTATTTTGTTCCTGATCGATTATGACAATGGCGAAATGTGGCTCAGCACCACAGGTGAGGCCATCCGCTACCTGACTGATGAAAGGATTGACAAGATCCTTGATGCTGCCTGGGATGGCGGCTTTGCAGCCAAGGATGCTTATTCCGGCAGCCTGGCTTTTTTAAAGGCAACCGGTCAATATCTGGCAGCTGGCATACCGGCTGACCAGCATACAGTGCATGAGAAAGAAAACCGTCTGACTACCGGTGAAGGAGCCTTTAGTTTCCTGGCCGCCGGGGCTTCTTTCCTGGGTTTATTTGTTTCCACCAGAAGACGTTATAAGGGCAAAAGCCAGCCGGCAGTTTTCCAGTTTCGCAACAACAGCCTGACCAATCTGGGCATAGTGACTGACCAGCTGACCAGGACCTATGTGACCAGCCGGCCCCTGCCTCAACCAAGCAGCAGCTCTGGCTCCGGATCGAGCGGACGCAGCACCACCCACACTTCCAGCAGCGGCAGGTCGCACGGTGGAGGCGGCCGCAAACTCTAGACCAGGCCTGTTCCCTGACTAATGAGATCGGCTGCCTTAACCAGCAGCCGATTTTTTTCATTGGGCAGCTGGTCTAAAATAACCAGGTCGAGCAGCTGGTCCAGAACCTGACCAACAGCCGGACCGGACAAAAGCCCCAGACTGATAATATCCTGGCCGCTGACTGCCAGGTCGGCCAGTTGAAAACATTCCCCGTCCTGCAGGATCCGCTCCAGGATTTCTTCCGTCTGGATAATGCCCGCCAGGACAGCGGGTTTTTCATCAGCCCGGGCTTTTTCTAAAAGCAGGGCTGCCCGGGCCAGCCGGGGTGGTGTTGTTTTCAGCCATAGTTTGATGCTGCTCTTGTCAGGCCGAGGCAGGTTTTCCCTGGCCTTCAAGATGAGTCTGCTGCTGGCAATAGTCTTACGGTCTGCGCGCAAACCCTCCAGGGCCCTGGCGGCAAAGGCGGGTGGACTGGTTTTACTTATATCTGCAGCTGCCAGCAGCAGCACCAGCAGACGCAACTCAAAGTCAGCTGGTAGCAGCGTTACTGCCTTAATAGCCTTTAGTGCTTCCGGACCGGGTCGGGAGTTTTTTTGGACAAGCGGCTGCAATTCTGGCAGGGCCGCAGCAAGTACATTTAGAAAATTTGTCAAAACAGGAGTCAGGTGCTGGCCAACAAAAATCTGGCGCAATTCAGCCAGAACCCTTTCCCGGGCCAGGCCGGCCAGTAAGTGGGCGTGGCTGTGCAGGGCCCGGGCGGTCTTTTTTTCCAGACAAAAGCCAAGCCTGGCCTTAAAACGCAAGGCGCGCAGAATACGCAGGGCGTCTTCTTGTAATCTCGACTCAGGCTGGCCGACGCTGCGGATCAGGCGCGCAGCCAGGTCCTGGCGCCCTCCATAGGGGTCAACCAGATCTTCAGTTTTCCAAGGCAGGCTTGAGAACCCGGTCCCGCGAAAGCTAGCCGGCAGGGTGATTGGCCAGGCTATGGCATTGATCGTGAAATCCCGCCTGGCCAGGTCAGCCAGGATAGAGGTGGAAAACACCACCTGATCAGGGTGCCTGTGATTATGGTAGCTGCCTTCAAGACGCATTGTCGTTATTTCAAGGGGATACTTACCGATAACAACAAGGATCGTGCCGAATGCCGCACCGATCTTGCTTGTCCTGTAGGCAGAAAATATCTCCAGCACCTTTTCCGGGCTGGCATCAGTGGTCAGGTCGTAGTCTTTTGGCTCTGTTCCCATCAGCAGGGCCCGGATGCTGCCGCCGACCAGATAGACCTGGTAGTTATGCTGCAGCAGGAGGCTGGCAGCCCTGATGATGGCGGAGGGCAGTTTGATCAGCATTTGCCTAATCCTTTCTAATCCAATTATAAATTGGGTCGAATCGCCTGGCAAGGCGGCTTTTTCACCTGCGGCGGCATATGCTAAAATAGAGGCAGTATGCAAAAGGAGCTGATTTTGTGCAAGTGGTCATATTGTCCGGTAATCCCAAAAAGGATGGGCTTTGCCAAAAGATGATCGAGGCGGTTGAGGCTGGAGTGCTTGAAGCCGGGGCAAAATGCCGGGAAATCCGTTTGAATGACCTGAATCTGGTCCGTTGCCAAGTGTGTGATTCGGGCTGGGGACCCTGCCGTGAGTCCAGAAGCTGCCGCTTTGGTGCTGATGGTTTCACCAGCCTGATGCAAGACCTGGGCCAGGCCGATGCGATTGTTTTTGCCACTCCTGTTTATTGGGGTGAAATGTCTGAAACATTAAAGTGCTTTCTGGACCGGTTGCGCCGCTGCCAGAGGGGCAGCGATGGCTCGCTGGCCGGCCGCCAGGCCCTGATCCTGGCTACACCAGGCGGCAGCGGCAGGGGACAGGTCAGCTGCTTCATGCAGATGGACCAGTTCTGCCGCCACACGGAAATGGCAATATTTGATTACCTTTGCGCTAACCGCTGGACTTTGGATTACCAGTTGGAAAATGCCCGGGCTGCCGGCAAGGCACTGGCCAGCGGCCGGAAAAACGGCGATACGGTAAAAGTGTAACCAGCTAGCAAGGCAGGTGTTTTAATTGGAAAAAGCTTATCTGTTGGCAGGTTATATCATGCCACATCCACCTATTATTGTGCCTGGTGTCAGCAACGAACCACCGGAAGCGAAAAAGACGATCAAGGCTATGGAGGAGCTGGCCCGTAAAATGGCCGGCCTGAAGCCGGATACCCTGGTTTTGATTTCGCCACATGCGCCCTTATTCCAGGACTACCTGTATCTTTATGATCAGGACAGGCTGACTGGCAGCATGGCCGCTTTTGGAGCTGACCAGATCCAGCTTGAATTCAAGCTGGACCGACCATTTCTGGATCGGTTCAGCCAGCTGGCTGAGGCGCAAGGAGTGGCTGCAGGCGGGCTTAGTAAAAGCCAGCTGCGCCGCTTCAGCCTAAATGCGGAGCTCGATCACGGTGCCTTTGTACCGCTTTATTTTCTCAGTCGCCATTGTGATTTTGAGCTGCTCGTCATGTCAAGCCCGGATATGAGCCTGGGTCGTCTTTACCAGACAGGACGTCTGATCAGGCAGGTGGCAACAGAGCTGGACCGAAAAACAGTGATCATTGCCAGTGGGGACCAGTCGCATAAAGCTAATGCCAGGAGTCCTTACGGTTCCAATCCGGCCGGGGCTGAATATGACCGGCTGCTGGTGGAAGCCCTGGAAAATAATGATCTGGCCTCTTTCATGCTGCTGGATGCCGGCTTGCGTGAGGAAGCTGCGGAATGTGGTTTTCGTTCCATAGTCATGCTGGGTGGGGCCTTACACGGTTTAGGCTTCAAAAGCAGCCTTTTGAGTTATGAAGCACCATATGGGATAGGCTACTGTGTGGCTGAACTGAATCCCGTACCGGAGGGCGGCCAGCTGTTACTAGATCCTTTTGCTCAAAAAGCAGCCCGGCAAAAGGAGCAGGAGTCAGCTCCTGTCCAGATAGCGCGCCGGACCATTGAGCACTGGCTGGCCAGGCAAGAGGTCCCGGCTGCAGATTATTTTGCTGATCTCGGCCAGGCCGAACCCTGGCTTTGGGAAAAAAGCGGTGTTTTTGTCAGTCTTTATGAGGATGGCCGGCTGCGCGGCTGTATCGGCACCATTGCCGCTATGACAGACAGTATCATGGCCGAGATAAGTCAAAATGCCATCAGTGCGGCGACAAGTGATCCGCGTTTTCTGCCAGTGACAGAACAGGAGCTGGCCGGCCTGACGATCAGTGTTGATGTCCTGGGCAAGCCGGAGCCAGTGTTTTCAGAAGATGAGCTCGATCCTGAGCAATTTGGTGTGATTGTCCGGGCTGGCGGCAGGACAGGGCTGTTGCTGCCCGATCTGGCCGGAGTGACCACAGTTGAGAATCAGCTGGCAATTGCCAAGGAAAAAGCTGGCATCAGCGCCACTGAACCATATGACCTGGAAAAATTTGGGGTCAGGCGCTACAGATAGGGGAGTGAGCATGTTTCAAGGAAAACACCAGGTGGAGGCAGCCTACTGGCACAAGGTGTCAGAAGACAAAATAACCTGCCTGCTTTGTCCGCAAGGATGCCTGATTGAACCAGGCCAGACCGGCCAGTGCCTGGTCAGGCGTAACCAGGCGGGCCGGCTGATTGCTTGTGCCTACGGTAAGATCACCTCTTTGGCACTGGACCCGATTGAGAAAAAACCCCTGCATTACTTTCGGCCAGGCAGCCAGATACTGTCACTGGGATCTTATGGCTGCAATCTGCAATGCGGCTTTTGCCAGAACTGGTCAATTTCACAAAGAAAGGCCAATTATGTCGAGCTAATGCCCAATCAGCTGATTGCCCGGGCAATTGAAGAAAAACCTAATGGTAATATAGGCCTGGCTTACACATATAACGAGCCCTTGATTAATTTTGAATATGTCAGAGACTGTGCCAGGCTGGCAAAAAAGGCCGGTTTGGTCAATGTGCTGGTGAGTAATGGCACAATCAACCCGGCTCCCCTGGCCGAACTGCTGCCCCTGGTTGATGCTTGGAATATCGACCTTAAGGCCTGGCAGGCTGATTTTTACCGCCAGGTCTGTCACGGTGAACTGGAATGGGTGAAACGAACTATCACGGAGCTGGCACCGCATTGCCATTTGGAGGTGACCACCCTGCTCCTGCCTGGTTTGAATGATTCTGAAGCTGAGATTAAAGCCATGGCCACCTGGCTGGCGTCACTCAACAAGAAAATTGTTCTCCACCTGACCCGGCACAGGCCTGATTACAAAATGGTTGATCCGCCACCGATCTCCCGGTCGCGAATGGTGCGGCTGGCTGACCTGGCTTCGCGTCACCTGGAGTATGTTGTGCTGGGTAATATCTAGTCATATTTATGCTGAATATGAAAATAATAAGAACTGCATAACATAAAGATCAGCCGGCAAGATTAGTCTTGTTGATTTATGTTTCCAGAATAATACGCAACTTCGTGGCAATGATGCACAAAATCACCCCGATACATTTGGTGATTGGCAAGATATAATTCATAAAAACCTCGAATTATTTAAAAATATAAGAATATTAATGACATTAACAAAATATTTACAAAGCTGCCATAATCTGCCTCTTGAAAATATATGCCAGCCGTGTATAATAATAATTGTGAAAGTCAAACAAAGTCAAACAGGAGGTGGAGCTAATGTTTGGACTGATACCATATGATCGGAGAAGGGGTCAGATGCAGACTCAAGGCGACAATCGTCCATGGGATATCGAGAGGGTTTTTGAAAACTTCTTTAATGATGCGCTTTTCCCAACCTTTTATAGTCACAGCAGCCTGATGCGGGTTGATATCAAGCAGACTGAAAATGAATACCTGCTTGAGGCGGAGCTGCCAGGAGTAGCCAAGGAGCAGGTTGACATTGAGATTGATGATGATCTTTTAACGATCACTGTCAACCAGGATGAAAGCGAAGAGGAAAGCAAGGAAAACTATCTGCGGCGGGAACGGCGCTGCTGCTCAATGAAGCGCAGCTTCAATATTGAAAATATTGCTGCGGATAAGATCAAGGCCAAGATGGAGAATGGTATCTTGCAGCTTGAGCTGCCTAAGCGTGAACCAGATCCCAAGGTTGTCCGCAAGGTGGATATAGGCTGAACAGACCTGATAATTTAAGCACTGGGGCTGTCTCGTGATGAGGCAGCTCTTTTTTGCTTTTTTGATCTTTTTTGATCTGGCTGGCCAAGTATTGACAGTTCATGTATCTTAAGATAGATTTTGACTGTTCAAGGCTTCTGGCTGGGCTCTGTTTCGCACTTGTAGACTTTGCCGGAAGCTGAATGTATAATATAGGCAATTGAGCGGACGGATTATAAATTTTGTTCTAGCATCTGGCTGGGTGTAATCTGTTCGCGCTTGAATATTGGTGAATGGTATTGATATGGATAAAGAGAATTTGAATCCGGAAGACAAGACTGAGCAAAAAGACAGGGCAGGATTTTTAAAAAAGCTTGCCAGGCTGACTTTTAGTGGCGCCAGGCTGATGCCTGCGCTGGCTGTAGTTCTGGTGGTGACCACCATTGTGCTTTACCTCACAGTGGGCCCCGGGGCGGCTGGTGGCCTGAAGCTGGAACCGGTCACAGAAAAAACAACTGAAACAACTGCTGCCGGCCCGGGTGACGCTGATCTTGCTCTTGATGAATATACAGATATGAATCGTGGAGCATACTGGGACTACCTGATCGAGTCACAAGCGGGGACAGATGAAACAAGTACAAATGCTGAGCCAGCTCCCACTGCCACTAGTGCTTCTGAGCCAACTCAGCCAGAAGCAAGTGAGCCAGAGCCAACAGCAGTGCCTACCCAGGCGCCGGTTGTGACACCTGAGGTGACTCCACCACCTATACAAATGGATAGTGACGGAGTCGTAATGGAGCCTCTTGAGACAGACCAGTTCACAAAGGATGCCAAGGTGGTCTATGTCAGTGCTTTTGAAGCAAATATCCGCACAGCACCCCGCACAGATGTTGATATTCTCCATACCGCCACCATGGGCGATAAGCTGGAAAGGACCGGCTATGGTGAATACTGGTCCCAGATCAGCCTGGATGGTGGAATTGTCGGCTATGTTTATAATGAGCTGATCTCTGAGACAGTTATATACAAGCCAGCCAGTCTGGATACCGAATCAGACAAGGAAGAAACTGGCCAGGCTCCCGCTCCGGACACTGAATTCAAAAAAGATAAGACAGATATTTATGTTAAATCCTTTGTTGCCAATATCCGTTCTGGCCCGGGTACTGACACCGCGATCCTGCAAAAGGCCGGGATGGGCGACAAATTCCACCGCACTGCTGTCAGTGCCGAGTGGTCCAGGATTGAGCTGGCCAGTGGCAAAACAGGCTATATCTTCAATGATCTGATTTCGACAAAGGCTATCAGCAAACCGACACCAACTCCGTCGCCTGTTCCAGTTAATCCGTCCCCAACACCAGTGCCGGAAAAAGAACCGGCCAAGGAGATTGAGTTTAAGGCTGATGAAAAGGAAGTTTATGTAAAGGCAAATGTCGCCAATGTCCGTTCTGGACCGGGGACAGACACAGCAATATTGCAAAAAGCCACCTGGGGCGACAAATTTAGCCGCACCGGTGTCAGTGCTGAATGGTCCAGGATCGTACTGGCCGACGGTAAGACAGGCTATATTTTCAATGATCTTATTTCCACAGAGCCTGTCAGCAAACCCAAGCCGGTTGAAAATGATCCGGCCGGTTCAGGCCTTAGCGAACAGCAGAAAAAAGATATTGTGGACCTGGCTAAATCAATGCTCGGTGTAAAATATGTTTACGGTGGGGCTAAGCCGGGCGGTTTTGACTGTTCCGGCCTGACAACCTATATTTACAAGACCCTGCATGGCATCACTTTACCGCGTTCTGCCAAAGACCAGGCTTTTGCCGGCACCAAAGTATCCAGTAGCCAGATAACAGTCGGGGATATCATTTGCTTTGACTGGGACAGGCCATATGGTGTATGTGACCACGTCGGTATTTATATTGGTAACGGGCAATACATCCATGCGACAAGAAGTGCTGGTAAAGTTAAACTGTCAGAGGTTAATTTTTCCAGGAATCCAATTGTCTCAATCCGGCGCATTATTCCCTGATAAATTATAAAGATCAACGATTGAAAGGGTTTTTTCCAAGATGAAAAAGAAAAAATCTTCACCTGCATTAAAAGGACGGCTCTGGCTCTTGCCAGTTGTGCTCCTTGTCGCCCTGACTCTGGGGGTCAGCGGCTGTCTCTTATACCTGTCTATGCTCCAGGTAGTAGTTGTAGAGC
>LSQX01381560.1_pt3 | contig 12759 bp, 13 predicted proteins | sample 654561 | NCBI WGS metagenome assembly LSQX01 (sample SAMN04489861, study PRJNA283612) | anaerobic digester metagenome | isolation source: 4 biogas reactors fed with cattle manure at either 37C or 55C with and... | place: Denmark: Kongens Lyngby | collected 2014 | reverse complement strand
GCATGGTTTATCGTTCATATTTCCACCACATTTGCTACATAATCCCTTACATAGGTCTGAACACAAATGCTTCATAGGAAGGTTCAAAACAATATTATCATTGAGCACCTTGCTGATGTCAAGTGTTTTTCCTTCAAAAGGATACATATCCGTCTCTTTAGCATCTACACTGGAAATGAAGTCTTCCCTCATCTTCAACTTTAATACTTTCTTGACTTTACACAAACATCTGTAGCATGCGCTTATGTAGCTTACATCTACGTCCCCATCGAGATGCAGGATACCGTTGTTGTTAGTCAATCTTCCAGATAAGCTTATATCTCCGTCGATATCACAGCCTTCCGTCGGATTTACTTCTGGAGGCTCTCCAACATACTCAAGCTCCATTGAAGCGCCATTGCTCCTTATAATATCTGAAATGTCAAACTTCATAAACAATACCCCTCAATTTCGCAACAAATGATATTATACTAACTAATACCAGCATTGTCAAGGCAATTATTTTCGTGTCAGATTCAGCTTCTGATCTAGTCAATTCGCTTCGTACTACACCTTATTATGTCACAATCAGTCAATTCGCTTCGCTCAGGGAGTCAATTAATTCGTCTTCATTCATCGCCGCCCTATAGAGGTCGGCGTCTTCTGTAGACATAGATAGTAATATATAATAAGCCTCACAACAACGAGTGGGTGCTGTAAACCTTACATTATTTACATACCCAAATAGTACGATAGCCGTGTTATTATTTATGTAAACCATAAGCCAACTACCTAAAGGAGGAAATTTAGCATGGCATATAAAAAGCTTGTAGCTGCTAGTATCCTTTCAATAGTGATGCTATTTGGAAGCTCGTTCAGCGCATTAGCGCAAAGTACACGCCATACTGTGCGGTCAGGGGATACCTTCTATCTAATCAGTCAAAGATATGGAGTATCGCTCACAAACCTGATGAAGGCCAATAATGCAAGTGCCAGCACAATTATATACCCAGGCAATGTGATTGTGATACCTTCAGCTAGCAGTAGTACTATTCATACAGTTGTTTCAGGTGACACCTACTGGACCATCAGCAGAAAATATGGAGTTAGTTTTTCTGATTTGCTCAGGACCAACAATGCAAACGAAAACTCATGGCTAAATATAGGTGACAAGGTCACGATACCATCATCAGCAGGTTCTACCAGTAGCCAGAATTCACAACCCAGCACCAGCCCACCGGCTAACCAATCCAAGCCTTATGTCACCTATACCAGCTATACTGTAAAAGCAGGTGACACGCTCTGGTCAATTGCTGATAATGCCGGAATTCAGATGACTGAACTTCTAAAGGCAAATAACATGACCCAATCCACCTGGTTGACCATTGGTCAAATAATTAAAATACCAATCCACCATGTACCCGTCAAATCCACTCCCGGCGATAAGTACGGCGAATACCTTGACTGGTGGACTGAGGCACAGTACGTTGTGCCAGTACAAAGTGTTTTCGAGGTAGTGGACTTCTACACCGGAAAATCCTTTAAGGTAAAGCGGACAACCGGAAGTGGACATGCAGATGTAGAAACAATGACAGCTGCCGATTCGCAGAAAATGAAGGAAATATGGGGCGGTGCCTACAGCTGGAACAGGCGCCCTGTAATCGTAAAAATAAATGGCAGGAAAATAGCCGCAAGCATGTCAAGTCTTCCCCATGCCGGTAACGAGAGCGCTCCAGGTGGCATCAATGTATCATGGAGAAGCGACAACTATGGTCCGGGGTACAACCTTGACTGGGTCAAAAACAATGCCATTAACGGTGTAATGGATCTGCATTTTGCCAACTGTATCCGTCACAAGGATGGTTTGGTTGACACAGGCCATCAGGACAATGTCAAAATCGCAGCCGGCAGAAAATAAATGCAACTTTGCATATGGGATTTCTAATAAGAATCCAAAGGAAACTGAATCACAGAAAACCACGGGTGTCGCTACGGTGCCCGTGGTTTTTCGTTAACTAAATCATAAGAATCTCAAGAATCGCTGTAATATGAAGCTTTGACGGGTTCTTCATTTCCCAACACGTGATTGGCATTTCTTTTTTGGTTTAAGAGAATCATACTGTTCCACAACCTGTCTCTAGCATCTTTTTCCCTGAAACATCGTCAAAAAGCTGGCATTTTTCTTCTGAGACAAAAGCACCATAGAAAGGAAGTGAAGTGTTTCCCAATACTTCTCCCCCTTTTGTATCCCAAAAGAAACTGTTTGTTTTGTGAATAGAGTTCTTGTCCATGTCTATCAACATGGTGCAGTCAACTTCACGGTCTCCTACCATGCTTGTTCTATTAACAGTGTTCTTTTTCATGTCAATACCCTCATGATATCTTCACTTGATATTTTATTCTGGAATTAGGAATCATCGCACTTACTTTCTCTCTGTGAAAAACACTCCTGGAAATACCTCTAAGTCCTCGTTTTTTTCTCTATAAAAGGATTATACATCATTAATGCTTCATTACTGGTAACAAACTCATCACTAATATAATGTCCTTCCACATCAAATACCTTCCTATGAATCTCATTACTTCTGATATAGCCACCCCAATAAGAATGATCTATCCTATGGCTTTTTTCATATACTTCATACTGAGTATTTGTTGGTTCACTCGCCCTCCACTCTCCAACCAAATGATCTCCATTTAAGAATACACATAACTGATACACAATATTTGTGTCATTTCGCACTTGTAAGTCTCTGTAATTATATACACATGTTGCCCCACTCCCAAATGGCTGTGTTCTATTCGAATCAGGAAACACGTCATAACTATGTCTATATCTCTCAGTTATAGTCAAATTCGTATGAAGAGCTAACCAATAAATTAGATTTGAAAGCTGGCACAAGCCTCCACCTATCCCAGGCTTAACCTTTCCCTGGAATAATACCATACCACTTTTATACCCCTTTCTACTTGTTGGTTTTCCGATTGTTCTCCAGTACGAGAATGTTTCACCTGGCTTTATAATAATACCGTTTATTCTTTTCACAGCGAGTTCTAGATTTTTAATCTTATTATGTTGCATCCACATATCTACATTACTTAGTTTTCTTATCAGAGGTGTTCTGTGCTCAAATATACAAAATGGAAGTACCGAATCCCATCTTTCACGTACAAATTTTTTTGTTCCAAAATACCAATCATAATATCGTAAACCTTTAAATATGATTTTGCCTAACATAATTCTATATTTACTTCTCTTAATGGGTTTCTTCATAAAAAGCCCACCTTCATAATTTCTTCAAACTACGGTTAATTGATGATGTAAACTGCTTTGTTATATGACGCATTACTGCTAATTGTTAAGAAGGGACTGGTGATGGTAGTTCCATAATATCCCCGTTGTAACTATCTATTCATCAAGTATGCATATTTTAGAATATTCTCACCTAATACCCTTGCCTGTTGTAACCGTTTTTCTTGATTCAGTATATCTCCACATTTATCTGCTCTCGCTGACAAACCGTTTAATTCACCTGGTACGCAAATGGTTCCAGAAGAAAGATAAAAATTATGTATTATACTTAAGACTATACCCTGGCCTCCGCCTTCTCCTCTACCAACGGCTATTGCTCCCCCAACTTTCCCTTCCATTGACCTTTTGTCACCAAAAGCATAACACCTGTCAAATAATGCTTTAAGCTGAGCAGTAACATTTCTATAATAGGCAGGAGAACCAATTATCAATGCATCGCAGGAAGTAAACTCATTATAAATGAAATTCATATCATCATCTTTTATTTTGCAACTGCCTGTCTTCTTGCAACTATCACATCCGATGCACGGTTTGATTGTATTCTCACTCAGGAAGAACTCCTTCACTTCCCATCCCGACTCTCTGAAGGGATCTAATGCATACTTAATCAAAATTTCAGTGTTTCCACCCTTTCTTGGACTACCTGATATTCCAATTACCTTCATATAGCCCTCCTTTACTTTAACAAATGAAAGCCTTGCAAACATAACCACACCACGGACGATTCGGCCATTTATATCAATCATCCACAAATTGTTTTCACATTATTATACACGAACTGTATTGATAAGTAAATATATAGCAACCCCATTTGAGTCTAGGAAACTCACCCCTTTATCTATGTCTCCATAAGACGCTGAGCTCTCAAATTAACTTCCTTGGTCAGGTGGAGTTAAGTCTCCACCTGACTCCCTGAGCGAAGCGAATTGACTCTAATTCTGGCGAATTTAAGTTTACCAGCTTGTATTACATCTCCATCACTAAAATTTGTGATTTTTAGGCTGTAGGTTTTCTGACCATTTATTTTTAGTGCACCTTGTGTTATAAGCCTTCTTGCTTCACTATTACTCGAGGTAAAACCTATCTGCACTAAAAACTTAACAATGTCTAATCCATCTACATCGGTAACGCTTGGTGTTATTTCATATTCAGTAATATTTTCCGGTATTCCACGCCTCTGAAACACTAACTTAAAATGCTCCTGTGCCAAAGCTCCAGCTTCTAATCCATGGTATAAAGCAGTAACTTCCCTTGCAAGCTTCATCTTTATATCCCTGGGGTTAACATTACCAGCCTCTAGCGATTCATTTATACTCGCCAATTCATAAGGGTGAATATCAGTCACAAGCTCAAAATACCTTATAATCAGGTTGTCAGGAATGGACATAACCTTCCCATAAATATCCTTTGGCTCTTCATTAATTCCGATGTAGTTCCCAAGGCTTTTGCTCATTTTTTCGACTCCATCATTACCCTCAAGTATGGGCATAAACATGGCAACCTGAGATTCCTGTCCGTAATCCTTCTGCAGGTATCTCCCCATAAGTATATTAAACCTCTGCTCTGTACCTCCAATTTCAATATCTGCCTTTAATTCTACAGAATCATAGCCTTGCATTAAGGGATAAAAGAACTCATGAACTCCTATACTTTCATGCGAATTAAACCTATTTTGGAAATCATCCCTTTCTAGCATTCTGGCTACAGTATATTTTGATGCAAGGTTAATTACATCGGTAAAATTGAGTTTTGAAAGCCATTCGCTATTGAATCTCACCTCAGTTTTTTCTTTATCTAGAATTTTGTAAATCTGTTTCTCATAAGTTTCAGCATTTTTCACAACCTCTTCACGTGTTAACTGTTTTCTCGTTTTTGATTTGCCCGTTGGATCTCCAATCATCCCTGTAAAATCGCCAATGATTATAACAGCCCTATGTCCCAAATCCTGAAATTGCTTAATTTTTCTCAGCACAACAGTATGTCCAAGGTGAATATCTGGAGCAGTCGGGTCTAGTCCAAGCTTCACTACAAGAGGTACACCTTTTTCCTGTGATCTGATAAGTTTTTGTCTCAACTCATCAGGATTGATGATTTCGTCGGCCCCTTTCTCAATAATTTTTATTTGCTCATCAATTGTTCGCATTTTTAATGCCTCCTTTTTTCTCTATACAACAAAAAACTCCCGACCCCTGATTACTCAGAGGACGAGAGCTTTTATCCCGTGTTACCACCTCAATTTATCAGTACCTTACGGTACTAACCTTATCAAGAACGAATGCATATTGTATAAATAAATTGCATTTTATTCTTTAGCACTATAACGGGTGCAGGCTTCCGGCATCAACCTACTAAGGATATACCTGTTTGGTGTGCAGCTCTTGAGATGTATTCAGAATACTATCCTTGCCCCTCTCATCACCCGGGAACTCTCTGTAAGGACTCATTATTCCTACTTCTTCTCAGTTACAGCTTTTAATGTATTGAACGTATTATATCCATTTCCATCATAATAAGTCAATAACCTAGAGGAATTTTTTTGCCATGCTAGAAAGTACCTTAATTGCAAAAGCGGTTGACAACCAACTATTTAGCTATCAGCCTCAGCGTCTCTCTTGCTATTGCAAGCTCTTCATTCGTAGGTATAACAAGTGTTCTTACTCTGGCTTCAGGAGTACTGATGTCCATCTCCTTGCCCCTGACCTTATTCTTTTCCTGATCAATGCTTATACCAAAGAAATCCATATTATCCGTTGACATCTTCCGCACAATCGGATTGTTTTCACCTATTCCAGCTGTAAAGACAATAGCATCTGCACCGTTCATTACAGCTGCATATTTACCTAGGTATTTCTTCACCCTATAGCAAAATATCTCAAGGGCAAGCTTTGCTCTACCATTGCCCTCCTCAACGGCTGTCTCTAAATCTCTAAAATCACTACTTACACCTGAAATTCCAAGGACGCCGGATTTCTTATTAAGATATTCATCGATTTCTTTTAAACTCATTTTCTTGGATTCCATCAGATACTTAACAACCGCTGGGTCTACTGTGCCACTTCTAGTGCCCATTGCCAGACCATCCAAGGGTGTAAAGCCCATACTCGTCTCGACGGATTTTCCATATTCAACTGCGCATATGCTGGCTCCATTACCCAAATGGCAAGTTATTAGCTTCAACTCTTCAATTGGTTTCCCCAACATGAGGGCAGCTCTCTGAGCAACATATTTATGGGATGTCCCATGAAAGCCGTATTTCCTCACACCGTACTCCTCATACATATCATATGGTATAGCATACACATATGCGTATTTGGGAAGTGTCTGATGGAATGCAGTATCAAATACAGCAACCATAGGTGTATCCGGCATTAAGTGCTGGCATGCCTCAATACCTATAATATTTGGCGGGTTATGGAGAGGCGCCAAACCAATACAGTCCTTTATAGCCTGCATTACACTTTCATCTATTATTACTGAGTCATGAAACTTTTCTCCGCCATGTACTATCCGATGCCCGACAGCAGAAATTTGAGACATATTGCTGATAACCCCTGTCTTTTCATCGACGAGTACTTCAATGACCCTTTTCATAGCACTTGTGTGATTTGTCAATGAAACATCAATGACAATTGAATCATGGCCGCTTTTAGTGTGCTTTACGAATGAATTGTCTAAACCTATCCTATCGCAGAGTCCCTTTGCTAATACAGCCTCATTTTCTATATCAATCAGCTGATACTTCAGTGATGAGCTTCCAGTATTAATAACTAAAATCTTCATTTGATATGCTCCTCATTAATTTATTGTTGTGCTTGTACTGCTGTTATGGCTATAACGCCTACTATATCCTCGGCTGAGCAGCCTCTTGAGAGGTCATTAACTGGCTTAGCGATACCCTGCGTTATTGGTCCGTATGCTTCTGCTTTAGCCAATCTCTGAGTCAACTTATACGCTATATTACCGCAGTTCAAGTCAGGGAAAACAAGGACATTTGCCTTTCCGGCCACAGGACTACCCTTAGCTTTAGAGGCACCAACAGAAGGTACGATAGCTGCATCTGCCTGCAGCTCTCCGTCCAGTGTAAGCTCTGGTGCTTTTTCCTTTGCCAGCTTCGTTGCTTCAACCATCTTCTGGGTCAGCTCGCTATTAGCGCTGCCATAGGAAGAATATGATAACATCGCCACAACCGGCTCATCCTGCACTAAGCTTTTAAAGGATTTAGCTGAAGAAATAGCGATTTCCGAGAGCTGATCCGCATTGGGATTTTCCACAAGACCGCTGTCTGCATATATAAATGCTCCGTTGCTTCCATACTCACAATCCGGCACCACCATTACAAAGAAAGCTGATACCAGCTTTGTACCTGGTGCGGTTTTAAGTATCTGTAGGGCCGGTCTTAGAGTATCAGCTGTTGAATGTACTGCACCGGAAACCATTCCGTCCGCATCTCCCATTTTAACCATCATCACTCCCCAGTAAAGCTCATCCTTTATTACCTCTCGAGCCTTTTCCTGAGTCATTCCTTTTGCCTTTCTCAGTTCATAGAAAGCATTTGCGTACTTTTCAAAATCTTGTGAAGCCTCAGGGTCGATAATTTTAGCCTTTGATATATCCAAATCCCCCGCCAGTTTTTTAATCTCTGTCTCCTTACCGACAAGAACGATATTTGCGAAACCTCCTTGCTGTGCCATTGCTGCTGCTTTAATCGTCCTAATATCTGAACTCTCAGGCAGTACGATGGTCTTAATATCACCTTTTGCACGCTCACTAATCTGTTCAAGAAAATTCAATTAAAAGACCCCTTTCAAGTTTATGTATTGTGCTAGCTTATTTTACCCTATTTAGAAAAGTATACTCATATCTATACTATGACCAGGTTATAACATCTGCTTGTAGTAAGCATTTAGAGCCATGTACATTATATACAAAACGTTTATTGTATACAAGATTGTTTTGAAAAATGTCGTAATATCTTAGATTATACATGTAATTTCACTTGGTGATTATCGTTTGAAGGTTATTCTAAATGAGGTGATATATGATCCATCTTTTCCATAGGCAAGCTCCAGGGTGCCAGCCTGCTTTTCTACTATCTTTTTTGCTATAGCCAGTCCCAATCCTGTACCGCCACTACTGCTCCTTGATGCATCTCCCCTTACAAAAGGATCGAATAAGCTGTCACGAATATTTTCTGGAATGCCTAATCCATTATCTGCTATAACAATATCAATTCTATCAGCTAGCTCTAATAATTTTACATGAATTGTTGTTCCGGAAGGATTATGACGAACAGCGTTAACCAAAATATTTGAAAAAGCTCTGGACATTTCCTTCCTGTTAATCCTAAGCATTACCTCTTCGTCGGGAATATCCAAATCAAGGACTAGCCCTTTGTCCTCTATCTGTTCATAATGACCGGCTACCATATCCCGCAAGAATTCTGCCATATCCACATTCTTAGTATCTAGGTCAGATTCCTTAAAATCAAGCTTAGTTAAATCAAAAAGCTCATCTATCATGTTGGAAACATGCATCGATTTATTGTAAATGGTTTCAATGTAGCGTCTTTTCTTATCCGCATCCCTTACCATATTTTCTGCCAATGCTTTGCTATATCCTCCAATCACAGTCATTGGTGTCTTCAGATCATGGGATATATCTATGAGCATCCGACTTCTGGCCTCTTCCATTCTAACCTTTTCCTTTTGTGCAGATTCCAGTTTATCTGCCATCTCGTTGAAGGCGTCCCTTATCTGAAGAAATTCATTTTCAGCCTTAAAGTCCATACGAGTATTCATTTTGCCAGATCTAAGGTCGCGTATGGAAGCTGTTATACTATTAAGGGGCTTGCTTATCTTTGAAGCTGTAAATTTACTGAAAAGAACAATGTTCAATGCAAAAAGGATAAGAAAGAGCACTACTGATATGGAAAGTATGGTAATAAACTTATTTGTGATTGGAAAAGGCGCATTTATGATATTTAGGTTCAAGTCCATTTTATCCTGAGGCAGGAATACCAAGCATGTATATTCATTTCCATCTCCCGCTGTAAAATTGCTGGCAGTACAAAACCACCCAAAATCACTTCCCGGGTAACTCAGTATTTCATAAATGTAGCGGCTGCTATAACTATACTCATCGGTTTTTTTATCACCCTTTACATATATAACATTATTATCCTCATCCAATACTTCCACCCATCCGCCTATAGACACTATATCAGTGACATCTATTTGTTCATAATCCGGTATTGCCACCATATCAGCTGTCAACAAGGGAAAGGCTTCATCCGACATGGTGCCTGACAACGATAAGATAAGAAAAAAAAGGGACAGTAGCGCTACCCCCAGCATGATGATAACAAAGATAACATAATTTTTTATTAGCATACTATGCAGGTTTCTTTTTTTCATAACTCATTTCACCTTTTCAAATCTATATCCAAGTCCCCTTATGGTTTTAAGATATTCAGGGCTTCTGGAGTCATTTTCAATTTTTTCTCTCAGCCTACTAATGTGTACCATGATAGTGTTGTCGTCACTCTCATAGAACCCACCATTCCAAACATGTTCATATATACGGCTTTTTGTGAATACCTTTCCTCGATTTTCCATTAGCAGACATAATATTTTAAACTCTATTGCAGTCAAAGGTATATTAACACCATTCTTTTCAAGGCTACAGCTTCCTTTATCAAGCATCAACTCACCTGCCAAAATCCTATCCTCCGCCTCGCTTGCAACTGCATTAAGCTTGTAATACCTTCGTAGCTGAGCCTGTGCTCTTGCTGTAACCTCAAGTGGGTTGAAGGGCTTTGTTATATAATCATCAGCGCCAAGATCAAGCCCAAGTATCTTTCCACTGTCATCACTTCTGGCAGACAGTATGATAATAGGAATATTGCTATCCTTACGGATCTCTTTAACGAGGCTATATCCGTCCATTTCAGGCATCATGATGTCTATTATGGCAGCATCCACACTAACATCTGCTTTCGAAAGTACACCCAAAGCCTCTTTTCCGTCATAAGCAGCGATTACATTAAACCCGGCATTCTCTAGGTACAAGTTCAATACATCGACAATTTCCTTTTCGTCGTCAACCAGCAGGATCGTATACCTTGTTTCCTCCCTCATATGATACCTCCAAAGAATTTTCCAGCATTTGAGTTAATGTCAGCCCGTTTACAAAAATCTCATTCTTCCAACCGGGGCTCATCCTGTCCAGCACCATGCATATTCCCATACCACTTCTGTAATATTTCTCTCTGCCGGTCATTGTTTCCTGCAATGATGACAAATATTGCTCATATTGTGTATTGTCGGAAAGTATAAGTGCTGCTTTAGCCTCAGCATACCTGGCTGTGCCCTCAAGAAGTTCAGTAAATTCTATGTAATTACTAATCATTTTCCCCTTCAGAGCACCTGCTTCTGAGGATAGTGTATCAATGACTTCCTTTCTTGTTGTGATATATTTACATACATCATCAGTATTAAACCCATCATCGCTAGCAACTACAAGCTGGTACAGGAGTTCTGCCTGCCTCTCATAAAGCGTTTGTACTACAGGATTGGCCTCAAGCTCAGCAATCATCCCTTCCATTTCAGTCTCCTCCCAGTCTCCTACCATACTCATTATCTGTGCTTCATAGCTACTAAGCTGATAGGCATGCAGTGCTTCATGATAGAGCAATGCAACATACTGGTTGTCTGACATTATTTTACTCTCAATGGAAAACTGATTTAATAGGAAATCATCAGCACCCAATGAAAAGCCTTCCACTATCTGTCCAAGGGAGTCCATCTCCGATTTACACGGTATTAACACATTTACTCTATCCTCTACAGTATATGCTGTGCATGCTAAGACGGGCAGAACGGGCCTTCTCTTTTCGATTCTCCCTTCAAACAACACGTATTCTGTATTTCCTTTGCGCAAGGCCACTGGATAATCACTTATACGAAGGCCAGGCCATACACCCTCTGATCTGCCATCCTCCAGAGAACATGCTGCTTCATACAATTCCATATCTTTTTCCGGCAACCCCCTCATTGAGGTAAGCAATACAGCTACTACAAGCATTACACCAATAAGAACATATACGGCTTTAAATGCTTTCATGTCAGACCTCCTTTCGAAAAACTACAAATGTAAGTGATACTATGATATAAATCTGAAGCAGTGCAACTAACAAGGGCCTTGGATCGATAGGTGTCCATGTGAGTATATTGGATGCCTGCTGCTGTACTACAGAAAAGTTGGGAATGAAAAACAACGCAGCCTTTGTCATTACTGCACCAAACCCCTGTACTGTCCCGGCAAGAGTATTAAGGGCATTATGTAATATCCCCATCACATATATGATCAGACCGATGATTCCGGTTATGTATACAGGAAGCTTTATACTCAGCACGCTTACAGCCGCACTTAAAAGCATAGTATTGATGCTCATTACAGCAATGCAGAGAAAGGTTGGCACAAAAAGCTCAAATTTCCCATGGGCAGCTGTAAAAATGAGCAATGATAAATATAGCGACAGCATACAAAATACGCTTGCCAGCATATTACCAATGGTCATCGAAAACATGTACTGCCAAGGGTTGATGCCTCTTATCAGCACCAGATGAGTAGTTTTTCTCTCAAATTCATTAGGGATGGTCTGAAGTGACACCATTACTGCAAGCAGGCTTGAAACAAAACCAATTATAGACAAAGCAACAGGTACCATTGGTTCAAAGCCGGTTACTGCTTTCCCGTTTATCATCAAACTACCTTTTCCAGTAGTGATCAACAGCATAATTATCATACCTATTATACCTACAATATAGAATGTTTTACTTCGAATCCTTTCACTGAATGTATTGCGTATCAGAGTTAACATATTCTTCACCTCCAACAACTTTGATAAATAGTTCCTCCAGCCTCCTGCCTACAAAATCCTGTTTTAAGACTTGTCCGGCCAGCTTGCCATTTGCAATAAACAGCGCCCTGTCTGCTACCTTTTCTATATCAGTTAAAATATGAGAATTCAGAACAATGGTCTTGCCTTCACTCTTCAGTTCACCGATAAGCCTGAGCATTTCCATTCGTCCGACAACATCGAGGCCTGATGTGGGTTCATCGAGAATAAGCAGTTCAGGTTCACCAAGCATTGCTTGAGCAAAGGCAAGTCTTTGAAGCATTCCCTTTGAGTAATTTTTAATTTTTTTGTCCCCTGCTTCCAATAATCCAGTAAGTTTAAGAAATTTTTCAATCTGCATTTCAGCTTTTTTCTTTTCAAGCTTTTGCAACCTATAATAGAAACTCATGACCTCATATCCTGTCAAGAACGGATGGAAATAGGGGGTTTCAGGTGAATACCCAATCCTTGTTTCCTTATCCATCTCCACATTTCCGGCTGTCAGACTTGTAAGTCCCAATATCATCTTTATAGTCGTCGTTTTGCCTGCCCCATTTGGTCCAAGAAG
>LSQX01395254.1_pt1 | contig 12761 bp, 16 predicted proteins | sample 654561 | NCBI WGS metagenome assembly LSQX01 (sample SAMN04489861, study PRJNA283612) | anaerobic digester metagenome | isolation source: 4 biogas reactors fed with cattle manure at either 37C or 55C with and... | place: Denmark: Kongens Lyngby | collected 2014 | reverse complement strand
GTGACCACCATGATGTCTGCACCGATCACCTCAACACTTCCCGCCACCACAACGATTTCCACTGATAGCTTACTGGTAACTGAAACCGGAGAGAGCCTCTCGTGGGCAACCATTGTCGGATTACTTCTTCTTTTCACAGGATCAATCATCGTATGGAAACGGCAAGCTACCCGTAGGTAAAGGGTGAATGTAAGAGCATTCTCGAGCAAGTGTTCTTTGGCTCTTCCAAGGAATATGGAGATTGCAGGGGAGTAGGGCTACTTTTTGAAATTGCCAGAAGTATCCGGATGCCGACTCTTTCGACTCTTTCGACTCTTTCCTCGTGTTGTATTTGTCTTGTTCTCCGGCGTATAATTTTACAAACTGAATAAAGATACTCAATGCGCAAGCCACCGTCGCGGTGAAGGAAGAGAAAGAGTAAGCAGTGTGAGCTTATACAGAGAAGTCTGCGGTTGCTGAGAGCAGATAGAGCGATCGTGCTGCCGAACATGGTCTTGGAGCAGCGTACCGATGAGGAAAATTCATATTTATTGAATTGACCTTTAGGCTACGACGGGTTCGCCCGTTACAGCGATAGGGTTTCGACAAGCCATTTTTGTCCGAACCCGATAAGGCCTGCTTTGTGAAAAGCAGGCGAATTAGGGTGGTAACACGTGAGTCGGATCATTTGAGGACCGTGCTCTCGTCCCTTGGTAATTTTTATTACTGGGGGGTGAGGCGCGGTTTTGTATTGCAAAGACAACAGTTCAAATGAAGGAGAGGATCACCTATGAAAAACATATTGATCGGCGGCGCTTGGCCCTATGCAAACGGATCTCTTCACATCGGCCATATTGCAGGACTCCTCCCCGGAGACGTTCTAGCAAGGTACTATCGTGCCAAAGGACATCCGGTGTTCTATGTGTCAGGTAGCGATTGCCACGGTACGCCTGTGACAATGAGAGCAAAGCAGGAGGGGCAATCTCCGCAGGACATCAGCGATCATTATCACAATGAGTTTGCATCGGTTTTTGGGGCGTTGGGATTCAGTTATGACCGATACTCAAAAACCTCCAGTGAATACCACAAGGAGTTTGTCAGGTGCTTTCATGAGAAATTATATGAAAGCGGCTATGTCTATGAGAAAACGGTGAAGCAGGCTTTCTGCCCTTCCTGTTATAAAGCGCTGGCCGATCGTTTGATTTTGGGAAGATGTCCGGTATGCGGAGCGCAGACGAGAGGCGACCAGTGCGACGCCTGCGGGGAAATCATTGAAATGGATACCATTCTTGATCCGCATTGCGCAGACTGTGGCAGCACCATTTCCCTTGTGGATTCCACAGAGTTGTTTATTGCGATAACCAAATTGGAAAAGCAATTGAGAGCGTTTTTGGAGGCTCATCCAAAATGGAGAAAAAACGCCATTGCCTTCACAACCCGGTATCTTGACGAAGGATTGCGCGATCGTGCCATAACCCGATCCCTTGACTGGGGGATTGACGTGCCAAAGCCGGGATATGAGAACAAAAAAATCTATATTTGGGCGGAGAATGTGCTGGGATATTTATCTGCCGGCAAGGAGGTGTGCGACGAGCGCGGCATTGCCTTTACCGAGGTGTTTGGACCGAATGCGCGTCACTATTATGTGCACGGAAAAGACAACATCCCATTTCACACCATCATGCTGCCATCGCTCCTCTTGGGCCATGGCGAAGGTCTTCGATTGCCGGACGACATCATCTCAAGCGAGTATGTCACACTGGAAGGCCGAAAAATATCCACCAGCCAGAATTGGGCCGTATGGGCAAAAGACATTGTGTTTCGCTTCAACCCCGACGCACTGCGATATTTCTTCATTGCCAACGGGCCCGAAAAGCGAGATACAGACTTCTCGTGGCATGAGTTTGTGGAACGAAACAATAGTGAGCTGCTGGGCACTTACGGGAATTTTGTCAATCGGACACTCGCGTTCATTGCCAAATACCTGAATCATGCAGTTCCGGATGGAATTCTCGAGGAAGATATCTCAGCGAGAATCACTTTCCTGTATGCTGCTGTTGCCGAGAAAATCGAAGATGGACACCTAAAAGAGGCGCTTGACACACTTTTTGAGTTCGCTAGATTTGGCAACCGATATTTTGATTTGAATGAACCGTGGAATGCACGAAAAGGGGATGACAAGGGATGTAGGCAGACAATATTTAACTGCGTTCAGATCGTAGCGAACCTGTCTGTTTTGCTGGAACCCTTTCTGCCGTTTTCTTCGACGAAAGTAGCCGATTGGCTTTTGCTGACGAGGGATTGGCGCCCGCAATGGGTCCCTTCGGGGTATACCTTGCCCCACATTGGAATCCTGTTTGAACGGATAGACAGACAGGTGATCGAGGAGGAGTATAACAAACTGCCGAAATAGCACCGCGGATGTCTCAAAGCGAAGAAAAAGCTTCCGGTGAATTTATCGCCCGGTTGCTTTTTCTTGCATATTAGCCGGTTCTGCTAGAACAGACTGATTTGCACAAGTGCGAGTACTGTCTGCTATATAACACGCAAAGCAGTGTGTGAGCATTCGGAGAATTCTTCGATCCGTTCGATTTTCCAGCAGTCTGCCCTCCTATATAACGTTGTCGATTCCTGGCGATGATTTTTGCTCCCACACGATGGATCGAATCGACTGCTCCATTTTGCGATCAAGTTGGCCGCCCATGCCGTCATACAGCACGTCATAGCCAAGAGCATGAATTTCTTTGTTGATCTCCAGCACGGCGTCGATTTTTCCGTGTGATGGGACGTGTCTTGGGTGATGAGTAAGACATCCAGATCCGACCATTGATCTCCGGGAACTTCCTTGCGAACTTGAGAACCAAGAAGTATCACACCCATGACATTGTTGTCATTTTTCGCGTAGTTCTTGATACGCCGGACGCTTTCCGCATACTTAGGATCCTTAGAGATTCTCCTTCCCGCGACATCGGGCGACGTCAGGTTGAGGGTGCGGGAGCGGTCAGCTGTAGGGAGAAGCCGGCAGGGCGGAGGGTATGTCTCTTTAGGTCTCTTGCGGACGGTCTTTCGATGGGACTTCGATCAGACGGATCAAGGTGGCGGGATCGATCCGGAAAGGCGCTCCTTCTCCCTCGTAGAATCCGTGTGCCTCTATCAGATGGATGTTGAGGTCCGACCAGCGGAGGGATTGTCCGGTTTTCGTATGGACCACCTCTGTGACCTGCTTGGCCGTGAAAGCGCGGTCTTTGAATGGGCAGGCGATCGCCCCTCTGGCATCCTCCACGGTCACTTCCAGGGCACCGTCCACCACGACAGGCCTGCCCAGCCCCGCCTTGCCCGCCTCTGTCAGTTCCCGCATGCGGCGCGCGATGACAGCGTGCGTGAGTCCCAGACTCTCGACCGTTTCCTGGTCCTTCTGGATGATCTCGGCCGGGCTGCGCTTGTCGGTCCCGAGAAAGCCTTCTCCCGACAATGTGCCGGGTTCCAGGCTGGATCGCAGATCGCGTTGTTTCGGGCTTTCCTTCATACGATGACCCCCTCCTCAGAACTTGTCGTACAAGATACGATCATCCGAAAAGCCTTTGTCCTTGAGCACTTTCAAGCACGCGTTGATCATGCCCGGGCTCCCGCACAGATAGGCTTCCCGGTCGTTCGCGTCCGGGACATGCCGGGCGACGACTTCGGTGATCAAGCCCACTTCTCCCGTCCACTGGTCATCAGGTCCCGGTGCGGACAAGGCCGGGATAAAGGTGAGCTGGGGATGCTGTTTGGACAGTTCCGTAAAGTACTCGACGTAATACAAGTCTTTGCGGGTGACTGCGCCAAAGAAAAATCGGATGGGATGGTCGAGCTGTCTTTCCAGTACATCCAGGATGATGGAGCGCATGGGTGCCAGGCCGGAGCCGCCGGCGATCATGATCAGCTCGTGTTTGTTGCCCCGCAGATAGAAATCCCCGAAAGGACCGTTGATTCTCACCGGGTCGCCAACCTTCAAAGCGGTGTGTACGTATGTTGTGCAGATGCCTTCCGGCACCAGCCGGACGATCAGGTCGATATACTGGGTGTCGGACGGGCTGGAGGCGATGGAGTATGCCCGGAACACGCTTTCGCGGATTTTCCCGTAGGGTTTGGAATGGAGTTGCACATATTGACCTGCCCGGAAGCTGATTTCTCCGGGTTCCTCCAGCTTGAGCCGTAGAAGTTTGATGTCATGGGTCAGCGGCTCCAGCAGTTCGACGGTGGAGGTGAACTCCCGGACGGAGAACAATTCTTCCGGGATGAGGATCCGGAGGTCTTTTTTGACTTTGATCTGACAGGAAAGGCGCATGCCCGCCTGGATTTCCAGTGCTGTCAGGTAGGGAAGTTCCGTAGGAAGCAGCGGCCCGGACGCGTCCTGTACCACGAGTTTGCAGAGTCCGCAGGTTGCTTTTCCACCACAGGCGGAGGGGATAAAGATCTGATGCGAGGCCAGCGTGGAGAGGAGAGAAGAACCACCCTTGGCCACGATGGTCTTGCTTCCATTGTTGATGTCGATGGTGCAGTCGCCGTAGTTGTTCAGGAAATAATCGGCGACGATGATGATGACCGACAACCCTGTGGAGACGAGTGCGATGCTGATGACAGCCCAAACGATATCCAAACCAGTGCCTCCTTATGCCGCCTACTGAACGGTGAACATGCCCGAAAAACCGACAAAAGCCAGGGCCATCAGACCCGTGATGATAAAGGTGATACCGGGACCGTCCAACCCGCGCGGGAGTTTGTTTTTGGCCATTTTCTCCCGGATCGCAGCCAGGGCGCTGATTGCGAGCCACCAGCCCAGGCCGCTCCCGAGTGCAAAGAACATCGTCTGAATAAACGAGTAGTGGCGGATGACCATGAAGAGGGTGATCCCCAGGATGGCGCAGTTTACGGTGATCAGCGGCAGGAAGATTCCCAACTTGATGTGCAGGTCCGGTAAAAACCGATCCATGGCCAGTTCGAGAATCTGCACGGTGGCGGCGATGACCAGGATAAATATGATGTACTGCAGATACTCCAGATGCAGCGGGACAATAAAGCTCCGGTAAGCGACGTAGTTGAGCGCCGTGGTCAGGATCATGACCATGGTCACGGCCTTGCCCAGACCGGACGCCGTCTTGAATTCCGTGGAGACGGAGATATACGAGCACATCCCCAGGAAATTCGTCAGGATCATGTTGCTGGTCAGGATCGAGGCGAAAAAGAGGATCATCGGGTGGATCGCAGGTGCGTTTGGCATAACTTTACAACCTCACTGGTCAGGAGTTCTTCTTTTTGTCCCGTTTGGCGCTGATCCGATTGGACGTAATCCAGATCATCGTTCCGATAATGAAAAACGCGGCAGGGGGCATCACCATGATTGTCCAGGTCTCAAATCCGACGAAATTGACCGAACGCCCGAACAGGGTTCCAAATCCAAGCAGTTCCCGGATAAAGGCGATCGCCAGTAGCACAAACGTGTAGCCGAGTCCGGAAAAGAATCCGTCGAGGAGGGAAGCAAACGGCGGGTTTTTCTGCGCATAAGCTTCCAGCCGTCCCATGATGATGCAGTTGGTGATGATCAGTCCGACATACGGACCGAGTGACTTGCTGATGCCGGGCAGATAGGCTTTGATGACGATGTCCACGAAGATCACGTAAGATGCGATGATCAGGGTTTGCACCAGCATCCGGATCCGGTGGGGGACGAGGTTGCGCATGACCGACAAGGTCAGGCAGGATAGGCTGGTCACAAAGGTCAGCCCCAGTCCCATCACGAGGGAATTGACCAGTAGGTTGGTGACGGCCAGGCTGGAGCAGATACCCAGGATCTGGCGCAGCACCTGATTCTCGCTCCACAGATTTCGCAAGATGATTTTGCCGGCACGCTCGCTCATGGCAATACCCCCAATTCAGGTAGATCCTGTTCAATCAATCGATTCAAGATCGTCAACACCGCAACTGAGGTCGATGTCGCGCCGGCGATCGCGTCGATCTTGCCGCCGCTGGCAGCCCCATAGGTCAACGCCGATCCGGACCCAATGTCCAACCCGCGGAACTGATCCCGGAACGCGACTTCGTCGATCCGTCCGCCAAGTCCCGGAGTTTCGTTTTGTTCCGTGAATACGACGCCAAGAATCGTCTTGAAATCTGCGGTTACCGCCAGATAGCCATGGATGGCTCCCCAGAGTCCGGCACCGCTGAATGGCACCGCGTAGCCATCGACCGCGCCGGCATCGTCCAGCCGCGCGTATATCCGGCGCTCATCCTGCTCGATCAGTGAGACATACCGGGTGAAATTGGTTTCGATCTCTTCGGGTGTACCGGTGGTGTCGAGCGCCAGCGCATCCAGAATCGCCTTCTTTTCGGCCCGGGCCTCGTTGGCTTCGATTACAGGTTTGTAGTAATGGTTGGTAAATCCCAGCGCTGCGCTCAGCACGACACTGAGTAACAAAATGAACAGAACGGTGAACCAGTAGCTGTCTTTCATGCGGTCACCTTCTTCGCTGCTTTCCGTTCCTTGACGGCAGCTTTTCGCTCCTTGACTTGACGGTCGATCAACGGGGCAAACATGTTGCCCACCAGGATGGAAAACATGACCCCTTCGGGAAAGAGTGCGAAGGTGCGGATCAACACGACCGTTCCCGCAATCAGGGCGGCGTAGAGCACCTGGGCTGTTTTATCCGACGGGGCGGAGATCGGGTCGGTCGCCATGAAGACGCACCCAAACAGAAAACCGCCGGACAAGAGGGCAGACAGCGGGTTGGCCGGTGACACTCCCGTCAGATACAATACCGTTCCGACGGCGGCAAAGGTCGTCGAACAGGACAACATGATGCGCCAGGACGCCGTTTTGGTGAGGAGTAAATACACCGCTGCGCACAGGATGAGCAGCGCACTGGTCTCTCCCGCCGACCCGGGAATGATGCCCAGAAAGAGACGGCCATAGTCGGTCACCGCACCGGTATCCTTGAGCAGTGCCAGAGGGGTGGCCATCGCAACGGCGTCGACATTGCTGGTAAAGTGTGCGAATCCCCCGGGGAAGATCGTGTAGGGGGCAGGCCACCCGGCTGTCAGATAGGCCGGGAACGAAATGAACACAAAGCATCGGCCTACCAGCGCCGGATTGAAAATGTTGCGGCCGAATCCCCCGAACACCCCTTTGCCGAAGAAAACGCCGAACGAAATCCCGATCACAGCCACCCACCACGGAGTGGTAGCAGGCAAGGTCAGCGTAAACAGCAGGCAGGTGACCAGCACGGCTTCCGACACTTTCGCCTTGCTCCCGCTGATCAGGCGCATGGCGCCGTATTCGCACAGAATGCCCGCGACCAGGACCACCGCCAGGAGCAGGAGCATGTGCCACCCGAAAAGGAAGACGGAAAACGCGAAAATCGGAAGAAGGCTGATCAGGACACGGCGCATGATTTTTTGTTTTAATACATAGGTGGACAGGTTCATACACACCCTCCCTGGATCACACATCGACACAATATGAAACTATGCTACCATTTTTATCCGGTCTATGAGCAATGGAAAAGGAAGGTCCCCCGCATACGAACGAGAAACGGCAGAATGCAGTACGGGTGACCTCTCGTTTTGTCGAAGCCGTCGATTGCAAACGCGGTTGACTTCTGTTCGCAATTCGTTCAAATTGAGGAAGTGTCCACTGGGCGGGAAGGTAGTTCCCAGCTTGATGTGGGTCGGAAAAGGGGAGAGGCATGGGAAGTATCCGCAGTACAGCCAAAGCGATCGTCGTCCACAAGGGCAAGGTTTTGTTGAACCGGTGCCGGGATCCATACAACGGGGAGTACTTTTCACTGCCGGGGGGCGGGCAGAACCAATTCGAAGAATTGCAGGACGCGATCGTCCGGGAATGCCTGGAAGAGACCGGGTACGCCGTAGTGCCACTTTCGCTGGCAGCGCTGTGTGAGGAGATCTGTGAAGATCCCGGATTCCGGGAGCGGTATCCGGAGTACGCCCACAAGATGTATCACATATTCCTGTGCGCGCTGGCCCACGAGAACAGGGTGGAACCGACCGAGACCGACAGCATGCAGCGGGCGACAGAATGGGTCCCGATCGACACACTGGAGGAGATCCGGCTGCTGCCGGAGGCTCTCCGTCGGGGCATCCGTTCCATCCTGCAGGGGGGGCCGCCCGCCTTTTTGGGCTCGGAACACGTTCCTTACAATCACGGATAGCGCGGCATACATAAAGCGAAAGGGGATAGGCGGATGGCCAAACCACGCAAGATGCTGAGCAGCTGGAATGCCCCCTACATCCGGTCGCTGATGAAGCGGATCGACACCCAGAGCAAAACCACGCTCGCACATTGGTGCCTCGATTATGCCCATGAGCAGATCCTGCCGCTGTATGAAACACGGATCCCGGACGACCTGCGTCCCCGCAACGCGATCGAGGCTGCCCGGTCCTGGCTCGAAGGGACGATGAAGCTTCCGCAGGCCAAACAGGCCATTCTCGCGTGCCACACCGCCGCGCGCGCAGCGGAAGGAGACGCGGTCGCGCAGGCCGCCGCGCGAGCGGTCGGCCAATGTGCCTCGACCATCCATTCGGCCAGGCATTGTATCGGGCTCGCGCTGTACGGCGCACTTGCCATCGCGTATGGCCGGGTGGATCCCGGATCGCCCTGGGAACGGATCGAAGCGGAGGCGGCCAATGCCTGTGCGCGTATGGAAGCCGCACTCGTAGCGGTCTCGATAGAAGATGAGCCCCATCCCGCGCACATCGCCTCGGAGTGTGGACCGGTGGACGATTTGGAGTCAGTCCACATCCCCGCGTGTACCTGAGCGATATTTTCGAACCGCGGCACTCTGCCGATGTCGTTGATCGAGGCGGAAATGACCGCGTTTACCGAATGGCTGCCGTCCTCCGCCTACCGCCACGCCCACGCGCCGGAACTCGAGGTGTATCCCGACCGGGACGACGCACGGGTCGAGTTCTGGCTCCCGATCGAGCCTGTCGACTGAGCGTACTTCGGGATCAATCCCGGCGCTGTGATCCCATCTCCGCCGCTGTCGCCGCCGCTCGGCTCTGCATCCGCTTCAGCGCCTGATTGAACGCGGATGCGGTTCGCTTGTCGTGGACCCAGAGTACCAGTTGGACGGTACAGTCGATCACCAGGATCGACAGGCCCAGCGACACCCCCATGGAAGGGGAGGTGAGCACGCCAGTGAGCGCGAGGACGGAGAGGATGAGGACCTCGAGCAACACAAGATGGAGAATGCTCCGAAATATTGTCTGCCGGAATGACAGTTCCTGTTCGGAATAGTAGACGAAGAGGGGGAGCGACGCGATCGCCCCAAACAGAAGCGGAGACCAGAACGCTTCATACCCGAAGCGTACATCGGGGACGGATGTGGTCCCGATCAGCGCCATCGCCGCGGTGATGCAGGGAACCGAGACGAAAAAGCTCATCATGACCCGTTTCACAAAAAATGTCTTAAGGTCCATCTTGGCGCCCTCCCAGTACGACTTGCTTGACCGCGGGCACATACTGCCGCGAGATGATGATCTTTTCACCGCTTTTCATATAGGCGGTGAAACGTCCATTCAAGGCGGGGCGGATGCAGTCCAGCCGGAGCAGATTGATCACGAAAGATTTGGAGCACCGGACGAAATGCCGGTCGCGAAACGCGTTTTCCAGTTCGTACAACCGGATCTTGAGTTCGTAGGCGTGCGAGCGGGCATAGGCGTATACCCGCTCGCCCGCGGCTTCAAAGTAGGAAACATCGGAAAGATCGAACGCATAGGTTCGATCTCCGATGTTTCCGGTCAATGTGGTGTCTAATGTCAGTGCGTAGGAGCGGAGGCGCTCGATGGTCGGGGTGACCGCGACACATTCGATGACCAGCCGCTCGGCGGCCTTGTCCTGGACGGATTGGATCGCAACCTTCATTTACCGTATTCCTTTTCGATGGCGGGCGCGCCGGTGTCTTGCAATATGCTGTCAAAGAATGAAACCACAATACCATTCACCGTTTCAATACACACTCTTGCATCGGTCGTGCCCACACCCAGTTTTTCTGCCAATAGCGGGGAAAAGAGGGGCAGGTCGGTAAAGTTCAGGTGTCCCGCGCCGAGATAGACTGTTTCATACGCCTCCATCGCTCCGCGCGTCGCGTGAAAGTTGTCGTAACCTTCCCCGTCGAATGCAAGTGACGATTCGTAATGGTCTTGTGCGTACACATTGAGCAGCGGAACGGGATACGGTTCTTCGTTGAGCACCACGGCACCGTCTTTGAAATCCACTTCTTCTCCGAGCATTGTGCCGTCCAGCACGATCACCGCGTCGATGTCGGTGCGCTCCCGGCCGAGCTGTGCGGCAGTGGCGCCTCCGAGGGAGTGTCCGAACATCCCGATTTTGTCGAAATCGATGCGTGAGAACAGCGAGTCGGTAGGGGTTTGCAGGCTCTGCGCCAGGAGGGTATCCAGCACAAAATGCGCGTCTGCGGTCCGCAGCTGCATCCATTCCTGGGTGGTCCGGTAGGTGTCCTCGGTGTTACCGGTTTCATGTGTTCCATTGAGTTCGGAGGCACGCTGGAGAAAAGCGGCGTCCGCGAAGGTCATCGTCCCGGAGGTGTCCCGGGTGAAGAAGGCCTGGTAGGTGTGACCGATGCTGGCGACGACAAACCCATGGGAAGCCAGTTCCCGGAAGGTAGAGAGATTGCTGCCGGAAAATCCGAACGCGCCGTGCGAAAACACGACCAGCGGGCAGGGCTCATCGGCCTGTTCCGGATACCAGAACTCGACGGTCAGCGAGCGGTTCGATCCGTCTGTGGCGAAAGGATCCACCCGCGTGGAGTCGGTCCAGGTATGACGGGCCGTTCCGATCGCGTAGTCCCCTGTGGGTACAGGCATCTCGAACGGGGGACAGACGATGGCGAGCGAGAGCGCAAAGACAAAGGCCAGGCTGTTGCCCGCAAACCGTGTCACTGTTTTGCGTGTGCGGTAGGTGGCCTCCCGTTTGCGGACGAGAACGACGATGCCTGACACGGCTTGTATCAGCAGCACCGCGGATAAGGCCGCAAAGCGGAAGCTCCAGTCCAAGAGGCCGGTGGCGACCGACACGACGAACAACGCCAGCAGTCCGATGCGGACGATGGCTTTCTCTTCCCGGTGAGGGGTTCGGGTTTTCAGAGACCAGACGAGGAAAAACGTTTCCAGTGCGAGCAGCAGTACCAAAATCAAAATACCCATGTGAGTGACCTCCCGTTGTTTTGCTGTCCCGAGTATTGCGTGGGGAGTGTCGGGATGCAATCGAATCCGGACAAGTTGCGTTCCGGGAGGATCACTTGCATGGAATGGACTGTTTTGCGTTCCTCAGGGGGTGGCAGCCGCGGCCTGGAGGGCGTCGTTGATCGCCAGCAAAATCACCTTGCTGCTGTAGGTCGCACCGGCGATCGCATCGATCTGCAGCGACTGCGATTCGACCACCAGGCCGGGGATTACTTCCGCGGCTTGGCCCTGCCCGTTGAAATGACGAACCAGGTCGATCTGCTCGATCCGGTGTTCGCGGAGGGTGACATCCACGGTGACGAGGACCGGGAACACGTTGTGTTTGCCCCGATACACCCCGTCGGCCAGCTGTGTCAAGTCGGGATCTGCCACATCGATGTCCCGCAGCGCTTCCAGCTTTTTACCGGATTGGGAAAACACAATTGCCCCTGCGGCGATCAGCAGCGCGACGACCGCCAGCAGGATCAAGAGCACCTTGACGGATTTTTTCATATACGGACCTCCTCTGTCACAGCGCGCGCAACCGGTCGACGATCGATTCGATCTGCTGATCCCGCTGGGAGGAGGACCAGTTGACGATCCCGCTGGACAGGAGCTCGGCTCCGTTGGACTTACAGCCGGCGCGGATCTGTCGAACCGCGTGGTTGCCGCCCATCCATGCTTTCTTGAGATGTTGCGTGACAAAGCAGTGGACCGGCTTATTCGCAAGCCCGGGAAGGCGGGAGAGATAGAGTTTCATGACGGGAGCCAGGGAAAACGCGTGTACCGGAGAAGCCAGAATGACGACGTCGTACGGACTCGGATCGGGGGCCGTTTTGAGCGTAACCGGAGTGCCGGGTTTGATTTCGCTGCTGACCGGTTCCACCTGTTCGATTTGAACGGTGTGGCCCGCAACGGCGAGTGCCTGTTCCACCTTCTGTGCGACGGACAACGTGTTGCCGGTATTGGAATAACAGATCACGCCGACTTTCATAATGGTTCTCCTTTCGGGCCCTTTGGGTCCCTTTTGGATGATGCGGCGCGCAAATCGGGCTGTCAAGATGTTTTCATGTTTTTCCGCACGGCATCCGCCGCTTAGAGCCCCGCGGGTTTGCAGATGACTTCGAGCACCCGGGTGTCGAGAATGTGGTCGGCATGTGCCGGACGCAACAGCAGGACCGTATCCGCTCCGCGGCCGGTGCCGCCAACGGACAACACGGGTTCTCCATGGGGGATCAAGCCGGCATCCAGCGCCATGACCGCGATTTCGACCGCGACTTTGGTCCCCTGGCCGAACATCCGCAGGGTGTGCGCCATGATTTCAGCGGGATAAGCGCCACCGAGGCGGTTGCTGATCCCGCGTTCCACGCCGCTGAGCACGTGGGTTCCCGTCAGGACGCGGATCCCCACGCCCGAGAGATCCTGCCGGGTATTGTCGGACATTTCGTTTTGTCCGGGTTCCACAAACCCCTGTGCATGCGTGACGCATACGACGGCCGCACCGGTGCCGGCCAGCTGTCGCGCGGTATCGCCCGTGTTGGACG
>LSQX01243925.1_pt1 | contig 12761 bp, 9 predicted proteins | sample 654561 | NCBI WGS metagenome assembly LSQX01 (sample SAMN04489861, study PRJNA283612) | anaerobic digester metagenome | isolation source: 4 biogas reactors fed with cattle manure at either 37C or 55C with and... | place: Denmark: Kongens Lyngby | collected 2014 | reverse complement strand
CCCTGGACGACCCCGCAGGCAAGGTCAGGGCCTTCGCGGCCGGTGGAGTGGATTACGTGACCAAACCCTTTCAGGAAGAAGAACTCGCCGCCAGGGTCCGGACCCACCTCGACCTCGTCCGCATGAGGAAGGAGCTGGAACGGCACAACCATTACCTCGAGGACCTGGTCCGGGAAAAGGTCAGGGAAATATCCGAATCCCAGCTTGCCACCATTCTCGCCCTCTCGAAGCTGGCGGAGTCCCGGGACGACGCGACGGGAAAGCACATCGAACGGACCCGGACATACTGCAGACTGATAGCCCTCACGCTGAGGGAGGATCCCCGGTTCCGGGAGACCGTGACCGACGATTTCGTGGAGGACATTTTCCATGCCGCGCCCCTCCATGACATCGGCAAGGTGGGCATACCGGACAGAATCCTCCTCAAGCCGGGAAAACTGACCCCGGAGGAGTATGAAATCATGAAAACCCACGCCGCCCTGGGGGCCAGAACCCTGGAACGGGTCCTGGAGGAGTATCCGGGAAATGCCCTGGTGAAGATGGGCATCACCCTCACGAGGTACCACCACGAAAAATGGGACGGCACAGGCTATCCCGAGGGCCTCGCCGGGGAGAACATTCCCCTGGGGGGGCGGATCATGGCCCTGGCCGATGTCTATGATGCCCTCCGTTCGAACCGACCGTACAAGGAGGCTTTCACCCATGAACGGAGTGTCGGGATCATCATCGAAGGAAAGGGAAGCCATTTCGACCCCGCCGTGGTGGACGCCTTTGAGACCTGCATTGAAGAGTTTGCCTCTATCTGATACATGAACATCAACTGGTTCCGCAAAACTGTCGATACTCTTATTGGTGCCCTTCCGCCGGAACTGTTCCGGCAGCTCAACGGCGGGGTCCTGGTCCGTCCGGAGACGAAGGAGGACGGAGATGCCCTCATCATGGGGGAGTACATCGAGGACCCCGATCTTGGCAGACTGATCCTGCTCTATCACGGCAGTTTTGCCGAGGCGCTTGATGGAGCTTCCGCTGAGGAGTGGAAGGAAGAAATAGAAGAAACGGTGATTCACGAGCTCCGCCACCACGTGGAGTCTCTCGCCGGAGTGGACTTCCTGTCTGCGGAGGAGGACCTGGAGTACCTTCGTGACGCCGGGCCGGAGGAGGACGAGCAATGACGTCCCGTGCTGGACCGAAAGAAAAAAATGCAGTAGACTGACTTCACGGATATTTCCCTTCCGGGGCCATCCGGCGTCCGGCCGGATGAAGGGAAACGTTTTGCTTGCCGTGCCTTTTCCGGATCGGGTATCCCTCGCGCACAACGGAGATCACCGTCGTTTTCCATGGAAGCATGCCGGGCTGACGCAACGGGGGAGATATGAATGGCCGTACAGATTCTGATCGTCGATGACTCATCCACTGACCGCATGGTTATCGGAAACATGCTGGCCGACTTTGAAGTTCTCACCGCCTGCGACGGCCTCGAGGCTCTGCGGGTGATCGAAGCGCACCCCGATCTCGACCTTGTCATCCTGGACCTCAATATGCCCGTCATGGACGGTTTTCAGCTTCTCGAGGAACTGAAAGCCAGACAAACGCCCGTGAGAATCCCCGTACTGATACTCACCAATTACGACGAGCTGGACAAGGAAATCCGGGGTCTGAAACTCGGGGCGGCCGATTTCATACGAAAGCCCGTCAATTTGGATTCCCTCAGGGTCAGGGTGGAGACCCATCTCGAACTGAAGCGGATGCAGCGCCTGGTCGAAGAACGGCTGAAGAAGAGCTCCACCGTGCTTCAGACCATCCTCGAACAGGCACCCATAGGCATCTCCCTTTCCTTCAGCAAAGATCCTTTCCGCCCCGGAGTGGACCTTCCCCCAATCATCAACCCCGCACTGGCAAAAATAACGGGCAGGACCAGGGAGGATCTCCTCAGCCTGGGATGGGCCCGGATAACCCATCCGGATGACGTGGAAAAAAACATGGAGTATTACGACATGCTTCATGCAGGTGAGATACAGAGCTACTCCATGGAAAAGAGGTTCATACGGCCCGACGGATCAATCGTCTGGGTGGATATGACCGCGGCGAGGCTTCAGCTGGGAAAGGGAGTATTTTACGGCCATATCAGCCTGATGCAGGACATCACCACAAGAAAAACTGCGGAGATAGCCCTGACGGAAAGTGAGCGGAGCAAATCCGTCCTCCTTTCCAACCTCCCGGGGATGGCGTACCGGTGCAGATACGACAGGGACTGGACCATGGAATTCGTCTCGGCGGGGTGCCGCGAACTCACGGGCTATAGCCCCGACAGCCTCGTCGGGAACAGGGATATCTCTTTCAACGAACTGATAGCCCCCGAATACAGGGAAGAGCTTTGGCTGAAGTGGAAGCGATTTCTTCCGGAGAAGCGGTCTATCCGCGAAGAATACGAGATCACTGCCGCGTCGGGAAAACGGAAATGGGTGCTGGAGATGGGCCAGGGGGTCTACGATGACGAAGGCAACGTGGAGGCCCTGGAAGGAATCATCATCGACATCACCAGCCGCAGGGAATACGAGAAAAAACTGCAGTTTATGGGTGAACACGATGTCCTGACCGGGCTGTATAACCGTGCCTTTTTCGAAAATATACTGGACATGGACGCGGGGGAGCCAGACCGTACCGTCGTGCTTGTGGACCTGAACAGGCTCAACGCCCTCAGTCTCTCCTACGGGTATGCCTTCAGCGAACGGATCGTCATGGAAGCGGCGGCACGGCTCCTTGCCCTGGCCACTGATGAAAGAAAACTCTTCCAGATTTCACCGGAACGCATTGCCTTTTATCTGAAGGACTGCAGTGACGCAGATGAGCAGGCCCGCTTCTGCGATTCCATAGTATCAGCTCTGTCGGGGATCCAGCTCATCCACGCCGCAGGCTGCGGCATCGGCATCCTCAGACTGGATGAAAACTCCAGGGACGGGGACGCCATTCTCCGCAACGCCTCCATAGCAGCGGAATATGCGGCCCGGAAGGGAGCCTTCCAGGTCTGCCCCTTTGAAAGAGAGCTGGAGGACCGGACAATACGGGAGAAGAACATCAAGGATGAACTGCTCGAAGCCCTGGAAAACGAGCAGAACCGGGACATATTCGCTGAATTCCAGCCCATAGTCGATCTCCGGACGGGCAGGATAAGCGGCTTTGAAGCCCTGGCCCGCATGATGAGCCCGAAGCTCGGTCCCCTGTCTCCCCTCGAATTCATACCCCTGGCGGAGGAGCTTCAGCTCATTGTCCCCCTGGGGAAGAGAATCCTGGGGCTGGCGTGCGGATTTGCCTCAGAGCTTCAAAGAGCGGGGCATGACGGCATCTACGTATCCGTCAACGTGTCGGCCATTGAGCTGGTACGGGACACCTTCCTCGACGACTTCTTCACCGTGCTTCAGGAGAAGGGAAGCGCGGCGGCGGGAATATGCCTTGAAGTTACCGAGTCTCTCTTGGCCGACAATTTTGACCTGATAAACGACAAACTCGGCGAACTGCAGAAAAAAGGCATTCTCGTGGCAATTGATGACTTCGGAACCGGCTATTCCTCTCTTTTCCGGGCGAGAGAGCTGAACGTGAACTATCTCAAAATCGACAAACACTTCATTGAAAAGCTCGTCCACCTTCCGCCGGAGGCTGCCATAACCGGCGACATCATCTCCATGGGACACCGGCTCGGCCGCCTCGTGGTCGCTGAAGGAGTGGAGCGTGAAGAGCAGAAGCGATACCTTGAGCAACACCGGTGCGACCTGATGCAGGGGTATCTCTTCAGCAGGCCCGTCTCGCCGGATGCCGCTCTGGAACTGCTGGGCAGGACAAACCAGGCGGGACCACAGACGGAAAGGAGCGTGTGACCATGAAAATATCCGGACCAGCAAGGGGAGCGGTGATTGCACTCTTTCTGGCGTGCACACTTTTTGCGTCCGCCGCCTGTGCCCAGGAGCTTGTCCTCTCGGATGCCGAAAAGGCTTTTCTTGAACAGCACAGTGTTATACGGGTGGGGGTTGACCCTTCCTTCGTTCCCTTCGAGTTTATCGACACCGACGGCGGCTATAAAGGAATCGCTGCAGAATACGTGAGAATTATTGAAGGAAAGCTGGGCATACGATTTGAAATCGAGAAGGGGCTCACCTGGCCTGAGGCTTACTCGAAAGCCCTGAACGGCGAACTGGACGCCCTTCCGGCTATATCCCAGACGCCTGAGCGGGAGAGGCATTTCCTCTTCTCGCGCCCTTACTACAACTTCAAGAGGGTCATCGTCACGAGAACGTCGCAGTCGGGCATAAACGACATAGAAGATCTGTACGGCAAGACTGTGGCCGTACAGAGGAACAGCTCCCATCACAGCTACCTCGTCGGTCACCCGGCCATCAACCTGAGCCTCTACGACTCTGTTGATACAGCTCTCACCTCGGTGGCCAACGGCACCGAGATGGCCTTCGTGGGGAACCTCGCTACAACCCACTACCTCATCAAATCCACGGGACTCTCCAACCTGAAGTTTGTGGCCTTCGAGGCGGAAAAGCAGCTCACCCTCCATTTCGCAGTCCGGAAAGACTGGCCTGAACTTGTTTCCATCCTCGACAAGGCCCTGGCGACATTTACCCAGGAAGAACGGATTGCCATCAACTCAAAGTGGATTGACCTCGGCAGTGAGACCGACTACGGTCCCATCATCAGGAATCTGCTCGTTGCGGGAGCCGTGGTCATGCTCATTCTGCTCGTCTCCCTCTGCTGGATCTGGAGACTGAACCGGGAGGTTGCCCGCAGGAAAAAAACCCAGGAAGACCTCGAACAGGCCAAGCTGGAGGCAGAGGCGGCAAACAGTGTTAAATCGAGCTTCATGGCCAGGATGTCCCATGAGGTGAGGACTCCCCTGAATGCCATCAACGGAATGGCCTATCTCCTGAAAAAAACAGAGCTGGCGCCAACCCAGAAGATGTACGTGGAACGGGTTATCCAGTCATCGAACACCATGCTGAGCATCATCAACGACATCCTGGACTTTTCCAAGATCGAGGCGGGAAAGGTGGAGCTCGAGCATATTTCCTTCAATATCGACGACGTTCTCCAGAACGTCATCGACATTGTCTCCTACAAGATAGAGGAGCAGAGGATCGGTTTCAGCCTAACCAAAGATTCCCGGCTTCCCAACTTCTACATTGGCGACCCGAGGCGCATCGAGCAGGTGCTCATCAACCTCATAAACAACGCCGCCAAGTTTACGGAATCGGGAACAATTTCTTTTGATATCCGGATGAAGGCACGAAAGGCGGAGAGCAGCATTTTGCTTTTCACTATTGAGGATACGGGCATCGGCATGACGGATGAGCAGGCGAACAGGCTCTTCGAGCCCTTTGCCCAGGGGGATGCAAGCATCACCAGGCGGTTCGGCGGCACGGGGCTGGGCCTCTCCATCGTCAAAAGCCTCCTGGACATGATGGGCGGAGATGTCCAGGTCTACAGCGCTCCGAACAGGGGAACAACCTTCATCATCCAGATTGAGCTGGAAATGGACAGCAAAAACGAGGAAGAGCACAGGAAAAGAATATCCTCCTCCTACTTCAGGAACATCAAGACCCTGGTACTGGAAAAAACCGGTGCAAACATGAACCTTATCGACTCCTACCTCAGCGCCTTCGGCATGGAATGTGAGATCACCACATCGGAAGCAAGCGCCAGGAGCATGCTGGAGACGGCGAACGACAAATTTTCGAAGCCCTTTGACCTTCTCATCATCGATTACGAAACGCCGGAAGAAAAGGCCTTCACCTTCGTGGACATGATGAAAGTCAATCCGAGAATAGTGAAAATGCCGGCTGTCATCGTCCTACTGCCCATGATGAGGGAAGACCTTTTCGACAGGACTGAGGAGCACGGAATCGGCATGGCTGTCGGCAAGCCCGTCATACAGTCCGTTCTCTTCAACGCCATACAGGAAATCTTCAAGCTGAAGGCCGTGTCTTCCATTGGCGGTGAGGTTCCGGACGGGAAAGAGCAGGTGAAAAATAAAGAGATGAAGACTGCAGGCGGATCCATTCTTGTAGTGGAGGATAACAAGACAAACCAGATCATAGCGAAAACCCTGCTCGAACAGGAGGGCTTCTCGGTACTCCTCGCTGACGACGGTGAAAAGGGGGTTGAAGCGTTCAGAGAACACAGGGGAGAGATACGCCTTGTCCTCATGGACCTCCACATGCCTGTTCTCAACGGCTATGAAGCCTCTCTTCGAATAAAGGAGATGGCTCCTGACGTTACCATCATTGCCCTCACCGCGGACGTGGTGGACGGTGTCAGGGAAAAATGCGAACGGCACGGCATCACCGACTACATCAGCAAACCCTTCGATCCCGAAAGCTTTGTACGGAAAGTGACTGAAATGGCGAGCAGCCGGTCCACGTTCCTGCCGACGGAAGGCAGCGTTATCGACAGGGCCATGGGACTGAAATTCATGGGCAGCAACGAAGCCCTCTATAATACGGTGCTGTCGGAATACGCCCGGGAAAACGGCTCTCTGGCCACGGGCCTTGCCTCCGCCGTGGAAGCGGGGCAGTATGATGAAGCGGCGAAGATGGTCCACAAGGTAAAAAGCAGTTCGGGCAGCATAGGAGCGACGGCCCTCCATGAAACCGCCATGGACCTGCAGCGGGCTCTCGAGGACGCCGACGGCGAGAAAATTCCCGAACTGCACAGCAGATTTTCCATGCTGCTTGAGAGAGTACTGAAGGAAATAGGGGCGGACCTCNNCGAGTGCTGAAGGAAATAGGGGCGGACCTCTGAAAAACCCCTCCGGCTCACGCCGGAAGGGAGTCCATGTCCGGAAAAATGCGGCCAAGAATTTCCCTGAGAATTTTCAGCCCCCTGACCGCCCGCAGGGGAGGGTGGCGATGTACAAGCAGGTGGAGGGGTCTGGGAGGCGGCGGCGGATCGAGACGCTGGAACAGGTACCGGTCGCCGTAATGCTCCTTCACCGAGGCGGCCACTATAGCCCACTGTTTTGGAGAAAAAAGCATCCGGGTGATGCACGCCACGGTATCGAGCTGAATATTCACCGTCTCCAGGGGATTCCATATCTGGTCGTGCCACAGCATGTAGTTGCTTCCCCAGTTGATGTGCAGTTCCTCGAGAGGGTCCAGGGTCCGTGCGTCCACCACCGTACCGCTGTCCCCCCCCTCCCGCGGAAGGCGCATCAGGAAGTATTCCTCCCTGATCAGGGGCTGGACGACGATGTTAGGCGAGCGTAGCACTGAAATTGCGAACCCCGCGTCCAGCTGCCGCCTTTCCACCATGTCCTGGATCTGCCAGCTCTGGTGGGTCTCCAGGATAATCCTGACCGGGGGCGTGTGGGTTATCAGCGACCTGAAGACGGCGGAAAGAAGAAACACATGGGCGCTGTCCACCCCGCCGATTTTCAGCGAACCGCCGGAAAGTTCCTCCGTGTCCATATCCTGGGCGATATCCCTCATCTGCTCCGCAAAATGAAGATAGGCCTTGCCCGCGGGAGTCGGCTCGATGGTTCGCTCTCCCCTCCGCCTGTCGATCAGGGTGCACCCTAGCTCGGTCTCCAGATTTTTCAGCCGGAGGCTCACCGTGGACTGGGTAATTCTGAGCTGTTCCGCCGCCCTGCTCAGGCTTCCGTTTTCTATGATGGCCAGAAAGGTTTCCGTTCCGATGGAGAGCATCCCGCTCCCTCCCCTAATATTGAATTTAATAATATTATATAACGAAAATCTTTGTTATACGAACTTACGGCTTTGCAGTATAGTGTTTTTGCCGAACTGCATGCGCTCGGAAATCAAAGCGAAATGTTTTTTTGCGAGGCCGAGGTGAGCTGATAGTGTTTGTAGTGAATCCCTGCTGCGACGTGATACCGAAGGAAATAATCGAGGGGTACCGGAACATCCCCGTGGCCAACATCGGGGACGCCCGCGGACGGTTCGGGTGCATGTCCTGGATGATCAAGCCCATGAACCCCGACATGAGACTCTGCGGCCCTGCCCTGACCGTGCAGACGTACCGGGCCGACAACCTGGCCATCCATGTCGCCCTGGAAATGGCCAGGCCGGGCGACGTCCTCGTCATTGACGCGGGCGGAATATATGACACCGGGCTTTGGGGCGGCCTCATGAATCAGATGGCCCGGCAGAAGAAACTTGGGGGCATTATCCTCGACGGTGGTGTCCGGGACTACCAGGAGCTTGTCGCTTCGCCACTGCCCGTTTTTGCCCGGGCGGTCTCTCCCCAGGGAGGCTTCAAGGCCTCGCCGGGGTCCGTCAATGTTCCCGTATCGTGCGGAAATGTCCCCGTCCTTCCCGGAGATCTTGTTGTGGGAGACGCCGACGGCATCGTGGTCATCCCCTCGGGAAAGGCGGAGGAAATCCTGGAAAAAAGCCGCGCCGTGGTCAAAAAGGAAAAAGAAATAAGGGAAAGGATAGAAAAAGGGGAAACCCTCTACAGCCTGCTCAAGCTGGATGGTGTGCCGGAAAGCGTGGGCATGAAACAGTAGGTTTTTCCCGAAGCTCTTCCTTTTTTCATCATTTCCGACGAAACATACGGCAGAAATGAGTAGGGTGCAAAAAATCCGGATCTTCAGAAGGAGGCTATTTCAGTGAAAGGGAAAAGACTGTTCGGCATCGTGATTCTGCTCTGTGTTCTTCTGACCGCTTCATCCGCCTTTGCCGCTCCCAGGGTTATCAAGGTGGGGCACAGCGGAAACGCCCAGTTCCCCTACCAGGTGTACCTTGAAATGTGGGGCAAACAGATCGCCGAGGCGACCAACAACCGCTACGTGCTCGAGGTGTACCATTCGGACCTGTACGGCAAGCAGAACCAGCTCATCGAAGGCTGCCAGCTCGGAACCAGGGACATGGTCATGGCCACGGGATCGCTCCTGACGTCATACAGTCCCAAGATCGGTGTCCTTAATCTCCCCTTCCTCTTGAACGATTCCGAGGAGGCCTATGAAGTGCTGCACGGACCTATCGGCGAAGAATTCGCTGAAAGCCTCGCAAAGAGGAACCTCGTGGTCCTCGGATGGTTCGAGAGCGGATTCCGCCACCTCTTCCCCCCCAGGCCCGTGAACCACCCCGATGATCTCAAGGGAATGAAGCTCAGGGTCGTCAACTCCGCCGAGATGATCGACACCATCAACGCCATGGGCGCCAGCGCCGTTCCCATGGGATTCAACGACGTCTACTCCGCCTGGCAGCTCGGCACCATCGACGGCTGCGAAGGAACCCTCACCCACATGGTCACCCAGAAATACTACGAGCTCACCAAAACATCGGCCCTTGTGGGGTACATGTACATGCCCGGCGTGCTCATCATGTCCAACAAGCTCTGGAGCTCCATCCCCGCCGAGGACAAGGCGATCTTCATCGAAGAGGCGAAAAAGGTCAGCCGGTTCTCCTACGACAACCAGAGAAGCCTCGACGCCGAGGAAGTGAAGCAGTGCGAAGCCCAGGGCGTCGTCTTTACCCGCCCCGACAAGGATCCCTTCAGGCAGGCCGTCGCTCCCGTCTACGAGAAATACAGGGAGAAGTACGGCGAAATGCTGGACAAGATTCTGGCGGCTACCGGCAGAAAGTAACTCTTACTCCAGAAACCTCCGGCGATCCGGGATTCCCTTCACCCGTCGGGGATTTTTCCGGATCGCCGGAACGTTCTGTTGATACTTGTCCTCACGGGAGGTTTTCCGCATTATGCTCAAAACAGTAACCTACATCAACGACAGGCTGAGCAGGCTGCTCGAAGTCCTGATTACGCTCCTGATGACGGGAATGGTGGTATTTATCGTCATGCAGGTCTACTTCCGGTATGTTCTTGAACAGCCCCTCTCCTGGTCCGAAGAGCTTGCCGGGTACCTGTTTTCCGGAGTGTTCTTTTTCGGTGCGGTGCTTCTGTACCGGGAGTCCAGGCATATCAACATGTCGCTTTTCGTCGACTCCATAAAGAACCCCTATGTCAGGCAGGTTATCGTTATCGTTGCCCATCTCCTGTCTTTTCTCTTCCTTGCAATCGTGGTCTGGTATTCGTACCCCATGGCCCTGCAGATCATCGAATTTGAAGTGGTTTCCCCGTCCATGGAGTGGCTGAAGATGGGACACGTATTCATGATAGTGCCGGTCGCCAGCTTTCTCTCCCTGTTCATGCTCCTTGAAGTCATTCTCAAATCCATAGCTCAGCTGAAGGAGATCAGACAATGAGTATCCTGCTGGCGGCCTTTTTCATCGGGTTTCTTCTTCTCGGTGTGCCCATCATCGTGGCCCTCGGCCTGTCATGCATATTCTCGGTGGTCATCACCGGAGCCGCCGATATTGCGGTCCTGGTGCAGAACATGTTCAACGCCGGAAATTCCTTTGCCCTCATGGCGGTTCCCTTCTTCATCCTCGCCGGGAACATCATGAGCGAGGGAGGCGTGTCCCGCAGGCTCGTCAACCTTGCGGGGGCCTTCTTCGGCAGGATGAGCGGCGGCCTTGCCCTCGTCGCCACGGTGGCGTCCACCTTTTTCGGCGCCCTCTCGGGTTCGGCTCCCGCAACGACGGCAGCCATCGGCGGCGTCATGATAAAGCCCATGGTCGAAAAAGGGTATGACAAAAATTTTGCCGGCGCGGTCGTGGCCGCCTCGGGTACCATAGGGCTCATCATTCCGCCGAGCCTGACCATGGTGCTCTATGGTGTCTCCACGGGAGTATCCATAGGGGGCCTGTTCCTCGGCGGCATCATCCCCGGCATCATTATGTGCATTGCGTTGATGATAGTTGAATACTTTATCTCCGTGAAAAGGGGATACCGGGGCGAAGAGAAAGCCTCTTTGAAAACTATCGTGAAGTATTGCAGGGAGGCCGTCTTTGCCATCTTCATGCCGGTCCTCATCCTGGGTGGAATTTACGCGGGCATTTTTACGCCGACCGAATCTGCGGCCGTAGCCGTCGTCTACGGGCTTATCGTCGGTCTTTTCATTCACCGCGAGATTTCCTTCAGGGACCTCCCCAAGCTCATCCTGAGATCCGCCAAGTCCACGGCGCTCGTCATGTACCTCATGGTCACCGCCGAGGTACTCAGCTTCATCCTGGTAAGCGAGCAGATACCCCAGAACATCGCCAGTTCCATTCTCGGCTTCTCCAACAACGCCATCGTTGTCCAGCTCATCATGGTGCTGATACTGCTCATCGTCGGTACCTTCCTGAACAACACGGCGGCCATGGTGCTCATGGCGCCCATTTTCTATCCCATCATCACCAGCCTGGGAATCGACCCGCTGTTCTTCGGCATCATCATGGTCATCGCCCTCGCCATCGGACACAATACCCCTCCTGTGGGCATGTGTCTCTTCATCGCCTGCGACATAGGCAACATCAAACTGGAGAAGCTGGTAAAAGAAGTAATGCCGCTGGTGGCCGCGATGATCGTCGTGGTCGTGGCGCTGAACTTCTTCCCGGAGGTTATCCTCTACCTTCCGAACATGATGAAATGACGGCCGGCAGCCGCCGGATGAAGCAAACCAGAAAAAGGAGTGCTGAGACCATGGAAAAAATCGTTGAGCAGTTCCACACAATCGATACTTCCACCATTTCCGATGCCCTGGACAAAAACGGGCTCACGGGACAATGCCTGGGGATCAAATCCTTCAACCCGGCATGGAAAATCGCCGGCAGGGCCTTCACCCTCAGGTACGGCCCGGTGGACCTAGAGAAGGGGACCGTGGGCGACTTCATCGACGACGTGCCGGAAGGCGGAGTCGTCGTGCTGGACAACCAGGGACGGCTCGACTGCACCGTCTGGGGAGACATCCTCACCAGCGTCGCCAAGCGCAGAGGCATCGCGGGCACCGTGATCGACGGAGTCTGCCGCGACACCAACCGCAGCCTCGAGCTGGACTATCCCATCTTCAGCTCCGGCCGGTACATGCGGACCGGCAAGGACCGGGTTCAGGTCGACGGCGTCAACTGCCACGTCAACATAGCCACCATCAGGGTCCGGCCCGGAGACATCGTTGTTGGCGACGCCGACGGAGTCGTCGTCATTCCCCGTGAGTTCGAGGAGAAAGTCCTCGCCACCGCTCTCGAAATCGAGGCTGCCGAGGAAAAAATCCGCTCCGCCACGGAGCAGGGCATGCGGCTTGACGAGGCGCGGAAGCAGTTCAAGTACCATTCGCTGCAGACCAAAGTCTGAGATTCGGTTTCCAGAAAGCCTGAGGCACCGGGGCTCCCCTTCGGGAGTCCCTTTTTCTGTTTTCGGGGGGGGGGGGAGCCATTCCCCCGGTTTTCTGCTATATTGTGAAAAAGTGCGGACGATCCGGTGAAGGGTGCGGAGACTGCAGGTTTGTCCCCGGGCGGGAGAGAGCCACAGCCCGCCTCAGCCGCTTCGGAAAATGTTTTTAGTCAATTCTGCCGCAGGCCGATTCCTGCCGAGAAGGAGGACATGATGAAACCGACCGTAAGGGAAAATTGTGCCTATTCGCTTGTGAGTCCCACCAGCATGGGGGTGCGGATCACGCCTCTCTACCACCAGCCCGTGCACGTGAGCGACCACTTCTTTCTCCAGGCCACCAGCGCCGAAAGCAACGTCCTCACCGTCAGCGCCGCCCTGGGAGAGAGGGTCAAGGTTCTCACCACCTTTGTGAAGGACAGCCCCATAGCGTTTCTCATCAAGAACGACCTGCGCAAGCGGGGAGTGGAGTTTGAGGGAAAGGATGTCCCCCAGGGCGGCCCGTGGGGATACCGGCACCAGTTCAACATCGC
>LSQX01384397.1_pt2 | contig 12762 bp, 7 predicted proteins | sample 654561 | NCBI WGS metagenome assembly LSQX01 (sample SAMN04489861, study PRJNA283612) | anaerobic digester metagenome | isolation source: 4 biogas reactors fed with cattle manure at either 37C or 55C with and... | place: Denmark: Kongens Lyngby | collected 2014 | reverse complement strand
CCGGAGATGTGGATAAGAGACAGGTAATCCATGATGTAGAGATCATCGTCCGGAAAGATGACCGCCATAAAGTAGTTAAACTCAGCATCTTTCGGCGCATCCGGAAACGCTTCGCGTCGCTTCAATGCCACATTGACAGAGGACGCGGAACGATGATGTCCATCCGCGATGTAGAGTGCTCCTACGTCATTAAAAAGAGATTGTAGCTTGGCGACAATTTCGGGGTCGTCGATGACCCAGACGATATGCGTGACATCGTCCTCTGTCTTGAAATCGGCGTAAGGATCGTTGTACTTAATGACATCGTTGATCACACGGCGAATGTTTTCATCGTGACGGTACGTAAGGAAAATTGGAGCCGTATGAGCGTTACAGGTGTCGAAGTGACGCGTGCGGTCTATTTCTTTCTCCTTGCGCGTAAACTCGTGTTTTTTGATCGCGTTGGAGAGGTATTCATCGACGGAAACCGTCGCAACCAAACCTGTCTGAACCCGCCCTTTCATAAGCTGACGATAGATATAAAACTGCGGCATTTCGTCCTGCACCATGATGCCTTCTTCGATCATTTCATACAAACGCTTACAACCGCGCTCATAGACGGCATCGTCATAATCGTCAACGCTGTCGGGAAAATCAATTTCCGCGCGGACAACATGAAGGAAGCTTTCAGGATTGCCCTCGGTCATGGCCTTTGCTTCTTCACGATTCATTACGTCATAAGGGAGCGAGGCTATAGTTTCAGCGTGTCCCGGGCTGGGTCGAACTGCTTTGAAAGGTCTTACGATCGCCATTAAAATTTCTCCTTGATGATGTCGACGATCTCGTCGCCGATACGTTCCTGTGCTTCTTTCGTCGCAGCGCCAATGTGCGGTGTCATAGAGATCCGTTCACATTCCGCGATGCGATCGTTGTCAAACGGTTCATTCACGAAAACATCGAGTGCCGCACCTGCAACTTTGCCGGAGCGAATGGCATCGACGAGGGCATCTTCATCAATCACCCCGCCGCGAGCGCAGTTGATAATATAGACGCCGTCTTTCATTCGTTTGATCTCCTCTTCACCGATCATTGGCTTGCCTCCGGCAAAGGGTACGTGGATCGAGATAAAATCGGATTCTTCCAGAAGACAAGCCTTATCGACTTGCCGGCAAGTATCACTATCGATGCCGTGATCGTGAGTGGCTATGAATTCAATATTCATTCCCAAAGCAATGCACTTCTGGGCAAGAAGTTTCGCGATGCGACCGAAGCCGATCAAGCCAAGTGTCTTACCCGCAAGCTCTATGCCCGAATACTGCTTTTTAAGCCATTTGCCTTGGCGCATGGTGACATTGGCTTCACCGATGTGACGAGCAAGGCTCAGCATATGACCGAGGGCGAGCTCCGCCACCGCATTACTGGAAGCGCAGGGAGTATTGCGAACTTCAATTCCCTTGCTAACAGCGTAATCGACATCGATGTTATCCACGCCGACACCGCCGCGAATAATCAACTTAAGATTGCCTTTCGCGCCCGCGTCAATTTCCGGCGTGCGAAGTTTAGTCGCGCTGCGAACAATGACGCAGTCCACTTCCGCGAGACGCGCAAGCAGGGCATCACCTTGGTATTTTTTAGTATCGACCTCATGACCGAGATCCTTGAGTTCCTGTTCCGCTTTCGCAGAAATACCGTCGTTAGCTAAGATTAATGCCATTACATCGCCTCCAATCCGAGAATTTCTTCAATGTTCGAAAGCAATTCATCCAACGATGCCTCCGTTCGCTCGCCCATGGTAGCAATACGGAATGTTTTATCTTTGAACGGACCGTATCCGTTGCCGATGCGGAAACCGCGTTCCAGCAACTCTTTGTTCAGTATCTTGAAATCAAATCCTAGTGTATTGTTGATACAGGTGACCGTATCGGAACGGTAACCTTCGGCTGCAAACAGCGAGAAATACTTATTGGCCCATTCACGCACTTTTTCCGCGAGACGATAATGGCGTTCAAAGCGCTTGTCAAGCCCCTCTTCAAAAATGCGGTCAAGTTGAAAATCAAACGCATACATAAGAGAAAGCGCCGGCGTTGACGGGTACTGGTAGTCCCTCTTCACACGATTGTAGAGCCGAACGAGATCAAGGTAATAACCGCGATGTTTCACCTGTTTCGCCGCTTCAATCGCGCGTTCCGAAACAGAACAGAGGCTTAATCCGGGCGGCAGCGCAAAACATTTTTGCGTCGATGCGATACAGACATCGATTCCCCAAAGATCAACCTCAATCTTTGAGCCGGCGAGCGATGACACCGTATCCACAAGGAATAGCACGTCATCGTACTTTCTAATGACGTCGCCGATCGCTGCGCAGTCGTTCATGACACCCGTACTCGTCTCATTGTGTGTCACCGTGACCACATCGTATTTGCCCGTTTTTAGGGCGTCATCGACCATTTCAGGTGTGGTAGGTTGACCGGGTTCCGATTTGAAAACATCAGCAGGGACATTGTTGTTTTCTGCAAGCTGATACCAGCGGTCACCAAAAGCGCCAACCGAGAAAACGGCAGCCCGCTTACGTGTACAGCAACGAATCGCCGCCTCCATCAATCCTGTACCGGATGACGTCGAGAGAAGAATCGTATTCTCCGTGTACATCAGTTTCTGCAGTTTCTCTGAAATACTTTTTTGAAGTTCAGTCGCTTCGGCCGTGCGGTGTCCAATCATGGGCGTTGCCATCTTTTCGAGCACCTCTGGTGCGACGTCCGTCGGTCCCGGAATAAATAATTGTTTGTACATAATGCCTCCTGAATCGTACGATATCGTAGCTTTTTTATTGCCTTTGTCATAATAACATATACTATGACATCAATTTCATGTTAAGCTGTCACGCCAATCGACACGACTGCCTCCCGGTTCGATGGTCACGAGCAGCTGATCATCTATAGCGAGCCGGAGCATTTGCACATGTGAAATGACTCCGATCATGCGTTGATTTTCGGTTAACGCGCGAAGGACGGTCATTGCGTCCTGAAGAGAATCTTCATCGAGTCCGCCGAAGCCTTCATCGATAAAGAGCGCATCGATTTCAACACCGCCCGCGTGCGCGGAGACGACATCCGACAACCCCAGCGCCATCGCGAGAGCTGCTTGGAATTTTTCGCCGCCTGAAAGGGAAGCAACGGGTCGAACACGTGCCGTCCAAAGATCCTCAACAGAAAGATCAAGGCCTGTTCGTCCTCGGCGCGACGTTACTTCTGCGCGGCAAAGCTGATACCGCCCCTGCGACATCGTTCCGAGAAGAACATTTGCCTGACATATCATTTTGGAAAAAAACCACGTCTGAATGTAGGCTTCAAAACTGATTTTGTCGGCTCCTGCGCGCGTACCTGATGCGATTTCAGACAGCTCTTTTAGAGAGGCAATCTGCTGAGATGTTAGTTTAACAAGTTTGAAATCCTGCTCAATATTCTCCAAGGAGTTCCTGCGGGCATCGACTTGAGCTGTCCGTTCACGGCGCTCTTTCTCTAAACTACGGACGCGCTCTTCATGCTTGGCTTCCACGACAAGTAAATCGTCAACGTTTTGGCGCGAAAGACCCTTCGTTTCCTTTTTAAGGCGCTCTACATCACGCGCATTTGCATCACGCTCTGCATTTTCAGATGCTATCGCTTTCTCAAGCTCTGTGCGCGCATCCTCTGAAAGCATGCTTTTCTCAAAGGCCGCTTCATCTTCGAATTCTGCTTTTTGCAATGCCTCTTGGAAACGCGTTTCGATATTAGTCTTCTCTTCATCTAGTTTGTGACACCGTTCATCGCGAAGCATGACCGTTCGTCGCGCGATGGCCTCCTTTTCGGACGCTTTTTGCACACCGTCTTCGGCGGCCTTTTTTGCCTCGTTCATGTTGCGCAACGTCACTTCCGCCTCTTTCAGCTGACTTGCAAGCGTGTCGTCATCGTCTTCCGAAAAGTCTTTTGAGGCGGCCTCGATTTTTGCCGTAAGCGCGATGCTCCGCTCTCGCTCGTCCGTGAGATGCTGTCTTTCTTCATCCTGCTTTTCTTTGAGGGATGTAATATCGCGCTTGGCCTCAAGAATCATCTTGTCGAACACCTTGCTTTCTTCCAACTGCACGCGCAATGCGTCACGCGTCATCTCTTCATCAGACAACTGCGAGACAAGGCGTTCGGATAAGCGCTCTAATCGTTCGCGAATCTGTTCATATTTTTTCTCAAGCGATATAAAAGAAGTGTCTATAGGAGGTTGTTCTGCCGGGAACAACGACGCCTCAACATCCTGCGGCAGCACCTCATCTCCAGATACAGGATAAGCGTCGACAATCTCGCCGAATCGTATTTCTATGTGGCGGAGCGCTTCTGCAATACTTTCGCGCGTGCCATGCATGTCGGCACTTCTTTTTTCCAAGTTGCGACGAGCGCGCTCCGCCGCGCGACGACATTTTTCGACTTCTTCTCGATTCGGAGCATGAGGAGAAAGGCAGGCGACTTGAGGGTGGTGCGTAGAACCGCATACGGGACAGGGTTTGCCTTCGACAAGATTCTGCGCCAGCAAACCGGCCTGCTCGCGCATCATCCGATCGGCAGCTTCATCGGCCTCATCCTCTTTTTGCCGCCAAAGACGGTTATCTTCCTCAAATTGCAGGCGTGTTTCGTCAAGTTTTTGCAACCGGTCTTTTTGCAGATTTAGATCCACGGTCAGGCTGCCGGCACGTTCCTTGCCCGAATTTAAAGCAGCAACGAGCCGTTCAGCCTCAAATGACGCCTGCTCCACGCCCTTGAACGCAGTCATTTTTTCTTCACACGAAGCAACCGTTGTTTCTAAGGCTTGAATCGAGGCTAGGCGTTGATCCCATGCTTTCTGTAAAGACGCGATATTTTCTAGAAGCTGCCGCTTTTCGCGAACAAGGGGCGCAATTGCTCTGCGCGCATCTTGTTCCTTCACAAGCTTTTCGTAACGGCGAGTAAGCGCCTCCCTTTCAGGTTCACGTTGCAAGCAAAAATCATATTTCTCTTTTGCGACAAAAAATTCTTGTTCTGCTTTATTGAGCTCTTCTTTCGCAGAACCCAAACTGTATTGAGCGTCGTCAAGATCATGAAGGACGCGGTAACGCAACTCAGCGATCGGATTGACGATCGTCCTGGCGCGCACATCGGCGTCATGAAGCGCCGACTTTTCTTCAAAGAGAGGAAGTGTGCGATTTAACTCGATTTCTTTATCGCGCGCAGCATCATACTCATCGAGCAGCGCGTTGTCACGCACGATGCGATCGAGTGCGCGTGTCGTTTCGTTTAAGCGCTTTTGCGCCTGACTGAGCGACGTTTCCAGTTCATCAAGTGCTTTTTTATCCTGCGACACGGAACTTCTTAAATCGGGAAGCAAGCGATCAAGATCCCAGACTGAGCCGCCGCTTAAAGCATCCGTACAGCGCTCTTTAAGCGACACTTCCTCCGGATCATCCTCTAGGAAAGCGAAGCGCGAGAACAGCACTTTCAAACGATCCTGCTCATTCTGTGAGCGGTCGCGCGCTTTGTTGTATTCGCGCTTGAAAAAGTTTTCCATCTCTCGATAGATATCTGTGGCAAACAGTTTTCGATAAATTTGGACGCGCTCGCTGCTCGACGCGCTGATCAGATCGTAAAAGGCGCCCTGCGCGATCATGACGACTTGGCGGAATTGATGCTTGTCGAGTCCGATTAACTCTTCGACCGCTTGATCCGCTTCGACTTTTTTGTCGATGACACGGCCATCAGGATAGCGAAGTTCAACTTCTGCGGCCTGAAGTGTCATCCCGTCGCCGCGTTTTTTGGGACGTTCATAAGAAGGACTTCTTCTTATCATGTACCGTTCTCCGCGAAGCTGAAACGTCAGTTCGACATAAGTATCATCATCCGGTGACGCGAAATCACTTCGGAGCGTGTTATTCCCACGCGCGGCACCGCTTGCGTCGTCGTAGAGTGCAAACATCATGGCGTCAAAGAGAAGTGTTTTTCCGGAACCGGTCGGTCCTGAAATCAAAAACAATCGTTCATGCACATGCTCGAACGATATTTCGACTCGGTCGGCATAAGAGCCAAATGCGCTTAGCACAAGCTTAACCGGCTTCATCACGTACCTCCTTCGGGCGTTCCGTCATCGCTCAACTCGTAGGACGGATCCCGAAACGTCTGCTCCGACTCACGTCGATGCAACGACGATGAGGTGTTCGCATTGCCGGATATCGAATTGTCCGAAACGCTCTCTGCAAACGTCACTGCAGTATCGCCATTCACTTCATCCGAGCTTCCAATATCGTTCTCGAGCGAAACGGAAGCAGAATCAGCATTGACGTCGTACGCGTCGGAGGCGGATTTAACAGCGTCGGCTACGATATTATGTTCAAGTTCTGAAAGCGGTCGCCCGGTCTGCAGTTCAAAAAAACGTGCGAATAAAGCGGCAGGATCAAGTTTTCCCAGATCATCGCTATCCACCAGAGCGTCTTTATGATCCGTTTCCTCATGTACGCGCTCGAAAACAAGACGCATGACGTTGGGATAGTACACTTTGAGTCGATTCATCGGATCAGCAACGGGGCCGCGGTCTGTCAATGTCATTTCAAGGTAATCCTCGCGCGACGGATCGTTGCTTCGTTCCAATGTCTTACCGGCGCAAAGCAGATCGTCAAGCGTTCCTCGGGCACGGCGCATTGTGTGAAGAGATGCAAGCGGCTCCTGCCGCACAATCGGCGAGCCATCCGAGCCGAATTCCACGACGAGTGCGCCTTTTTTCTGTCCGATCTCCGAAAATGAATAGGCGAGCGGTGAACCTGCATACCACACGCCTTCCGCCAAACTCTGCGCACCATGCAGATGGCCCAGTGCTACGTAATCAAATGCTGAAAAAAGCGAAACATCCACTTGATCGGTTGTGCCCACTTGCAGCGTTTCAGAATCGGAGCGTATAACAGCGGAACCGCTTCGGGTCACGAACTGATGCGCGATGAGCACGTGACGCGTCGATGAGCTCTTGCCGGCAGAATGCAAAACACGTCGCCCCGCCCCTTCATTTGTCGAGCGCGCAACCTCCTTTATGCTCGCATCGACTTCACAAACGGCATCACCCGAAGTCGACGCGCTTTTGCCAACAGAGCGCAACACACAGCGCACCGCATCCTCCGTGGAAAGGATTTCCTCTTCCGGAAAAAATCGGCGGACGTGCATCGGGCGGATAAAGGGAAGAAGATAAAAGACGACATCACCATGTTCATCGGAAAGAACAACTTCATCAAGCGCACCATCAAATACGCCTGCGATGTGAATACCCTCTTTTTTAAAAAAAACGTCGCCAAAGGACAAGCGCTCGCCTGAATCGTGATTGCCGGCGATAATCAGAACCGTCACATCGAGCGCCGACAAGGCCAGCAAAAACGACTCAAAAAGATTGATCGCTTCAACGGACGGGATGGGTTTATCGTAGACATCGCCTGCTATGATAACTACATCGGGCTGTTCACGACGGCAAAGATCGATCACAGAGTCCAGCATAACGCGCTGATCTTCCATCATGGAAACTTCATGTACTCGTTTTCCCAAATGAAGATCGGCAAGATGGATAAGCTTCATGGTGCAGCCTTGTCTTTCTCTTGATTAGTGTCCGGCATATCCAATGTCGATGCAGGTTCATCACCGTTTTCTGTCAGACCCGTGTCTGTCAATCCTGATACTATTTTTTTAAAGCGTTCAGGCGTCACGTTCAAGAGCGTCTTGGAATCCCTGTACTTCAAGCAGGTCAGGGACTTCTCCTTTTTTACGTCCTCAAGAAAGCTCCGTAACAAAGGCAACTCTTTATAGGCTTGTTCGTGGCCTAAGACGTACTGTTCCATCAATTTGTCGCGTCCTTTTTCTGTCATGCGAACGCCTTCATACTCAGGATAAAAAACGTATGCTTTGCCTTCTCGCTCAAGCCGCTCTATTCTCCTAAGCGTGTCATTGTATCGTATATATCGCGTCATGAGCGCTTCTTTCTGAACAGGATGTTGACTCAGAAAATGATCGATAATTGCCAAACGCACCGGCGGTTCCTGGCGAAAGCCGCGCGGTCGGGTCAAAACAATCACGAATCGGTCGTAGCCGTCTTTTTCCGCGATATCAAGGGGAATAGCTTCGCCGACACCCCCGTCAACATAAGTTTTTCCATCAATCACGGTGTCCGGCATCAGATAAGGAACCGTGGACGACGCACGCGCCCGAATCGTCAGATCATCGATCGTCACGTAGTCATACTTGCGCCAATACACCATACGCCCCTCATTCTTCAAAAAAGCGCCGATCACACATTCGGCGTTATTGCGCAAAAATGTATCAAAATCGAGAGGAATGACACCGTCTGCAAGCGACGACTCTGAATAAAGGTATTCCGCGTTGAAGAAGCCTTGCCCGCGCAACCACGTGCGAACATCGCCGAATGAAGGATCTTCTGCTAAATCCGTAAAAGATAAGCGCGCACGCAACATATCGCGTGAGATGTAGTTGACCGCATGGGAAGAACCGGCAGAAATACCGGCAACATAGTCAAAGTAGAGTTGCTGTTCAAGCAGCATCGTCACAAAGCCGGCAGTATAGCTGGCTCGCATCCCGCCACCTTCAAATATGAGCGCCACATGGTGAATATTGCTCCGAAGGTTTTCTCCTTTTGTCATGCTATCACCATCCAATTTCCGCTTCGCCTGACGTCAGACATCTCACCGCGAATAGCGTGCTACTCTTTGCGGCAAGGCTATAAGGCTTTCTCTGCATTTACTGCGTACCGATTTGCTTCCATTTATTGGCGTATCGGCTTGTACATTATCATATCATCCCCGCTAAAGGCATGCTTCTTACCGTCACGGCATTGTGCTAAAATGCAAGCAACTGTATTTAGGAGCATTTCGCACATTAATTATGAAACGAACAAATTACTGCGGTCTTTTTTCTGAAAAAGATGTAGGTGTCGAAGCCTGCGCATGCGGCTGGGTGGAAACAAAGCGCGACATGGGCGGCGTGATCTTCATCGATCTTGTCGACCGAGAAGGAACCCTTCAGGTCGTTTTCAACCCGATGTTAACCGACGAGGCGACGTTTAAGCTCGCGGAGCGTGTCCGAAATCAATCGGTACTTTTGGCGCGCGGTCTGATCGCGTTACGCGATGAGGAAACCATCAATCCGAAAATCGCAACAGGCACCGTTGAACTACGCGTAAGAGAAGCCGAACTGTTGTCCCCCTGCGATAACCTGCCCTTTAATCCGGCAGACGCCGATGACGTCAACGAGGAGCTGCGTCTCCGCTATCGGTTCTTAGATCTCAGACGACCGATCTTGCGAAACAATCTCCGTTTCCGACACCGTATCGTCAGCTCGATAAGACGATTCATGGATGACCATGGCTTCGTCGATGTCGAAACGCCGATGCTGACAAAAAGCACGCCGGAAGGTGCGCGAGACTATCTCGTTCCAAGTCGAGTCCACTCCGGCTCATTCTATGCGTTGCCGCAATCTCCCCAAATTTTCAAGCAACTCCTGATGGTTTCCGGTTTTGATCGCTATTACCAGATTGCGCGCTGCTTCCGTGATGAAGATCTGCGCGCCGATCGCCAGCCTGAATTTACCCAGCTTGACCTTGAGATGTCGTTCGTCGAACAAGAAGACGTGCTCGCACTACTGGAAGAGCTTTTCTATCACCTGATACGCGATGTGATGGACATTGAGCTTATACGTCCGTTTCGCCGCCTCACTTGGCAAGAAGCGATGGACACGTACGGATCGGACAAACCCGATCTTCGTTTCGCGCTTCCTGTTGTTGACATCACCTCCTACGCGGCGACATCCACCTTCACCGTTTTTAAAAAAGCCGTTGAAAAAGGCGGCGTTGTGCGCGCGATCACTGTTCCCGGAAAATCTGACTTCACACGCGCAACGATCGAACAGCTGACCGACTTTGCCATCTCACAAGGTGCGGGCGGCATGGCTTGGATTGCTTGGCGTCCTGAAGGAGAAGTTTATTCCATCTTGTCAAAGTTCATCTCGAAAGAGGACATGGACGTATTGTTGCGCCTTGTCGACGCAAAACCGGGCGACTTCGTCCTTTTCTCAGCGGACGAACTCTCCGTGTCGCGCCGCGTCACCGGCGCTCTGCGTCTTCTAATCGGCGATATGCTTGAACTCCGCGATCCCGCAAAATTCGCATTCTGCATGATCACCGATTTCCCGATGTTTGAATATCGCGAAGAGGATCGTCGTTGGGTCGCGCAGCATCACCCCTTCACGATGCCCTACGAAGAAGATTTTCCTTATCTGCTTTCCGATCCGGCGCGCGTGCGCTCACAGGCGTACGATGTCGTCTTAAACGGCACGGAACTCGGATCGGGCAGCATTCGTATCCATCGAAGCGATATACAAAGAAAAGTATTTGAGGCGCTGGGATTGGAAGAAGACGAAATTAACAGCCGTTTCGGCTTCCTTCTGAACGCATTCCGTTACGGAGCGCCACCTCACGGAGGTTTTGCGTTCGGACTCGACCGTCTAGTCATGCTGCTCGCAGGAGAAGACTCCCTGCGTGACGTCATCGCATTCCCGAAAATACGCGACGCGTCCTGCCTTTTGACCGAAGCGCCGTCCCCCGTAGATCCGGCACAGCTATCCGTCCTCGGTATTCAGCTTGCAAAGGGAAGCGATGCCGCGGAGGCGCAAGAAAAGATGTCGAGTACGCTAAAACGCAAAACACCGCTTATTAACCTTCCCGAGCTGGAGGCGCAAACTCGCCTATCGCTCACAGATGATGAGGAACGGCTCGTTCACAAACGCCTTAATTATCTCATTGACCTTGCCGAAAACATGCAAAAGGTCGATACAGAGGGCGTACCGATGACGATTTCACCTTCCGATGAAAAGGACGTCTTCCTGAAGCCGGATGAGACGCCCGGCGCAACACGCGACCAGCTGCTTTCCAATACTGCAGAGACACGCGATGGTTTCATCGTCGTTCCTCCGGTTGTAGAATGAGAGGCGTTCCATGACGATAACCGACATGACAATACAGGAAATGGCCGCAGCTCTTAGGAAAGGCGACCTTTCTTCTTCTGAAATCACCCGCGCTTTCCTTCAAAACATTGAGCAATTGGAGCCGTCCGTCGGCGCTTACATCACTGTGACCGAAGACGACGCGCTCGCAATGGCAAAAACGGTCGATCAGCGTTTGAAGGAAGGCTACGATCCCGGTTTGCTTGCCGGCATTCCCGCCGCTTTAAAAGACAACATCGCGACGGCAGGTGTGCGCACCACCAACGCTTCACGTATGCTGGAACACTTTGTTCCGGCGTATGACGCCTATGTAGTGACGCTTTTACGCGAAAGTGGAGCCGTCTTTCTCGGCAAAACGAATATGGATGAGTTTGCCATGGGCGATTCGTCCGAAGCCTCCGCGTTTCATGCCACCCTTAATCCTTATGATACGACGCGTGTTCCGGGTGGAAGCTCGGGAGGCTCCGCGGCAGCTGTGGCCGCAGGCGAAGCAGTATACGCGCTTGGCACTGACACAGGCGGGTCGATTTGCCAGCCGGCAGCGTACTGCGGTCTTGTTGGCATGCGCCCGACTTATGGTTTAATTTCGCGCCGCGGCGTCACGGCGTATGCATCCTCCTTCGATCAGACCGGTCCCATGACAAGAACTGTGCGCGATAACGCGGCGGTGTTGGATGCGATTGCCGTCCGCGATCCGAAAGACGGCATGTCTTCTCGGTTTGCCCCCATCCCTGAAGGCGGCTACGTCGGCTCGATTGAAACCACCTTCGGCAACCCGGTCATCGGCTATATCGAGGAATTCTCAAACGGACTGGATCCCGCCGTGCGCGACGCCATAGAACGCGCGCTTCAATTCTATTCCTCGGAGGGGGCTCGCCTGGTGCCGTTGTCGTTCCCTCATTTGCAGGAGGCGCTTGCGGCGTACTATCTTTTGACAAGCGCCGAAGGATATTCCGCGATCAACCGCTACGACGGCATCCATTACGGTTATCGCTCAGCCGAAGCTGAAACCGTCGATGACATCTACATCCGCTCTCGTTCCGATGCGCTCGGTCTCGAAGTAAAGTCCCGTGTTTTACTCGGAAGCTATCTTCTTTCTAAAGAAAACTATGAAATTTATTACGAGAAAGCGACCCGAATCCGCACGTTAGTGATTCAAACGTTCAATACGCTGTTCAATGCGTGCGACGCCATTCTTGCTCCCGTGACAATTGGACCGGCACCGCTTTTCGGCGCACACGGCGACGAATCGCTCAACGGGCAATATTCATCGGATCGCTTCACCGTGCTGGCGCCGCTTGCAGGACTTCCTGCGCTGGCTTTTCCTAGCGGGCTTACAGAAGAAGGGCTCCCGCTCGGACTTCAATTGATCGGTCCGCGATTTTCGGAGGGGCGACTTTACATGTTGGCAGCAGCCTATGAAGACGCTCACGATCGCTTGCCTCGTCCCCGTCTTTTTCACGAAATGAGAAATGGAAAATAGTATGAGTGTCACAGATTACGAAAGTGTTATCGGCCTTGAGGTCCATGTCGAACTGAAAACGCCGCAAAAGCTGTTCTGCGGCTGTTCGACAACATTTGGCGCGCCTCCTAACACGCAGGTCTGTCCCGTTTGCCTAGCGATGCCCGGTTCACTGCCGCTTCTCAACCAAGAATGTGTTGAATTCGCCGTCCGCGCGGGTCTTGCGCTACACTGTGACATCGCGCCGTCTTCGCGCTTTGATCGCAAGAACTACTTCTACCC
>LSQX01228685.1_pt1 | contig 12764 bp, 15 predicted proteins | sample 654561 | NCBI WGS metagenome assembly LSQX01 (sample SAMN04489861, study PRJNA283612) | anaerobic digester metagenome | isolation source: 4 biogas reactors fed with cattle manure at either 37C or 55C with and... | place: Denmark: Kongens Lyngby | collected 2014 | reverse complement strand
TAGGATTAGACATGTTTACGAAGCTCTGAAAAAGCCCACTTGTTGCTGATTGATATAAACTGTGGTAATCTTGAGAATATAAATTCTCACTTAAAATCATACTTGATATGATTGTTAATAAAAATGTAAATTTTTTCATGATTCATGGGTTTTGGTTGATTAATGTTTTTTGGTTTCTATAAGATAATGTTTATTACTAAGCAATTTAATAAAAAAATGACACAGAACAAAGTAATTTTAAATTTTCAATCTCGTTAATTAATAAAAAATCGTGGTTAATTGGGCTGAGAGTGCCTGTGGCAGTTCTCAAATAAAATAAAAAATGTTCAAATTTCTTTTATGCGATTGTTGTTTTTAAATTTATACTATCTTTGCAAAACTGTTTATTTTGAGGATCGTGGGGGTCGCAAGCCCTGCGGTCTTCTTTTTTTATATTTACAAGAGCCTAATCCAGTATAACAATCACTTGCTATGCACTACCACAAGTGGATTAATCATCTTCATTATTATAATTATCACAAATATATAATATATTTTACATTATTCCAAACTTATTTACATTTATTTTTGCAAATAGCTAAAACAAATTTAAGAAAACAATTTTCAGGAATAACACCAATTATAATAGTCCAAACTATTTTATTATTTTACAGTGGTAAATGCCGATAATATACGAATTGTTTTACAAAATAGTCCAAAAGTTTTGCAAATATGATATTTGAAAATATAGAACAATAACGATTATATATCTGTAATAGTCCAATCGGTATTATAATAAATTTGTAATTTTGCCAAAACTTTCAGTACATGCTCATTTTAATAAAAATTGTTTTACTGAATTAAACTAAATATCTAATGTTAAACCTCTCCTCAACTTTATTAATGACAACCACCGAAGTAGTATCACTTGTGTCGTCGGGCATTTTTGTTGGCTTTGTGAACACTTTGGCTGGAGGAGCCACAATAGTTTCGCTAACAGTTCTTTTGATGCTAGGTTTGCCCATGAGTGTTGCCAACGGAACAAACAGAATCCCCGTAATAATGCAAAATATTGTTGCAGTGGGAAATTTTCACCGAAAAGGATATGTAGATTGGAAAAAGGGTATTTATTATACCATTCCATCGGTTATAGGAGCTCTTTTAGGCTCATTTATTGTGGTGCAAATTAGCGAAAGAACGGTGGAAATATGTTTTGGTTTTTTGATGATATTGATGCTCTTTTTTCTAATATTCAAACCCTCCATTTGGCTAAAAGGAACCGAAGGTTTAATGGAGAAAAAAGTATCCATATGGCTTATTATCCTTTTCTTTTTTGTGGGCATTTATGGAGGTTTTATACATGTTGGAGTGGGGTATTTTTACCTGATGGCTTTAGTTTTGGGAAGCGGCTATGACCTTATTCGTGCCAATGCACTAAAAAATTTAATAGTACTTCTTTATGTTCCTTTTTCTTTGATATTTTTTATTGCCAACGACCAAATTAGATGGGATTATGGACTCACCCACGCAGTGGGAAATATGATAGGAGCATATATCTCCTCCAGATGGGCAGTGCAGTGGGGTACACAATTTATTAGGTGGATGCTAATTGTGATAATTGTGATTTTTTCATCGCAATTGCTGGGAATTATTGATTTAAAAAGCTTGTTATATGGACTTATTAATTAAAAAAACTTCTGTTTTAATATTTGTTTTGAGCCTCAATTTTGCTCTTTTGGCTCAAAAAGTAGTGGAAGAGGAGCAGTTGCCATTTTTTGTGAAAAAAACTTTTTCCGACCTAAACCCCGATACCGAAGTGCAAAAATGGATATTAAAAGATGATGGAAACTACGAGGCTCATCTGGATAGCAAAGGGGTAAAAGGTATGGTGATGCTCACCGGTGGCGGGGCTTGGATTGCCACACAGTGGAAAATGAGCGTGAAAGATATTCCAAAAGATATGAAAAAACATATAGAAGAAAATTATAAAAAATACAAAATCAAAGACTTTGTTTTGGAGTTGCGTGTCAAGCCTAATTATTTGGTTTTTATAGAAAACAAAAAGGCAAAACAGAAGAAAATTCTTATGTTTACCACCAATAAAGAATTTGTAAAAGAAATAGATTCTGTATCTTAGCAAACAATTTATGATGTTTTTCTGTTTTCAATATATAATAATGTACTATGATAGAAATTAAAAAATTAACTTTCAACCCTTTTCAGGTAAACACCTATGTAGTTTACGATTCCACCAAAGAGTGCATAATTGTTGACCCCGGATGCTCGTCGAAGGCTGAACTTGAGGTGCTTACAAGCTTTATCGCTGAAAACGCTTTAAAACCTCAAAAGATAGTTCTCACCCATCCACATATCGACCATATTTTGGGAGTAGTGGCAGTGGCAGAACACTATAATTTGAAAGTCTATTCCCACGAAAAGAGCTTGGAAATTATCTCGCAAGGAGGTGCCTATGCAGCTTCTTATGGAATGAGTTCCTTTGAAAGTTTTGAGCCCGATTTTTTACTTTCGGAGGGTCAAGAAATCGAATTTGGAAATTCGAAGCTGAAAATAATTTATGTTCCCGGTCATGCCGATGGAAGTATTTGTCTTTATGATGAAGAGGACAAGCAGCTAATCACAGGAGATGTGCTGTTTCAAGGTAGCATAGGGCGTACAGATTTACCTACTGGAAACTACACACTTTTGATAGATGGAATTAGTGAAAAACTTTTAACACTTCCCGACGAAACTGTGGTTTTTCCCGGACACGGTGGAAATACAACAATAAAAGAAGAACGTGAAACAAATCCATTTTTTTAAATGATGTACATTACCCGAAGAGAGAGATTTAATGCCGCCCACAGGCTCTTTAGAGAAGATTTTTCTAATGAGGAGAATCTAAAAGTTTTTGGTAAGTGTTCCAATCCCATGTGGCATGGACACAACTATGAGCTTTTTGTTACCGTGAAAGGCGAAATAGACCCACAAACAGGCTTTGTTATGAATCTGAAAACTCTTTCGGAGATAGTAAATGAATTCATTATAAGTAAAATCGACCATAAAAATATAAACTTAGAAGTAGATTTTATGAAGGATAAAATTGCTTCCACCGAAGTATTGGCACAAACATTTTTCGAAATCCTAAAACCTCAAATAGAGAAACATAATGCACAATTACATTGTGTGAAATTATACGAAACCGAAAATCATTACGTTGAATACTTTGGATAAAATAGTCATATGAAAGAAAAAAATATTAAAACATTGCAAGATATTGAGTCTGATATTATTGAAGAGAACAACTTGGACGGCTACGAACGCATTGATAATTACAATTGGGATAAAATTGACAAAATGGTGCCGCTCTACAAAGAAATTCTTCAGCACTTGGGCGAAGATCCCCAAAGAGAAGGACTTTTAGATACCCCAAAAAGAGTGGCAAAAGCAATGCAGTTCTTCACTCATGGATATAGTATCGACCCCAAAGAAATACTACTTTCGGCAATGTTCAAAGAAGATTATCGCCAGATGGTAGTAGTTAAAGATATTGAAATTTATTCGCTTTGCGAACATCATATGGTGCCATTTTTTGGCAAAGCACACATTGCTTATATCCCTAATGGTCAGATAGTTGGCTTAAGCAAAATAGCCCGTGTTGCCGATGCTTTTGCACGCCGTTTGCAAGTTCAAGAGCGACTCACAAAAGAGATAAAAGACTGCATTCAAGACACCCTAAATCCTCTGGGAGTAGCAGTAGTTATCGAAGCTCGACATCTTTGCATGGCAATGCGAGGGGTGCAAAAACAAAACTCTGTAACTACAACTTCCGACTTTACAGGAGCATTTTTGCGCCAAAATAATACAAGACAAGAGTTTTTAAAATTAATTGAATCAAATCTACATTAAATATATTATGAATATTTTTGAAGCTGAAAAGAAAATTGTTGAAGAGTTTGAAATGTTTGATGATTGGATGGATAAATACAACTATATCATCGAATTGGGGAAGTCATTGCCAGAAATTGATGACAAATATAAAACAGATCAATATTTGATAAGTGGCTGTCAGTCAAGGGTTTGGTTGTTTGCCGAATATAAAGATGGCAAAGTTTTTTATAGTGCCGACAGCGATGCCATTATCACCAAAGGTATTGCAAACCTCCTAATTAGAGTGTTGACCGAACAAACTCCAAGCGATATTATAGAGTCGAAACTTGAATATTTGGATAAAGTTGGAATAAAGGAACACTTATCGCCAACACGCTCCAATGGTCTGCTCTCGATGATTAAACAGATGAAAATGTATGCATATGCATTCCAATTAAAAAATAAGTAGCTATGTACAAAAACGATAATCCAACTCCCATTGAAAAGGAGATTATAAAACGATTAAAATATATTTACGACCCCGAAATGCCTGTAAACATCTTCGATTTGGGATTGATATATAATATTGAAGTGAACGACAATAACGACGTTAAAATCACCATGACCCTAACCTCTCCAAACTGCCCAGTGGGTGAATTATTGCCCCAACAAGTAGTTAGTGAGTTGCAATTTATGAGGGAGCTCAACAAAATTGAGGTAGATGTAACCTTTGAGCCACCATGGGATAGCGATCTGATTTCTGATGAAGCGAAATTAGACTTAGGACTTCTATAAAAATCTTAAAACTTCATATCTGAACTTAGGGCAAGCGTTCTAAGTTTATTTTTATTAATTTTGTATTCATTTTCAATTAGATATGTTAGAATCAAAATATGAGTTACTTGTTGGAATTAACACTCCTGCCGATTTAAAAAAACTTCCACTAAAAAAACTTCCGCAATTGTGTAACGAACTTCGGGAATATATTGTTGAGGTTATAAGTAGCAATCCCGGACATTTAGGTGCAAGCCTTGGAACTGTGGAACTAACTGTTGCTCTTCACTATGTTTTTGACACTCCAAATGATAAGCTGATTTGGGACGTGGGACACCAAGCCTATGGTCATAAAATTCTTACAAACAGAAAAGAAAAATTCGACACCATACGCAAATATAAAGGCTTGAGTGGCTTCCCCAAAATGAGCGAAAGCGAATATGATGCCTTTGGAACAGGACACTCATCAACATCAATTTCGGCAGCCCTCGGAATGGCAATAGCAGCCCAAATAAGTGGCGACGAAAATAGACAACATGTAGCCGTTATCGGCGATGGCTCTATGACAGCAGGAATGGCCTTTGAAGCACTAAACCACGCCGGAGACACCGATGCCAATCTGTTGGTAATTCTCAATGACAATGGCATCTCCATCGACAAAAGTGTTGGTGCCTTGGAGAGATATTTAATGCAAATTTCCACATCAAAAAAATATAATAAGCTTAAAGACAGAGTTTGGAATTTCCTCTCTAGAAGTAATAGATATGGAAAGGCTACCCGAAATTTAATTCAGCAAATTGACAGTGGAATCAAGGGATCATTACTCACAGGAAGTAATCTTTTTGAATCTTTCAACTTCAGATATTTTGGTCCAGCAGATGGACATAATGTAACTGCATTGGTGAAGATTTTTACTGATTTGAAAAATATTAAAGGTCCAAAACTTCTTCATTTACATACTAAAAAAGGAAAGGGTTTGCACTTTGCCGAAGCCGACCAAACCACTTTCCACGCACCAGGGAAATTTGACCCAGCTACTGGAAGGTTAGAAAACGACAGCTGCAGCGATAATATTCCACCAAAATACCAAGAGGTGTTTGGAAATACATTGTTAGAATTGGCAAGAGAAAATAAAAATATTGTGGGGGTAACTCCAGCAATGGCAAGTGGTAGCTCCATGGACATAATGATGGCGGAAATTCCCGAACGAGTTTTCGATGTAGGCATAGCCGAACAGCATGCTGTTACTTTCTCTGCTGGTATGGCAAGCGACGGATTATCAGTGTATTGCAATGTCTATTCTTCGTTTTTGCAAAGAGCCTACGATCAAGTTATTCATGATGTGGCATTGCAAAAAATTCCTGTAATTTTCTGTATAGACCGTAGTGGACTTGTGGGCGAAGATGGCTCAACACATCATGGAGTTTTTGATATTTCATTTTTAAGACCAATTCCAAACCTTATTATTGCTTCGCCAATGGATGCACACGAACTCAGAAATATTATGTTCACAGCACAAAATATTAAAGATTTGCCCATGGCAATACGCTATCCAAGATGGAGGGTTAACTCCTGCGACTGGAAAAATGAAATGAAAGAGATAGAAATTGGTAAAGCAAGAGAAATAAAAAAAGGTGAAAAAATAGCCATAATTTCCTATGGTCCAATTGGTTGTGATGTTGTAAAAGCAACGGATAAGCTTGCCAAAGAGAGTATAAATCCTTCGCATTATGACCTAAGATTTGTAAAACCATTAGATGAAGATTTACTTCATACAGTTTGTAAAAACTACTCCCATATTATCAGCATTGAAGATGGGGTGAAAAAGGGAGGTGTGGGAAGTGCAATTGTGGAGTTTATGAGCGAAAATGGATATACCAATAAAATAAAACTACTTGGAATTGACGATGATTTTGTGGAGCACGGCTCTTTGGCATCTTTGCACAAAGAGTGCGGAATAGATGTAGATTCCATTGTTGAAACTGTTAAAACTTTTTGGAATGATTAAGCCAAATAAAATTGAAATAATGTCTCCTGTGGGTTCGTATGAATCGCTACATGCAGCCATACAAGGAGGTGCCAACTCTGTATATTTTGGTGTGGGCAAGCTCAATATGCGTTCCCGTTCCAGTGCGAATTTTACAATAGAAGATTTGCACGAAATTGTTAGAATTTGCCAAGAGAATAATATTCGCTCCTACCTAACTCTAAATACCATAATTTATGATGATGAGCTGGAAAATATGAAAAAAACTGCCCTTGCAGCCAAAGAAGCAGGCATAACAGCTGTAATAGCCTCCGATACTTCGGTTTTGGGCTTCCTGAAAAGTATAGGATTAGAGATACATCTTTCAACCCAAAATAATGTTAGTAATATTGATGCAGTGCGATTTTGGTCGGCGTTTGCAGATGTTATAGTTACTGCTCGCGAACTCTCCCTAATTCAGGTTCGGGAAATTGTAGAAGCCATCGAAAGAGAAAATATCACAGGTCCATCTGGGGAGCTTGTTCAAATAGAAATTTTTGTCCATGGAGCCTTGTGTATGGCGGTTTCGGGCAAGTGCTATATGAGCCTCGATCAGCTGGGATATTCCGCCAATAGAGGTGCCTGTTTGCAACCTTGCCGAAGGGCATATCATGTTAAGGACTACGACGATGAAGTCGAGTATCTGGTTGACAATAAATACATTATGTCGCCAAAGGATTTGAACACCATAGCTTTTGTGGATAAAATTATGGCTTCGGGTGTTAAGGTTTTCAAAATTGAAGGTCGTGGACGTTCGGCTGAATATGTAAAAACTGTAACACAATGCTATAGAGAAGCAGCCGATGCTGTATTAGACGGAACATATAGTCAAGAAAAAATTGACGGATGGATGAAACGTCTCGAAAGCGTTTATAATAGAGGTTTTTGGGATGGATATTATCAAGGTCGCAAAATAGGAGAGTGGACAGAAAGATATGGCTCGCAAGCAACACGCAAAAAAGAGTATTTGGGAAAAGTGAATAACTATTTTTCAAAAATTCAAGTTGCTGAAATTAAAATGGAAACTGGCGAGCTAAATGTTGGCGACGATATTCTTATTATGGGACCTTCTACTGGTGTTATAGAACAAAAAGTTGAAGAAATTAGAGTAGATTTAAAACCTGTAGAAAAAACCGAAAAAGGCGATGTAGCTTCTATTGCTATTAGCGAATTGGTTCGCCGTGGCGATAAATTGTATAAATGGGTTGAAAATATTATCGATCCATTGGCATAAATCATAAAACAATTTTTTTATATCTACGTTTCTATTGTTATAAAATACTAAATATCAACAATTTGCCACTTCGAATTTATTTTGTAATTTTGCAAAAAATTGGATATGAACAAAAGAATATTACATATAGCACTTAGCCTAATTTTTGCTCTATTTCTGTACTCAGCTGATGCTCAAGTAAATAAATTAGGTAAAAAATCTGTTTCATTTTCGTCAACGGGCAATAAGTGGAACCGCATTCGACAAGGAATAATGTTTGGTGTTGGTTCCGATGTTGGAAACAGTGCTTTTGTAGGATTAGGATACGGGGCTAGCCAATATTTTGGTGTTAGTAATGTTTTTATGCAACAATCGTTAGCCTACCAAATTAGCTTTTTAGACAATACTATAAAACATAGTATTGAAGTCTCTTTGCACAACAATTATTTTGGCGGATTAGATATTTCTCCTATGGTTTGGGGTGGTAGCTTAATGTTTGTAAACGAAGATGAATATGGTCAATTGTTCTTACGACCTGAAGTGGGATTGGCATATCCATTCAAGTATCGTTCTAGAGCAGCAGAAGAGAAAAGACTTACTATTCTGTTGAACTATGGTTATAATTTTAAATTGTTCGAAAGACGCGACAATTTAGGTGTAGGACCACATTATATCAGCCTGAAATTTTTATTTACAATTTGGACTTTCAAAGAGATGACATTCTACTAGTATTAGTCATTCTTTCCAAATTTCATCAAATAAGCTTTTATAAAATCATCTATTTCTCCATCCATAACTGCCTGAACATTAGATGTTTCTATGTTTGTTCTTAGGTCTTTCACCATTTTGTAGGGGTGCATAACATAGCTCCGAATTTGTGTTCCCCACTCAATTTTTGTTTTGCTACTCTCTAATTCATCTTTTTTCTCCTGTTTTTTTCGGAGTTCAATTTCGTAGAGCATAGATTTAAGCATCAGCATTGCTTTTTCACGATTTTGAATTTGAGAGCGGGTTTCTTGGCACTCAATAATAATTCCTGTTGGCTGGTGATGCAGTCGCACTGCTGTTTCAACTTTGTTCACATTCTGTCCGCCCGGACCACTCGACCTGTATGTATCCCAACTTATATCGGCAGGATTGATTTCTATTTCAATATTTTCATCAACAACGGGATAGACAAAAACAGAGGCAAAGGATGTGTGTCTTTTGTTTGCCGAATCGAAGGGCGACAATCTAACCAACCTGTGAACGCCAATTTCGCTTTTCAAAAATCCGAAAGCAAAATCGCCTTCAAACTCTATTGTTGCCGATTTTATTCCAGCACCATCGCCCTCTTGGCGGTCTATCAGTTTTGTGGTAAAATTACTTCTTTCACCCCAGCGCAAAAACATTCGCATTAGCATCTCTGCCCAATCCTGACCCTCAGTACCACCAGCCCCCGGAGTGATATTCATAATAGCCGAAAGCTTGTCCTCTTCGCCCCCCAACATATTACGGAACTCTAAGTCTTCAAGGAGTTTTAAGCTTTTTTCATACGATTTTTCTAAGTCCGATTCTTCAACTTCACCCATCTCAAAAAACTCTTGAAATACCAATAAATCATCATAAGAATTTTGTAAATCCTTATACGATTCTGTCCAAACTTTAATGGAGCTTATTTGCTTTAATAATTTTTGTGCCTCCTTGGGATCGTCCCAAAAATCGGCACTATGTGTAATTGCCTCTTTGGCTGAAATGGTCTCTAATTTTTTGTCAATGTCAAAGATACCCCCTCAGGCTCTCAATGCGTGTGCCAAGCTCGTTTATATCGTTTTTATCTATCATTGTCTTGGTTTTTTATTTCCTTAATAATGTCGAAAACTAAATTTAATTCAAATCCCCTTTGTTGAAAATATGATGCTATTTTTTGCTCTTCGGCAAAGTTAAGAGTTTTTAGTTTTTGAATCCTTTTATCTATCTCAATTTTCAAAATTTCGATATACTCCTCATCTTCAATGCTTTGCATGGCTTTGTTGATAAGATAGTTGGAGATTTGTTTTTGTTTTAAAGCATGTTTTATTTTGATTCTGCCCCAACGATTTTGCCTCAATTTTCCCCTTGTGTATGCCAATACGAACCTCTCTTCATTTAAGAAATTTTCTTGAATAAGCTGTGCAATAATCCATTCGGCAACTTCGCTTTCTTGTTTCCATTCACGAATTTTCAGTCTCACATCATATTGACATCTTTCGCTATAGGCACAGTATTTTCTGGCTTTTTCCAGTGCATTTAAAGGAGTGATAATGTTCTCTTTTCTCGAACGCATAATCACTACATTTTTATCATATCATCATTTTTGTTGAAAAAGTGATATTGTAAAACTGTGTATGAATTTTGGGGTACAATTTTAATCCATTTTCCATATTTAAAGAACCATTTTACCCTGATGGAATAGATGCCTTTTGTTAGGTAGGAGTGTACTACTTGGCTCACCCTTAGGGTTAATTTATCTTCGTTTTGTTCTCTAAATAGGTATGACAAATCATTTTCAATATCGTCGGCAAGCAGCACACTTGGCTTCACTTCGCCGGTGCCATCGCAGCATGGACATTTTTCTAATACACTAACATTTTTCTCGGGTCTAACCCTTTGACGTGTTATTTGTACAAGTCCAAATTTGCTGGGGGGTAGAATTGTGTGCTTGGCTCTATCTTTTGCCATAAAAGTTTTCATGGCTTGATACAAAGCTCTTCTATTTTGCCCCAAATGTAGGTCGATAAAGTCGATTACAATAATTCCACCCATATCTCTAAGCCTAATTTGTCGGGCAATTTCTTTTGCCGATTCCATATTTACCTCTAAGGCATTTTCCTCTTGGGTGTTGGCAGAATTGGCTCTGTGTCCGCTGTTTACGTCGATGACGTGAAGTGCTTCAGTGTGTTCAATAATCAGATAAATTCCGCTTCGGATGGTAACAATTTTGCCAAAAGAGTTTTTTATTTGTTTGGAAACACCAAAATGTTCAAATATTGGGAGTTTGCCTTTATAATGCTTTAGGATTTCGGCTTTTTCGGGGGCATTATTTAGTAAGTATGATCTTGTTTCATCGGCTAAGGTGTCGCTATCAACGTGAATAGCATTGAAAGATTCGTTTAATAAATCGCGAATAATAGCTGATGTTCTATCTATTTCGCTTATGATTTTTGTGGGTGGCACAGCATTATGCAGTCGCTTTATGGCTGTTTCCCACTTTGCAACCAATTGTTTTAGGTCGTTATCTAGTTCGGCAACCTTTTTGTTTTCGGCAACAGTACGAATAATAACGCCATAGTTTTTTGGTTTTATGCTTTGCACAAGTCTTCTGAGTCTGGAACGCTCTTCGCGATTTTTAATTTTTTGCGAAATGGATACTTTGTCAGAAAAGGGTACTAAAACTAAGTATCTTCCAGCAAAAGAAATTTCGGTGGATATTCGTGGTCCTTTGGCCGAAATGGGCTCTTTTGCCACCTGAACAAGTATATGCTGACCAGTGCTTACAATTTGAGAAATTTTCCCACTCTTTTCAATTTCAGCTTCATACTGAATTTCGTTCATGGAAATGTGATCGCTCCCTTCAGAAATAAATCTTCTAACGTATTTATTTATGGTGTTAACATTGGAACCTAAGTCCAAAAAATGTAAAAATGCATCCTTTTCGTAGCCAACATCTACAAAAGCAGCATTAAGACCAGTCATAATACGTTTTACCCTCCCCAAATAGACATCGCCAACCATGTGCTGGGTATTGGATTTGTCTTGATGCAACTCAACCAATACCTTATCTTCGAGCAATGCAATTTCAATATCTGATTGCTCTGAGTTAATTATAAGTTCACGTTCAACTGTGGTAGTCATATGATTAGTTTAATAATACAAGTTTAGCCAAAGAATTTGTGCTGTTGTGTATTTTGGAAAGGTTAGTTTAAAATGAAAAAACAAAATACACAGCCTTGAATAATGCCATGTATTTTGTTTTTAGAAAGAAAATATACTATTTTTTCTTTTTATGTCTGTTTTTTCTAAGGCGTTTTTTTCTTTTGTGAGTAGCCATTTTGTGTCTTTTTCTTTTTTTTCCGCTTGGCATAGTATATAAATTTTACTTGGGTTAATGTCTTATTTTACTGTATTTTTTACCTTATTTACGAATGATTTCGAAGGTTTAAAAGCTGGTATGTGATGTTCTGGTATTGTAATAGTCGTGTTTTTTGAAATATCACGGCCAGTTTTTTCTGCTCTTTTTTTAACAATGAAACTTCCAAAACCTCTTAAATATACAGGCTCATTACGAGCTAAAGAAGATTTAACTGAGCTCATAAATGCTTCAATTGTTGTCTGTACTGCTATTTTCTCAATTCCAGTTTTGTTTGAAATTTCGGAAACAAGTTCTGCTTTTGTCATGGTAATAATATTTTAAATTAAATTTTTTATTTGCTTTTTTCGTTCATAACTTTAAGGTTTGCAAAGATATAAGCTTTTTTTGAACAAAAACTAATAATAGATAAAATAAGTTGATTTTTATGTTTTTTAGCTCCTAAAATTAAATAAAACCTTATTTTTTTCGGCAAATTAAGAATGTGTTAAGGTTTTTTTGATCGTTTTTCAAATAATCACCTCTCAGCCAAGTCTGTTTTTGTGAAATGTAAATTACAGATTCTTAGATGTTTATAAGTGGTGATATTTTATAATCAGAAAATAATTTCAATATTTATTCCATTAAAACTAAGTCGAAATTGCAAATAATTTGTTGAAATATGTGTCTATAAAATAGAAGTATGAGTAATAATTTAATTTATAAAACGTTCATAGTTTTTAATATTCTAATACAATTCATACTTTTGTAAAATAAAATATTGGAATGAATAAAAAGATATATACACTTCTCATAAT
>LSQX01327249.1_pt2 | contig 12766 bp, 12 predicted proteins | sample 654561 | NCBI WGS metagenome assembly LSQX01 (sample SAMN04489861, study PRJNA283612) | anaerobic digester metagenome | isolation source: 4 biogas reactors fed with cattle manure at either 37C or 55C with and... | place: Denmark: Kongens Lyngby | collected 2014 | reverse complement strand
TCGGGTGTCGCAACGTCTATTCCGCTTCGGAACCGTTTTGCCTGCGGCCCAGCCGGTCCATGCCCCAGGCGATGGCAAACCCGGCCGCGGCGCTGGCCAGCGCGCCCAGAAAATTGACAAACCCTGTGAACTGCACCGGGATGATCATCAGCGTCGATGCGACCACGATGCCCAGGATGACGTAATACACGTAGGTGTAGAAGCGCTTGAGCAGCCAGTTCACCAGACGGGCTGTCAGGGCGACCGTCACCACGAGACCGGCCAGCCAGGGCAGCAGCACCGCCATGTCCAGTCTGACGATGCCGGCTGTAAGGGACTGGTACAAACCCATCAGGATCAGCAGCGAAGACGAACTCAGGCCGGGCACCACCAGGCTGAGGCCCCAGGTGATGCCGCAGAAAAAGTACCACCAGCCATTGGGCGCGATGCTGACCGCCTGGCCGCGGCTGATCGCCAGGAACAGAACGTACAGGACGATCAGGCTGCCTGTGAAATAGGACCAGGCTCTGGGCGATGTGCCGAAGCGGTTGGCGTCCCGGAACAGGGACGGCAGCATGCCGGCGATCATGCCGACAAACAGCGCGACCGTCCAGACAGACGAGATCTCGAAAAGCAGGACGACCAGTCTGGCCAAACCGAGAAACCCGAGCACCCAGCCGACCAGCAGCGGGACGAACAGGGGCCAGGAGCGGCGCAGCGTCTGGATGGGATGGGCCAGCAGGGCCATCAGGGGCTGGTAGACGCCAAATGCCACGGCCAGCACGCCGCCGCTGATACCGGGCAGAATGGCCCCGCCGCCGATCAAGGCGCCCTTCACGACATCAAGTATCCACTGTCCGGCTCGTTTTATCCACATGTGCCTGAGTCCTCCAGAAGCTGGCTGGCAGGATTTTAACACCTGCAAGGCTCATCATAGCACGGCCGGACGCCGGACAAAAGACGGGGCGGCTTGCATGTCGCCGCCAGGTCGCCGATAATGAGGAGAAAACGCACCTGTTGGAGGACCCGTCCATGATGAACGAAACCATCGATCTGCGCAGCGATACCGTCACCTGGCCGACGCCGGCCATGCGCCAGGCCATGGCCGCCGCGCCGGTCGGCGACGATGTCTACGGCGATGACCCGACCGTCAACGAACTGGAGCGCGAAGCCGCCCGGCTGCTGGGCAAGGAGGCCGCCCTGTTCGCCGCCAGCGGCACCATGGGCAACCAGCTGGCATTGATGGCCCAGGTCGTGCGCGGCAACGAGGTCATCTTGTCTGACCGCTGCCACATCGTTTTCCATGAAGCGGGCGCGGCGGCGATTCTCTCCGGCGCCCAGCTGCGCTGTTTGCCGGTTCATAAAGGGCAGATGGCCCTGGAAGATGTCGAGAAGGCCATCCGCAAGACGCCTGAGGATATCCACAGTCCCCGGACCGATCTGATCTGCCTGGAGACGGCCGATTCGGACGGCGTTGTTTTGCCCCTGGACTACCTGCGCGCCATCCGGGCGTTGGCCAGCCGTTACAAGATTCCGGTTCACCTGGATGGCGCCCGCCTGTTCAACGCGGCGACAGCCCTGGCGACCCCCGTCCAGGAAATCGCCGCCTGCGCCGATACGATACAGATCTGCCTGTCCAAGGGGCTTTGTGCGCCCATCGGCTCTTTGCTGGTTGGCCCGGCCGAGACCATCGCGCTGGCCCGGCGCAAGCGCAAGATTCTGGGCGGCGGCATGCGCCAGGCCGGCATTCTGGCCGCCGCCGGCCTGATCGCCCTGCGCGAAATGCGCCTGCGTCTGCAGGAGGACCACGCGACGGCCCGCTGGCTGGCCGATCAGCTGGCCCGGCGCCCAGACTGGTTCGAGCTGGTCCGGCAGCCTGAAATCAACATGGTTTTCTTCCGCCTGACCGGCTATCCCGTCGCTGAAAACCAGCTGGCCGACAGGCTGGCTGAACAACGCATCCTGATCAACGGCCCGGATGAGCATGTTTTCCGGTTCGTCACGCATTACTGGGTGACACCGGACGACGCCGCAACGGTCGTGGCTCTGCTGGTGCGGCTGGCACAGGAAGCCTGACCCGGTCCGCGTTCGCATATCGGGGCTGATTTGACGCTTATTGTCGGCGAATCAGCCCTTTTCATGCGCTGCCGCCTTGCTAGACTGAAATCCACAGGCCGGAGATCATTTTCCGGCCACGTGTGGAAAGGAGGCAGGCAGATTCATGATCCGTTCTCATCCACAGCCCGTCACCCAATTGGCCGCAGGCCCTCAGTCTCCGGTCAAGAGCAAAATGGATGTGATCATCGCCGATTCAGATTGCGATTACGCCGCTGCCCTGGCCGAGGGCCTGGCGCGGTATCGTCAGAACCTCGAGATCCATCAATGTCATCATCCGGAACAATTGCGCCACTGGATCGACGCGGCGAAAGGCAAGCAGCAGAGCACCATATTCCTGTACAATGCCAGCGAATTTGTCGAACTGACCTATCTCGCACCCGCTTCTGTATGGCCACCCTGCTGGAAAGCCGTGCCGATTCTGGCGTCCCCCCCGGACTGCCTGCCTCCCGATCCGCCGCCTTCGGAACCGGCTTTCTACCGCTACGGTTCCGTGAACACGCTGGTCCGCTCGCTATTCGATTCGGATGCGCCCCCCGGGCCAGAGCCCGCTCAGGCTGCGGAAGAAAACGTCCGGTTGCAGCCAGCCAGGCTCTGGCTGACGGTTTCCCTGCAACCGGACCTGTCCGGCCAGGGTTGCCTGCGTCGTCTGCGCCTGCTGCTGCGCGAAGGCCGGCAAGTCGTGTATCTGCCTTTGATGCCAACCTACCTGATGGCGGCGGTCAACAAACCTGCCAGTGGCCTTTCTCTGTCCGATTGTCTTATGCAGCTGGCCGGCCACGCGGTCGACGCCAACGAGATCGGACAGTACTGGCAGCCCCATCCGGACGGTTACCTGTGTTTCCGGCCGCCTGAGCGGGCCGATGACCTGGTCAGCTGTGAAGCCGATTATCTCCGCCAGCTCGTCCTGGTTCTCAAGCAGCGGACCGAAAGCGACCCGACCGGCCAGATGACGGCGCTCATCCATTGCGCCGGCATTCCCCTGGCCTCGATCGGGGCGGTCGCCGTTCTCTGCGATGTCTGCGAAATCGACCTGCCCGGCGGCAGCAGCTTTGCCGCGCTGGCCGCCCGCGAGGAGGCGGCCCGCCTGATGGCGCTGCTGCCACCGGGCTGCCGCGCCGTGCACCATGTCGGTCCTGAGGCCACACGGTTACCCGCTGCGGACCACGAGAAAGGCGGACGGCAGGATGCGTCTTGAACCCAATGCCCCGAAACCGTCCGTCCTGGATGCGCAGAGCCGCAAGACACTCACCGAACAGGTCCTGCAGGCGATCCAGGGCCGCGAGGCCGTCTCGGACCAGGAACTGCGCCAGGTGATCCTGCTGACGGTCGCGCACGCCTACAGCGGGTCCCGCTACAGTTTCAGCGAGCGCCAGGCAGCGGCCAGCCAGCTGTTCAACGCCATGCGGGGCCTTGATCTGCTCCAGCCGCTGGTCGATGATCCGGAAATCACGGAGATTATGGTCAACGGCCCCGGCAGCATCTTCATCGAAAAACAGGGACTGCTCCAGGCGACAGATCTTTCCTTTGACAGCTCGGAGCATCTAACAGGCGTGATCGCCAATTTCTTCGGTCGCGCCAACCGCCAGATCCATGAAAAGCGGCCGTTGGCCGATATGCGCCTGCCGGACGGGTCGCGCGTCCATGCCGCCTTGCCCCCCGCGGCCCCGGACGGCCCGGTCCTGACCATCCGCAAGTTTGTCGGCCTGCGGCCGGACATGCGGCAGCTGATCGAAAGCGGCTTCATCTCTGTCGAGGCGGCCGATTATTTGGCCAAGGCGATCCGGGAACGCAAAACGCTCTTCCTGTGCGGCGGTACCGGGTCGGGGAAAACGACGTTCCTGAACATCCTGGCCGCGTGCATCCCGGCACATGAGCGGGTCATCACGATCGAGGACGCGGCCGAACTGGCGCTTCAAGGCCTGCCGCATGTCGTCCGGCTCGAAGCCAGGCTGCCAGGCCCGGACGGCAGCGGGGAAATCACGCTGGCTGAACTGATCCGGGCCTCGCTGCGCATGCGGCCGGATCGGATCATCGTCGGCGAGGTACGCGGCCGGGAGGCATTCGATATGCTGCAGGCCATGAACACCGGCCATCCGGGGTCGCTGTGCACCGGGCACGCCAATTCCTGCCTGGATATGATCGACCGGCTGTCCCTGATGGTCCTGATGGCCGTTCAGATGCCATGGGACGCGATCCGCTCCCTGGTTGCGTCGGCCCTTGATCTTATCGTCCATCTGAAGCGGACAGGCACCGGCCAGCGAATCGTCCAGGAAATCGCAGCCCTCACCTGCAGCCAGAGCGGCGTGCTCGATCTGGCCCCTGTCTTCATCCGGAATCCGGGAGGTCAGCTGATCCGTGCCTGACATGCCATGCAACAAGCAAAACAAACGTATGCGGCCGGGGTTGCTGCTCAGCCTGGTCATCGGCCTGGCAGCCGCCTGGCTGGCTGTCGGAACTTTTCTGCCGGCTGGCCTGCTGCGCCTGGTGCTGGCGCTTGCTTTCGGCTCCTGTCTGGGTGTTGCCTTCGTCCGCCGGCAATCCGGCCGCCAGCTCAGGCTGGCACAGGAGCAGTTCAAATGGTTTCTGGAGCTGATCATCACCCGTTTGTCCTCAGGTACGACCCTGGAGCGGGCCATCTCCGACGCGCTGCCGGGCATGGAGCAGCTGCTGGGCCGGACATCGCCGTTTTTGCAGCAGCTGCGTGAAACCGTCCGCCAGCTCGACGCCCGCCGGCCGCTCGACGAGCTGCTGCTCGGACTGGCCAGGCGCGCCGCCTGTCCCGACGCGACACACTTCTTCCAGATGCTGCCCGAGCTCCGGCGGACAGGCAGCCAGGTCACGACCTTCGTCCGCCAGAACCTGCGCATGGTCACCGAACAGCTGCAGCTGCAGCAGACGGTCTGGGCCGAGACGGCTCAGCGCCGGCTCGAAGCGGCCTTTCTCAGCCTGATGCCTTTCTTGCTTGCGGCCACGTTCCGGAGCAGTTTCGACGCGGCTACGACCGCGCTCATGGCGCAGCCGGCCGGCCTGGCCGGCATGGCCGCCGCCTGCTGCCTGGCCATCGCGGCCGCCGCCCTCACCGCAGGCAACGGCGCGGTCCGGCCCTGGAAAGCGCCGCCCGCCCGGCCGCGCCGTGTGAAACCAGTTTTGCCGGGACGCCTGTCCGCATGGCTGAACGCGTTTTACCTCAATGGACTGCCCGCCGCGTACAGCGCGCGCTTGCTGCTCGTTTTGGCCGGTCTCGGCCAGCGCGGCGGCATCGATCCCGTTTTTTTCTGGCGCCGCAAGCTTCGCCTGATCGGGTTGGGCCTGCTGCCCGGCCTGGTTGCCAGCATGGTCGAAGCGGCCGCCTGGCCGCTTGTCCTGGTCTTCCCGATCCTGCTCAGCGTGCTCCAGGACCAGCAGCTGCTCGCTGCCGAACGCAAAATCCAGGACGATTACCGCCTGAACTATCCCCTGCTGCTCAACCTGCTGAGCGCACTTCTTCTGGCCGGCCTTTCCCTGCATCGCTCGCTGCAGATCGCCTGTTCCGCCCTGCAGCCGGCGACTACCTCCGCGGCCGGTTTGGCCCGGGATCTGGACCTGGCCAGAAGCCAGTTGCAGGCCGGACAGCCGATCCGCCAGATTCTGCACGAGCTGCTGGCGGCCTGCCCGGTGCCCGAGGCGCAGGCCGCGCTGCTGCTCTTGCTGCGCTACGAGGCGGCCGGCAGCCCGGATGTCCTGCAGCTGCTGGATTTGCAGGCCTCATCCTGCTGGACGTTGCACCGCAACGCGGCCCGCAAGAAGCTGGAGCAACAGAATCTAAGGCTCATCATCCCGATGACACTCGATCTTGCGGCGGTTCTGCTGACAGCCTTGCTGCCGGCGGTGCTCAGCCTGCAAGTCCTGTAACCCCGTACGACCCGCCATCCGGCGCCATGAGAAGAAAGGAGGCGCAGTTGCAGCCGGCAGTTCCCCTAGACGGGAACTGAAACACGCACTGCCGCGACGATGTCCAAGAAACGACTAAACCGCAAAGCCGGTTTCGGCACCCTGGAGGTTGTGATCATCATCGCCGTCCTGCTGTCCGTCGCCCTGATTTTCCGCTCGGCACTGCTGGACTATGCCCAGAACCTGATCCAGTCTGTTCTGGGCGACCAGCAGGTCATCGATGATCTGACTCCGAACTGACCGCCCGGACCCTGCCAAAACGGCGGGTTCAGAAACGATGCGAAGGCACGAACATGATTCCTGACCAATTGCTGCGAGAAAACGGGCCGTTCGGCTCGATCCTGGTGACCCAGCTGCCTGACCCCGGCCGCCTGGTCACTTACCAGATGGACTACCTGGTCCGGCACCAGCCGGCCGGGCTGCTGCCCTGTTATCTGCGTTACCGGTCCGGCCAGGCGCAAATCTGCCTGGAAACGAGCGGCCTCAAGCCGCTGGACGAAGCGTTTGCCGAACCCGAACGCAGCGCGCAGCGGGGCCGGGCGATACTCGCTTCGATCTGCAGCCGCCTGCTTGAGGCAGAAGACCACCTGCTGCCGGCCGGCCAGTTCATGCTGCACCCCTCCCTGATCTTTGTCAGCCGCGAGGAGGACATCCTGCTGGGTTTCTGGCCGGTCAGGCAGGATGAGACCCAGGGGCAGCCCGAAGCGGTGCTTGCCGAACTGGTCGAGAAGATCGCCGCGGCCTTTGCCTGGGAGCATGACGACGCCAGGCAGGCGGAACAGGCGGCCCGGACCGGGCTGCACGCCCTGTCTGCCTGCCTGGACCCGGAGCCGGACCGGGATGAGCCCGCCGTCAAACAGCCGGCTCCGCAGCCGGAACCCAAACGCGTGCCGCGTGGCCGCCGGCCAGACAGCCGCTGGCTGCTGGCCCTGCCGCACGCGGCGGCGGCTGTTCTGACCCTGATGGTGCTGCAGGGCTGGTTCGGGCAAGCCAGACCTTACCTGCTGCCGGCCCTGGGGGTGCTGATCCTGTTTGACATCGTCGTCCTGGCACGCTGCCTGGTCCGGTCGGAACGCATCGCTGCGTGGCTCAGCCAGGTTCGCCAGCCAGGCAAGCCAAGCGCGCCAGCCGACAGCGACCAGACGGTTCTGCTGGCCGGTAACGCACCCGATTTTCGCATGGCGATGCTATGCGAAGGCCAGCCCGGCACCCCGGAAGAGCAGGAAGGCGTCCGGGCTTTCATCCTGGCTGACGAGTTTGTCGTCGGCCGGGATGCGCGCAAAACGGACTTGTGTTTGCCGGTCGCGTCGGTCGGCCGGGTTCACGCCCGGATCTGTCGCCGGGCCGGATCTTTCTTTATCTGTGACTTGGGATCGGCCAACGGAACGTGTTTGGATGGCCGCCGGCTGCAAAAACACGCAGAATGCCTGCTGCCAGACGCGTGCCTGATCCAGTTCGCGGACCAGGTGTTCCATTTCCGGGCGGGGTGACAGGCCCTCAGATGCCGCCGGCCGCGTGCGGACTGGAAGCGGCGTATTTCTGCTGGACCTTGATCCGGGCTTTGGCCCGTTCGATGCCGTGGCGGGCATGGTTTCGCTCCTGGGCGCTGGTCCGGGAATCGTGGTAGCGTTTGTCGGCCCGTTCCNNGGGCCGCCTTGGCCCGGGCCAGGTCGATCTGCTCGGGCCATTCGGCCGCGTTGACGACGATGATGATCAGCTCCGGGCCGATCTCGGCATAGCCGTTGGTCGCGGCCAGGCCGCGCCAGTTCCCGTCGTTTTTCAGCCGGATTTCGCCCGGCGTCAGGGCAGCGATCATCGGCGTATGGCCGGCCATGATGCCGATTTCACCGTCCTTGGACGTGATGACGACCATGTCGACCGGGCCTTCGAAAAACATGCCGTACGGGGTGACGATCTCCACATAGATCGTCCGGCTTGCGTGTTGATCCTCTGCCACGGGTGTCACCCCTTTCAGCGGGTTTCCTGGTATGCCTTATAGACGTCGTCGATCGAGCCTTTCATGAAAAAGCAGTGCTCCGGAATATGGTCCAGACCGCCGGAGATGATCTCGCCGAAGCCGCGCACCGTCTCCTCGACCGAAACATAGCGGCCCTCGTATCCGGTTGTGCCTTCCGCCACGAAAAAGGGCTGGGACAGGAAGCGCTGGATGCGGCGCGCCCGGTTGACCGTCTGCTTGTCCGCTTCGCTCAGCTCTTCCATGCCCAGGATGGCGATGATGTCCTGGAGCTCCTTGTAGCGCTGCAGCATCTCCTCGACGCGTCGGGCCACCCGGTAATGGTTTGTGCCTACGACCGCTTCGGTCAGGATACGGGATGAGGATTCCAGCGGATCGACGGCCGGGTAGATGCCCAGCTCCACGACCGCGCGCGACAGCACCGTGATCGCGTCCAAATGGGCGAACGTGGTTGCCGGAGCCGGATCGGTCAGGTCGTCCGCGGGCACGTAAACCGCCTGGATCGACGTGATCGAGCCGCGCCGGGTCGAGGTGATCCGTTCCTGGAGCGCCCCGACTTCGTTGGCCAGGGTCGGCTGGTAGCCGACCGCTGAAGGAATGCGGCCCAGCAGGGCCGATATTTCCGAACCGGCCTGGACGAAACGGAAAATGTTGTCGATGAACAAGAGCACGTCCTTGTTCTTGACATCGCGGAAATACTCGGCCATGGTCAGCCCGGTCAGCGGGGCGCGCATGCGGGCGCCGGCCGTTTCGTTCATCTGGCCGAAGACCAGGATGGTCTTGTCCAGCACGCCGGATTCCCTCATCTCGTTCCAGAGATCGTTGCCCTCGCGGGAACGTTCGCCGACGCCGGTGAAAATCGAGTAACCGCCGTGTTCGCGGGCGATGTTTCGGATCAGCTCGAGGATCAGGAAGGTCTTGCCGACACCGGCCCCGCCGAACAGGCCGATCTTGCCGCCGCGGCTGAAGGGGACGAGCAGGTCGATGACCTTGATGCCGGTCTCCAGCAGCTTCTCTTCGGGAAACTGGTCGGTAAAGGAGGGTGCCGGCCGGTGGATCGGCCAGTAATCGGCGGCCACGACCGGACCGGCGTTGTCGATCGGCTGCCCGAGCACGTTGAACAGCCGGCCCGTGATCGTCTCACCGACCGGCACTTTGACCGCAGAGCCGGTCGCGACCGCTTCGGTCCCCCGGACCAGGCCATCGGTCGGCGAAAAGGAGACACAGCGCACGACGCCGCCGCCGCGCTGCTGCATCACCTCGACGACAATGGTCTCGGGCTGGGCCTTGACCTCGACCGCCTCATGGATGGCCGGAATCTCCTGCTCCGGGAAACGAATGTCGAGAACCGGCCCGATGATCTGGGTTACATATCCTGATGCCATAGTGTCTATCCTCTTTCCAGGGCCGCCGCAGCCGCGTCAGGCAATTGCTGCTGGTGCAGCTCGGCCAGAACCTCGGCGCCGCCGACGATTTCGGAGAGCTCGTTTGTGATGCGGCTCTGGCGTGCCTGATTGTTTTTCAGGGTCAGTTTGGCCTGCATGTCGGTGGCGTTGTCGGTCGCGTTGTCCATCGCGGTCATGCGGGCCGTCTGCTCGCTGGCGTAGGCCTCCGTCAGCACCCCGTACACCATGCCGTTGAGATACGTGTTGATCAGGTAGTTGGCGACATCGTCGACCGAGGGTGCGTACTCGACGGCAGATCCGGCGATCAGGCCGCGCTGCTGGCCGTACTCCGGCGGTACGAGTTCTTCGAGCGCGTCGGGGTTAACCGGCAGGATGCGCGTCACCATCGGCTTCATGGAAACGGCCGATTCGATCTTGGTGTAGATGAAATAGACCAGATCGAGCGTTTCGTTCTCATACAAGTCGTAGATGTAGTCCGAGATGTCGCGCGCCCGGTAGTAGGTCGGTTCGCTGATCGGGTACCGGAAGGACTCGTCGACATCGAAGCCCTCGCGGATCAGGCGGTCCTTGCCGATGCTGCCGCAGACATAGAGTTTGGCCGACGTCATCAGGCCCTTGCGGATGTTGTCGACCTGCTTGTAGCGGATATGCTGCTCGGTTGTCGCCAGCACGTTCAGGTTATAGGCGCCGGCCAGGCCCTGGTCACCGGTCATGATAAAATAGCCGATTTTCCAGGTTTCGCCTTTCTTCTTCTGGCGCAGCTGGAAAAAACGGTTGTCGATCACGATGTCCGCTTCACGCAGCTCGATGATCGACTCCGCACAAAGGGCAAAAAACGGCATGGTCTGCGCCAGCTGGCTGCGGGCCCGGCGCATCTTAACCGCGCTGATCAACTGCATGGCGCGAGTCATCTGCTTGATATCGTGGACGCTCTTGATGCGTTTCTTGATTTCAGACAGCTGTTCCATAATCCTCGTGTTCCGCGATCCAGCGCGGCAGATACTCGCTGACCGACTGGTCGACTGCAAGCATGTCCTGCTCGGTGAAGGGTCCGCCGCCGGCCAGGCCGGCCAGCAGATCCGGCTCACGGCCGCTTAAATAGGTCAGGTAGTCGAGCAGGAACGTGCGGGTGTCCTCCTTGTCAAGATCGACCAGCACGCCCTTGTTGGCCAGATAAAGCATGATGATCTGTTCATCGACCGCGAGCGGTGCGTACTGGGGCTGCTTCAAGGTTTCCATCAGGCGCTCGCCGGTCTTGAGCTGGCGGCGCGTGTCCTCGTCCAGCTCGGAGCTGAACTGGGCAAAGGCTTCCAGCGACCGGTACTGGGCCAGGTTGATGCGCAGCGGACCGGCCACCTTTTTCATGGCCTTGGTTTGGGCCGCGCCGCCGACACGCGAAACAGACAGGCCGACGTTGATCGCCGGGCGCTGTCCGGAAAAGAACAGCTCGCTTTCCAGGTAGATCTGCCCATCCGTGATCGAGATGACGTTCGTCGGGATGTAGGCGGCGATGTCGCCGCTTTGCGTTTCAACGATCGGCAGGGCCGTGATCGAACCCCCGCCTAAACGCAGGTGGCGCCGGCCGCTGCGCTCCAGCAAACGGGCATGGAGATAGAAGATGTCGCCCGGGTACGCTTCGCGGCCCGGCGGTCGGCGCAGCAGCAGCGAAATGGCCCGGTAAGCCTGGGCGTGCTTGGTCAGGTCGTCATACACGATCAGGACATCGGCCCCGTGCGTGTACATCAGCTCCTCGGCCATGGCGCAGCCGGCATACGGCGCGATGTACTGCAGCGAAGCCGTCGCGCTGGCGCTGGCGACCACCACGGTGGTGTAGTCCATGGCACCCCGGGTCTGCAGGACACTGACAACCGACGCCACCGTTGACATCTTCTGGCCGATCGCCACGTAGATGCAATAGACCTGCTTGTCGCGCTGATTGAGGATCGTATCGATCGCCAGGGCCGTCTTGCCGGTCTGCCGGTCGCCGATGACCAGTTCGCGCTGGCCGCGTCCGATCGGGGTCATCGCGTCGATGGCGGTGATGCCGGTCTGAAGCGGCTGGTCGATCATCTGACGGTCGATGATGCTGAGCGCGGGATACTCGATCGGGCGCCGGGTCTCGGTCACGATCGGACCCAGGCCGTCCACCGGACTGCCGAGCGGATCCACCACACGGCCGAGCAACGCCTTGCCGGCCGGCACCTGGACCGTCGTGCCGGTCCGTTTGCAGATCACGCCTTCGCGAATCGATTCGTCCTGCTGCAGCATGACGATGCCGACACGGTCCTCTTCCAGGTTCATGGCGATGCCGCTGGTCTGGCCGGTGAACTGGATCAATTCGTTGCTGCGGCAATTCTGCAGCCCGCGCACCATGGCCACACCGTCGCTGTAGCTGATCACCTGGCCGATTTCATCGACAGTCGAAGCCGACGTGAAGGTTTCCAGGTTTTCGCGCAGCCGGTCGACGACCTGCTGTGCGGAGGATACCTCTTCGCCGACCGGGCCGGTTTCACCGGTCAGGAAGATATCTTCCCCGCCGGGTGCCAGGGGATTTTCCTGGAAAGACGCCAGGGCATCGTCCAGGTTATGGCGGATCAGGTCGCTCACCGCGTCCTGGCTGTCCGTGTCCAATATCGATTTATGGGCCTTCAGGGATCCGGCGATGCGGGACAGCTGGCCGCGGATGCTGTAATCGTAGCGGAAGCCGCCGGCGAAAATGACCATGCCGCCGATCAGGGCCGGGTCTGTTTCGAGGTGAACCTCGAAGTCGCCGATGCCGAACCGTTCGGCAAAGCGGGCGGCAATGGCCCGCCCCTTGGCTTCATCCAATGGGACAGACGAGATAATCCGGATCACACGGAAGGTCTGGTCAGGCATGGTCGGACACCTCGGCTTGCGGACCGGCCGCTTGCTGTTGGTCCTTGTCGTCATCGAGGAACTTTTCGACCAGCTCGCGCTGCCGCCGTTCATCCATGGCCTGGCCGATCACCTTGGACGCGATCGCGACAGACAGATCGGCCACCTCGTTGCGGACATCGTTCAGCATCGTGATGCGCATGCGGTTGACCTCTGTCTCCGCGCGCGTAACCAGCCCGGCCGCGGACTGGCGTGCATCGGTCAGCTGCAATTCGCTCTGCCGCTCCGCCTGGCTGCGGGCCTCAGCCAGAATGACTGACGCCTCACGGGTCGTGGCATCGAGCCGTTCTTCCGCCTGACTCATTTTCTCTTTTGCCTTATCCAGCGTCTCTTCTGCCTGGGCGAGCTCGTCAGAAATCAGCTGACGGCGCTTGCGCAGCATGCGCAGGATCGGCTTGAACAGAAAATGCTTCAGGATCAGGTACGCCGCCAGCAAGTTGAT
>LSQX01008946.1_pt3 | contig 12767 bp, 13 predicted proteins | sample 654561 | NCBI WGS metagenome assembly LSQX01 (sample SAMN04489861, study PRJNA283612) | anaerobic digester metagenome | isolation source: 4 biogas reactors fed with cattle manure at either 37C or 55C with and... | place: Denmark: Kongens Lyngby | collected 2014 | reverse complement strand
TCGGCAGCGTCAGATGTGTATAAGAGACAGGTCCTGCAGGCCTCCCACGTTGTTATCGATCGACATGTTGTTGTCGTTGAGGATGATCAGCAGACTGTTGGGCTGTGAGCAGGAGTTGTTCAGTCCTTCGAATGCCAGTCCTCCGGTCATGGTGCCATCACCGATGATGGCAACCACATGGCGGTCATTCTCTTTGTTGAGTGTCGCTGCCACAGCCATACCCAACGCTGCAGAGATGGAGGTGGAAGCATGCCCTACGGCGAAAGTATCATATTCACTCTCTTCAGGAGTGGTGAATCCTGAGAGTCCTCCCAGCTTGCGGTTGGTGTGAAAGCGGTCGCGGCGGCCGGTGAGTATCTTATGACCATATGCCTGATGCCCCACATCCCACACGAGCCGGTCGTATGGTGTGTTATACAGATAATGAAGTGCTACTGTCAACTCCACCGTTCCCAGGCTGGAGCCAAAATGACCGGGGTTGAGGGAAAGCTGTTCGATGATGAACTCTCTCAGGTCGGCACAAACAGTATCCAGCTGTTCGACAGAAAGCTTTTTCAGATCATCAGGACTATTTATATCTTGTAAATATTTCATAATTTATACACCTTATCTTTTTGAATAACGACGCCGGTGTAAAATAGTTTATAATGATTATCGCATTTAGTTGGCCATATCTGAGAAAAACTTGATACGTACCAGTCTTATCTCTGTATCTGTGTAATCGGCAAGATCCGACTGCGCTTTCTCCAGATCATCTGTCTCGGTCTCTTTGAAATAGGTGTATACATCCTGCAGCACATCCTGATCCATCACCTCGTTGAGGAAATAATCAATATTGATCTTGGTGCCGGAGTAGACAATCGCTTCTACCTCCGACAACATTTCATTGAAATCGATCCCTTTCGATTCTGCCAGGTCATCGAGTGCCACTTTGCGGTCGATAGCCTGCACGATGGAGACTTTCAATTTCGATTTGTTGGCGACGGTTTTCACGCGGAGGTCCTCGGGACGGGTGATGTCATTCTCATCTACATGTTTCTTGATCAGATCCACGAATTCTTTCCCGTATCTTTTTGCCTTGCCTGACCCCACACCCGGAATATTTTGCAGTTCGTCCAGCGTGATGGGATAGGAGGTAGCCATTGCTTCGAGCGATGAGGGCTGAAAAATCACATAGGGAGGGACGTTCAGTTTTTTCGATAGTTTCTTTCTCAGATCTTTCATCATGGAAAAGAGGACCGGATCGGCAGCACCACCGCTGCCGGCAGAACCCATCACATCTGAATCGCCACTTTCCATGTCGGCCATATCATCTTCATACTCATCATCTTTCGTAACCTTGAAAGAGACGGGTTTTTTCAGGAACTCTTTTCCTTTTTTCGTGATCTTGAGTATACCGTAGTTCTCGATCTCCTTTTTCAGATAGTTGTCGAGCAACGCCTGCCGTATGAGTGCTTCCCAGGTACTAGCCTCTTCATCCGATCCCGATCCGAACTCTTCCAGTTCGTTGTGTCCGTATGTTTCTATATCGGATGATTCTTTTCCGATGAGGAAATTGACGAGGTAATCGGCTTTTTGTTTTTCTTTAAGAGCAATAATTGCTTCTAATACAGTTATCAGTAATTCTTTCGCTTCCACTTTTTTCTTTGGATTTAAACAATTATCACAATGTTCACAATTGGGTTCGTTATAGTCTTCACCGAAGTAATGCAACAGCATCTTTCTCCGGCATACAGATGTCTCTGCGTATGCAGCCGTTTCCAGCAGTAGTTGTTTGCCTATTTCCTGTTCGGAAACGGGTTTGCCCTGCATGAATCGTTCCAGTTTCTGCAGGTCTTTGGGGGAATAGAAGGCAATGCATTTCCCTTCTCCTCCATCGCGGCCGGCACGCCCGGTCTCCTGGTAATACCCTTCCAGGCTTTTGGGGATATCGTAATGGATCACATAGCGTACATCGGGTTTGTCAATGCCCATCCCAAAGGCGATGGTTGCCACTATCACATCGGTTTTCTCCATAAGAAAAGCATCCTGATTGTTGCTGCGTGTAGCTGCATCCATTCCTGCATGGTATGGCAGTGCCCGTATATCGTTCGCCTGCAGTATCTCGGCAAAATCATCCACCTTCTTACGACTCAGGCAATAGATTATCCCTGATTTTCTCCCCTGAGAGAGAATGTATTTGATGATCTCCCTGTCTATCTGCTCGTTCTTATCTCTTACCTCATAATAGAGGTTGGGACGATTGAATGAGGATTTATAAACGACGGCACTGGTCATGCCGAGGTTCTTCTGGATATCGTGTTGTACCTTGGGGGTTGCAGTGGCTGTGAGCGCAATGATGGGGCGGGTGCAAATCTCACCGATGATGGGTCTTATGCGCCTGTATTCAGGCCGGAAATCGTGTCCCCACTCAGAGATGCAGTGTGCTTCATCCACCGCATAGAATGAGATCGGTATATTTCGCAGAAACTCCACGTTCTCCAGCTTGGTGAGTGACTCCGGAGCGACATAGAGCATCTTTGTTTTGCCGGAGAGAATGTCATTTTTCACATTTTCAATCTCCTGCTTGTTGAGCGATGAGTTCAAAAAGTGGGCAATACCATCTTCTTCGCTAAAACTCCGCATAGCGTCAACCTGATTCTTCATCAGTGCAATGAGCGGTGAGATGATAATTGCCGTACCATCCATCATTAAAGCGGGAAGCTGATAGCAAAGTGATTTACCTCCGCCGGTAGGCATTAATACAAAAGTATCCTTCCCCGATAAGATACTGTTGATAATGGCATGTTGATGGCCTTTGAACGTATCGAACCCGAAATATTTTTTTAATCTTTTGTGTAGTATATCCTGTTTTTCCATTGAGCGTATTGGCCTGCGATAAAAACGTTGTCACCGAAAGGTTGTTACAAAATTAAAAAAGTATTTCATATATCCAATAATAATTTCAAAATACAAAATGAATTATCACACCATTCTTCACGATATTTTTCCCCATGAAAAAAACGCAGGAAATACATGCGTTTTCAACATACCGCTGAACAGTTTTACCGGCCAGCGGATTTATTTTACAATGTGTTGGGTGAATCAGGCTACCCTCAAATGGTGGTGATCGGAGTTCTCCAGTTGCTGTAATGCGTACTTATGTGTCACGTGCAGTTTTTTCTTCTCTTCTGAGGGCAGCGTGAACATGGCATCTATCATGATCGCTTCAACGATAGAGCGCAGTCCTCGTGCTCCCAGTTTGAATTCAATGGCTTTGTCCACGATATACTCATACGCCTCCTGATCGAAGGTGAGCGCCACGCCATCCATCTCAAACAGTTTCTGATATTGCTTGATGATTGAGTTTTTGGGTTCTACCAATATACGCAGCAGGGCATCTCTGTCGAGTGGCTCCAGGTAAGTGAGGATTGGCAGGCGACCGATGATCTCCGGTATCAGTCCGAACGATTTCAAATCGAGTGGTGTGATGTATTTCATCAGGTTATTCCTGTCGATATTCACCTTGTCGTTGCTGGCAGCATAGCCTACAACACGGGTGTTGAGCCGCTGTGCAATCTTTTTCTCTATCCCATCGAATGCACCTCCGCAGATGAACAGGATGTTCTTGGTGTTCACCGCAATCATACGCTGTTCCGGATGCTTGCGTCCTCCCTGTGGGGGAACATTCACAACGGAGCCTTCCAGCAGCTTCAGCAGTCCCTGTTGCACTCCTTCACCGCTCACGTCTCTGGTGATGGAGGGATTATCACTTTTACGGGCGATCTTATCTATCTCATCGATAAATACGATTCCTCTTTCGGCAGCATTGACATCGTAATCCGCCACCTGAAGTAATCGTGTGAGAATACTTTCAATATCCTCACCCACATACCCTGCCTCGGTGAGTACCGTTGCATCTACGATGGTGAAGGGGACATGCAGCAGCTTCGCTATTGTTCTTGCCAGGAGTGTTTTTCCCGTACCGGTGGCACCCACCATGATGATGTTCGATTTCTCGATCTCAATATCATCTTTCACGTTTTTCTGCAGCACCCGTTTATAGTGATTGTAGACCGACACCGAAAGAAAACGCTTTGCATTCTCCTGCTGGATGACGTACTGATCTAAAAACTCTTTTATCTGAGCAGGTTTGGGCAGGGTAGAGAGGGTGATGTCCATATCTGTTTTACCACTGCTCTTGAACGAGTCGTTCACAATCTCGTGCGCCTGCTCGGTGCACATATCACAAATATAACCGGTCATACCGGAGATAAGCAGATTGACCTCCTGTTCACTTCTTCCGCAGAAACTGCAATGATTACTGCTGTTCGCTTTTTTTGCCATTTTTGTAGATGTTATACAGCCTGTGCTGTCAATTCAATGCAAGAGAAATAAATCGTTCAATAATTGATCTCTAATCTCCTGCGATGGAGTTTGTTAATGATTACTTCTTGATCAGTACATCGTCTACCATCCCATATTCCTTCGCTTCCTTCGCAGTCAACCAGAAATCACGGTCTGAATCACGAGAGACCTCTTCAATCGGTTTCCCCGAGTGTTTTGAGATGATGGCATAGAGTTCCTCCTTGATTTTAGCGATCTCACGGTAAGTGATCTCAATATCGGAAGCCTGTCCCTGCACACCTCCCATCGGCTGATGGATCATCACACGCGAATGGGTAAGCGCAAAACGTTTCTTCTCGGTACCGGCTACAAGCAATACTGCTGCCATCGAAGCGGCGATGCCGGTGCAGATGGTTGATACATTGCTCGTGATGAACTGCATGGTGTCATATATCCCCAATCCGGCATAGACAGATCCCCCCGGAGAGTTGATATAGATTGAAATATCCTTTCCCGGGTCGGCAGAATCCAGATAGAGCAGCTGTGCCTGAATAACGTTGGCGGTATATTCATCGACAGCGGTTCCGAGAAAGATGATGCGATCCATCATCAGTCGGGAAAATACATCCATCTGTGCCACATTGAGCTGTCGTTCCTCGATGATGGTGGGGGAGATGTAACCACCCTGACTGGTTATATTGATATAACTCTCTAACCTGGAGCTGCTCATGCCCAGATGCTTCACCGCATATTTTTTAAAATCGTTTCCCATAATTTTTTCCTTAATTCAACTTGGTCTGTTAAACATACAATGATTAATCTTCAGCTGTGTCAGTCTCTTCCACTGTTTCATCTGCTGAATGTTCTTCGTGCAGATGAGCATGTTCACTCATCATTTTGTTGAAATCGTTCGAAAAGATATCCTTTTCCACTACTGTCACATTCTCTTTCAGCCACTGAATGATCTTATCTTCTGTTGCTCTCTCCACCAGGTTCTGTACTGTCTCCTCTTTTTCGAGAAGGCTCTTGGTGTAGTTCTGCAATACATCAGCCGGCAGATTGGTCATCCCGTACTGAGCGAACTGTGCTTTTGCCACTTCAGCGGCCAGCGCTTCAATGTCGGAGAACTCAACCTTGATCTCATGCTCTTCCACAATCTTCTGTTTGGCAATGTGAAATTTGAGGTCCTCCATGATTTTCGGGTAATCCTCTTCCACTTGTTCGGCTGTTCTCTCTTCGCTCGATTCCAGCAGCCAGCGTTTCAGAAACGCATCGGGGAATTGCACATCGTTCATCTTCTCTACGATGATATCACGTGCTTCGTGAATGAAGAGATGATCAACATTGGGTTTGAACTGGTTGTTCAACTCAGCCCCGACCTTGTTTCTGAACTCCTCCTCAGTGGTTACAACACCATCGCCCAGCACTTTGTCGAACAGCTCCTGATTCATCTCAGCCTCCTGATAACGGGTCACCTCCTTGATGTCGAAACGGAAATCACAATTGATATCAGCCACTTTGTCTTTAGTGGTCTGCAACAGTGATGCTACCTCAGCTTCATTATTGTCGTAAGCTGTTTTCGGGTTGAAAACCACGCTGTCACCTACCTTCGCGCCGATAAAGCTGTTCTTCACAGTCTCATCTTTCACGTAGGAGGGCATCAGCACAGCGTTTTCAATCACCTGTCCGTTTTCTGTATCTACTCCCGCTTCCACCTCAGTGAGCGTTCCCTTGATCAGGTCAGTATCCTTGGCTTCACCTTCAACAGAGACGTAGGTGCCGTAGTTCTGCTTGTAGGCATCCATCTGCTTCTCGAACAGCTCATCTTCCAGTTTTACATGATACCAGTTGAGTTGGGTCTCCTTGTCAAGAACCAGTTCAAACTCAGGAGTAAGCGCAATATCGAAATAGAATTTCATCAATTCGTCATTCTCCAGATCCACCTGCTTCTCTTCGCTGTCATCTGAGATGGGTTCACCGAGGATCTTCAGCTTGTTCTCACGAATGTAATTACCCAGCTCGTCCGTGACTAATTTATTGATCTCGTCGACCAAAACGGCTTTGCCATACATTTTCTGGATAACGCTTTTGGGTACTTTACCCTGACGGAAGCCCGGGATATTTGCTTTCTGGCGGTATTGGTTCAATGACTTATCTACCTTCTCCTGATAATCTGCTTTTTCCAGTTCAATGACGATGGTTCCGTTTACATCGTCCGTTTTATTCAGTGTTGACTTCATTTGAATGAATGATTTTTTTTGTTGAAAGTGGGTATATTTCAACCGATTGTAATAGTTTTAAAATAGGAGTGCAAAATTAGTGTTATTCTTTCAATTTGCAAAAAAATAATCCATCTATCTCATTGAATCCATTCACAATGATCTGACGAGCGATTGTCAAACAGGAAAAGCATTGCCTCATTCGCAAATTTTCTGCTATCTTTGCAGTTCAAAACAGAGGAAATGCGACAAATTCTGACAGCAGCAACACCGGGCACCAAAATTGCTTATCTGTTTCTGTTTTTGTTGATTGGGTTAATCACAGCCGGGACGCTTATCCCGCTCATATTATTGATACCCGGTCTGAGCAACGGAGGTGAACTGACATCTATATATGTGGGGGCAGCAATTCAATCGGTCTTTGCCATTGCATTGCCTGCTTTTTTTATTGCCGCTCTGACTCATCCCGCACCAACGCGCTATCTGAAGATTGGTAAAAGTGGAAGGATGACAGAGAAGGTAATACTTGCACTGTTGCTGTTTCTCTTCTCCTATCTTTTTGCTTCCTTCCTTTCGCAATGGAACAAGGGAATAAGTCTGCCGCAATCGTTGAGCGGCATTGAACAGGCGATGCGCTCGATGGAAGATGCGGCACTGGAGACCACTGACCTTCTATTATCGGTCGATACAATAGGCGGGTTGCTTTTGAACCTGCTGATTGTAGCAGGGTTTGCCGCTCTCTCAGAAGAGCTTTTTTTCCGCGGGGCGCTGCAGCAGCTCCTGCAGGAGAAGTTCCGGAACGGACATGCCGCCGTATGGGTTGCGGCATTCATCTTCAGCATCGTACACTTTCAGTTTTACGGTTTTCTCCCCAGACTTTTTCTCGGGGCATTGCTCGGTTACCTGTTTCTCTACACAAGGAACCTCTGGATTCCCATCCTCTTCCATTTCATCAATAACGCCACGGTGCTGGTGATAAGCTACTTCTGGAGGGATGCGGGGTGGTTAAGGAAGATGGAGGAGATGCCAGTTACCCTCCCATTCGTTGCCGGGGCAGTTGCAAGTCTGCTGCTCACCTTTCTTCTGTTCTGGAGTTATAATAAAAAAACTGCAACACGATCAAAACCGACAGACAATTCTGTTTAAAATTATGATACAGATACAGCAAACATTACTTTCTGATGAAATATTCGAGGAACAATTTATATGTGACCTCTGCAAATGCAAAGGTCAATGTTGTGTAGACGGTGAATCGGGAGCACCGCTCACACCGGAGGAGTATGAACAGATAAATGAGATCCTGCCTCTCATCCGGGAGGATCTCTCCCCCAAAGCACAGGAGCTGATCAGCGAACAGGGCATTGCCTATACCGATTACGACGGAGAGCTGGTTACCTCGATCATCAATGGTGAAGAGTGCATTTTCACCTGGTTCGATGCTGACGGTGTGTGCAAGTGTGCGATAGACACGGCCTTCAGGGAAGGAAGAATCAACGTGCAGAAGCCGATATCCTGCCATCTCTATCCCATCAGGCTGACGGAGTACGCAGATTTTACAGCGGTGAACTATCATCGCTGGTCGGTGTGTAAACCTGCTGTAGAACTGGGACGAAAAGAGGGATTACCGCTTTACCGTTTTTTGAGAGAGCCCCTGATAAGACGGTTCGGAGAAGAGTGGTATGAGGAGGTATGTGAGGCTGCAGCACTGCTGCAGAAAAAAGAGAAATAAAGAGACCTGTTTTTGACGTGCAGCTCAATTTCTTCAAATCTCAACCATTTTTATAGGATTTACCTTCGTTATATGAAATCTTTGTTTTATTTTTGCACATATATATGTAAATTGTGCAGATAAAGTGACATCAACGATCTCTAAAACAAAGAAAAATTTAATCGATGTAGCCCGGCAGCTTTTCGCGAAAAAAGGTGTTGAGAATACAACGATGAACGATATTGCCGAAGCATCGCATCGTGGCAGACGTACGCTGTATACCTATTTCAGCAATAAGAAAGACATTTACAAAGCAGTGATTGAATCAGAGCTTAACGTCCTCTACAGTAGGCTGGATGAAGTGAGTAAGCGTGAGATACCTGCTGATGAAAAGTTGATTCTGATGGCTTTCACCCGGCTGGGTGCCATCAAAGAGGTCGTCACACGAAACGGAAATCTGCGGGCAAATTTCTTCAGGGATATCTGGCAGGTGGAGAATGTACGCAAGGAGTTCGACAGGAAAGAGATTCATTATCTCGAAACGATTATTCAGGATGGGTGCGACAAGCATATCTTCCAACTGAATGACGCCAGACAGACGGCTGAAATATTGCATTATGCCTTTAAAGGGCTGGAGGTACCCACTATCCGTGGCGTGATGAAGCTCGATTACAATAAGAGAGAGGACAGGGATATCATATCCAATATCCTTTTGAAAGGATTATATACCAAGTAGCTATTTTAAAACAGATTACATGAAACTATTAGAAGGAAAAACAGCAGTGATTACCGGTGCTGCACGTGGAATCGGCAAAGCCATCGCTCAGAAATTTGCATCGGAAGGAGCAAACATCGCGTTCACCGATTTAACGATTGATGAAGCGGGTAAAGCGACTGAACAGGAGATCATCGCCATGGGCGTGAAGTGCAAGGGTTATGCCTCCAACGCAGCCAATTTTGAAGAGACACACAAGGTGGTGGAGGAGATTATGACCGATTTTGGCCGTATCGATATCCTGGTGAACAATGCCGGAATCACCAAAGATGGTTTGATGATGAGAATGAGTGAACAGCAATGGGATGCCGTGATCAATGTAAACCTGAAGTCGGCCTTTAACTTCATTCACGCGGTTACCCCCGTGATGATGCGTCAGCGATCCGGAAGCATTGTAAATATGAGCTCCGTCGTCGGTGTATCGGGCAATGCCGGCCAGTCAAACTATTCTGCGTCGAAAGCAGGGATGATTGGCCTTGCCAAATCTGTCGCCAAAGAGCTTGGTTCGAGAGGTGTCCGTGCCAATGCCATCGCTCCCGGGTTTATCATTACCGAGATGACCGGTGCTCTCTCAGAAGAGGTACGCAATGAGTGGGCAAAACAAATCCCATTAAGGCGTGGAGGTACGCCGGAAGATGTTGCTAATACGGCTCTTTTTCTTGCTTCTGATCTCTCTTCGTATGTGAGTGGCCAGGTGATCCATGTTTGTGGAGGAATGAATACCTGATTGGGTATGAATGACATTTCATCCTGATAAGCAATGAAAGTTTTATACGAGGACAACCATATTATTGTTGTCAACAAGGCACCTTCCGAGATTGTGCAGGGTGATAAAACAGGTGATAAACCTTTGTCGGAGATCATAAAGGAGTACCTGAAAGAGAAGTACAAGAAGCCGGGCAATGTCTTTTGTGGGGTGACCCATCGTCTCGACCGGCCGACGAGCGGGGTGGTGGTGTTTGCCAAAACAAGCAAAGCGCTTGCACGTCTCAACGACATGTTCCGTAACGGAGAGGTGGATAAAACATATTGGGCAGTGGTGAAAAAGAGGCCGGAGAAAGAGGAGGACAGACTCATCCACTATCTGATCAAAAATGAAAAGAACAACAAGTCCACCGCATACGATATGGAAAAACCCCATACAAAAAAAGCGGTGCTGCATTACCGGCTGATCAGCGCTTCACAAAAATATTTTCTGCTGGAGATCGACCTGGAGACAGGGCGACATCACCAGATACGCTGTCAGCTGGCTAAAATAGGGAGTCCAATCAAAGGTGATCTGAAATATGGTGCAGAGCGATCCAATCCCGATGGCAGCATCAGCCTGCATGCACGTACCATCTCCTTTATTCATCCGGTTTCGAAAGAGAAGATAGAGGTGACCGCACCACTTCCTGATGAGAATCTGTGGCAGGCATTTGATACATTGAATAAACAACCAGACTGACAGACGGAAGTTACATATCAATCTTTCCCCTGCGTATTCTTTTCTTTTCACTCAGCTGTTTCTTCTTCTCCAGTCGTTTTTTGATTGATGCGATGGAGGGCTTTGTGGCTTTTCTCTTTTTCACCGGCTGAAGTGCTCTTTCGATGAGGGTGGTGAATTTATTGATCACGGCTTTTTTGTTCATCGATTGACTTCTTTCGGCCTCACTGGAGAGCTGAAGCGTTCCCTCCTTACTTATCCTGTTTTTCAGCTTTTCTCCAAGCTGTTTCTTCTGATGTTCGGTCAGCATTTGTGAACCGGGGAGATCGAACAACAGCGTTACCCTGGTCTCCACCTTATTCACATTCTGCCCTCCGCTGCCGCTGCTGCGGGCAGTGGTGAAGGAGCACTCACCGATCAATTTGCTGTACCTGTCTTTCATATCACTATTCTAAGAATGAAGCGATGCAAAGATATGTTTTTTGTGTGAAGCAGGCTGTGCCTATGATGCGTAAATAGTAATAAAAATGGTTTTAATTGAATTTTCATTTCCACGATTTGCATAAAAACCTTACATTTGCTGAACAAACAAAAATCATTTTTGTGATTACACGATGAAACGTGAATGAACATTAAAAAATTAAGATAATCGTATGAAACCTACTTTATTTGTACTGGCAGCAGGCATGGGGAGCCGTTATGGCGGATTGAAACAATTGGATGGTCTTGGTCCGGGCGGTGAAACAATTATGGATTACTCCATTTACGACGCGGTAAACGCAGGCTTTGGCAAACTGGTCTTTGTGATCCGCAAATCGTTTGAAGAAGACTTCAGAGAAAAGATCGTAAAAAAGTACGAAAAAAGCATTCCTGTGGAGCTGGTGTTTCAGGAGCTGGATATGCTCCCCGAAGGATTCAGTCCACACCCTGAAAGAGTGAAGCCGTGGGGTACCAATCATGCGCTGATGATGGGGAAAGAGGTGATCCATGAACCTTTTGCGGTGATTAACGCCGATGATTTTTACGGACGGGAAAGCTTCAAGGTGCTGGCCGATTTTTTATTAACACTTGACAAGAGCGAGAACAACTATTGCATGGTTGGTTATCGCGTGGGCAACACCTTGTCCGAGAGCGGCACGGTGGCACGCGGTGTGTGCGAGACAGATGCTGACGGGAACCTCACCGGTGTGGTGGAACGCACAGAGGTAAAGCGCGTGGATGGGAAGGTGAGTTACAAGGGAGAGAGCAACCAATGGGTGGCTATTGACGACAACTCACCTGTCTCGATGAACATGTGGGGATTTACTCCGGACTATTTCAACTATTCTGATGATTACTTCGTGAAGTTCCTGAAAGAGAACGCAGACAATAACAAAGCGGAGTTCTTCATTCCCCTGCTGGTGAATCAACTCACTGTGAGTGGTACTGTAGCGGTGAAGGTATTGGATACACCGTCGAAATGGTTCGGTGTGACCTATGCCGAAGATCGGCCTGAAGTGGTTGCCAAACTGAAAAGTCTGACTGACAGTGGTGTTTATCCCACTCCATTGTGGTGACAACTGCGGGATTTATTTCATCCAACTGACTGATTATGTGGATAGATTTTGTCATTATCCTTTTTCTTATTTTTCTTAACGGTTTTTTCGCCCTTTCGGAGATAGCCATTGTTTCGGCAAGGAAAAACAAACTGGAGACAGAGCGTAAGAATGGTAAAAAGGGAGCAAAGCGTGCATTGATGTTACGGTCTGATCCCGATAACTTTCTTTCCTCCGTACAGGTAGGGATCACCCTGATCGGCATTATCAACGGTGCCTACGGGGGACAGGCTTTTGCCGGTTACCTGGTTCCGTTCTTCGATCAGTTCGCTGCATCAGCACCCTTTGCTGAGGCTATCTCCATGGTAATCGTGGTATTTCTTATTACCTACGTCTCCATCGTGATAGGAGAGCTGGTACCAAAGACCATTGCACTGAACAATGCCGAAAAGATGGCTGTCGCAGTCGCCCCATCCATTCATATTGTGAGCATCATCTTCTTTCCGTTTGTGAAATTGCTGGCATTCTCTACAAACCTTGTCAACAAGATGATCGGATTGAAACCCAAAGATGAAGGTATTTCGGAGATGGAGCTGCGTGCCATGTTGAAAACAGCCTCTCATGAAGGGGTGATCGATGCGGAAGAGAACATCATCCACGAGCAGGTTTTCTATTTTTCTGACAAGCGGGCTATTCACCTTATGACGCACCGCACGGATGTGGAGTGGGTGGATATTGACAAAAACAGAGAGGATATCATTCATGATCTGCTGCAGAC
>LSQX01337327.1_pt1 | contig 12768 bp, 12 predicted proteins | sample 654561 | NCBI WGS metagenome assembly LSQX01 (sample SAMN04489861, study PRJNA283612) | anaerobic digester metagenome | isolation source: 4 biogas reactors fed with cattle manure at either 37C or 55C with and... | place: Denmark: Kongens Lyngby | collected 2014 | reverse complement strand
AAACGAGAAGAGTTCTCAATAAAAAAGGGGCCAATCTTTGCTAACTTCATACTGGCAGATGAAATCAACAGGGCTCCCGCAAAAGTGCAGTCCGCTTTGCTGGAAGCAATGCAGGAGCGCCAGATCACTATCAGTGATTCAACTTATAAACTGGATGAGCCATTTCTGGTTATGGCTACTCAAAACCCTATTGAACAGGAAGGTACTTATCCCCTGCCTGAAGCTCAGGTTGACCGTTTTATGCTGAAGGTGGTCATAAACTATCCAAACAGAGAGGAAGAAAAACAGATAATAAATCAAAATCTCCTGAAGCAGTTCCCTGAAACTACAAAAATTCTTCAACCTGCTGATATAGTTAAGGCCAGGGATGTTGTCAGGGATGTCTATATGGATGAAAAAATTCAAAAATATATAGTGGATATCGTTTTTGCCACACGTGAGCCGCAGGACTATAAACTGGAAAAGTATCAGGAAATGATCTCTTATGGTTCCTCACCAAGGGCAGGAATTAGCCTTGCACAGGCATCAAAAGCCTATGCATTCATTAAGCGGAGGGGTTATGTTATACCCGAAGATGTCAGAGCTGTTTGTGCCGACGTTATGCGACACCGTATCGGCCTTAGTTATGAAGCTGAAGCTAACAATATAACATCAGAAGAAATTATTACTGACATTCTCAATACAGTTGAAGTTCCTTAACAAGCTGACAAAAAGGGTCCTGCTCCGGCTAACCAGTTTCCGGAGGTTCAACCCCTGCCTGTCGGTTAATTTAAAATTGAAAATTCCTGCTGTATCACTGCAGGCAATTAGATAAAAAAGAAATTATCCTGAATGTTAGAGACTAGTGAACTACTAAAAAAAGTACGCAAGATCGAGATAAAGACGCGTGGTTTGTCGAGGAATATTTTTGCCGGCGAATATCATAGTGCGTTTAAAGGGCGTGGTATGGCTTTCTCTGAAGTCAGGGAGTATCAGTTCGGAGATGATATAAGGAGTATCGACTGGAATGTAACTGCCAGATATAATCACCCTTATGTTAAGATATTTGAAGAGGAGAGGGAACTTACCGTAATGCTCCTGATTGATGTCAGCGGGTCACGTGACTTCGGGACATTTGAGAAAATGAAAAAAAATATTATTACTGAAATCGCAGCAATACTTTCATTCTCAGCTATTCAGAATAATGACAAAATAGGTGTTATCTTCTTTTCAGATAACATCGAAAAATTTATTCCGCCTAAAAAAGGGAGAAGCCATATTTTGATGATTATCAGGGAGCTTATAGACTTTGTACCGCAGTCATACGGGACCGATATTACCGGAGCTGTGCGATATCTCACCAATGGTATTAAAAAACGGTGTACATCTTTTATAATTTCCGACTTTATAGACGAAAACAGTGACCTTGAGATGGCACTGTCAATTGCCAATAACAAACACGATATTGTAGCGCTCAAAATTTATGATGACCGTGAAAGGGAATTACCCCCGGTCGGAATGCTGAAGCTGAAAGATGCTGAAACAGGTAATTATGTCTGGGTTAACAGTAATTCAGCCCATACCCGAAAGATATATGCAGAATGGTGGAACAGGCATTTGACGAAACTTGATACAATGTTTAAAAAATGCGGTATTGACTACGTCTCTGTTAGCACTAAAGAAGATTATGTAAAAGCCTTAATGAACTTGTTTAAAAAGAGGGCTGTTAGACAATGAATAATATCTTTAAAATAACAATATTGATCTGGCTGGCCTTGTCCTTTTCACCTGAAAGCTCAGGACAGAGGATCAAAGCGACTGCAACTATTGATTCTGTTAATATACTTCTGGGAGATCAGGTTAAACTGTTTTTGGAGATCGACCATCCAAAAAATATTAATGTCAGTTTTCCTGTTGTCCCGGACACAATTCTTGGAAAAATTGAGGTTCTGAGCCGCTCCTCTGTTGATACTTTCCCAGCTGATGATGAAGCCTTTCAAAAACAAATTCAGTCATTTTTGATAACCTCCTTCGACAGCGGGACATACCGAATCCCTCCATATTGGTTTAAAATAGACCTGGAAGGGAGGATTGATTCTGTTCCCAGCAACGGGGTCAGCCTTAATGTTCACAGCATTCCGATAGACACTACACGGGGACCGGCAGATATTAAAATGCCTTACGGGGCGCCAGTAACCCTGAAAGAGGTAACGCCATATATATTCGGAATAATTTTGTTGGGGGCAATACTCTTTTTTATACTCTACTCGATAAAAAGAAGAAAAGAGAACAAACCAGTTTTCAGTTTTAATATTAAACCCGCGGAACCGGCACATGTTACAGCACTGAGGGAACTGGACCGTATAAAAAATGAAAAACTGTGGCAAAAAGGAAAAACAAAGCAATTTTACAGTGAGATAACAGAAACACTCAGGAAATACATTGAAAGCCGTTTCGGCATACCTGCCATGGAACAAACTTCAGAAGAGACGTTAACCAGTTTCAGGTTCAGGCGCGATCTGCTTAAAGAAAAAACCTTTGAAAACCTTAACCATATATTATTATTGGCCGACCTTGTAAAATTTGCTAAATATAAACCTTTGCCTGATGATGATAACCTGACTCTTATGAATGCATACTTTTTTGTTAATGATACGAAAAAAGAGGAGAAAAATGAGCCACAGGAAAAACAGCATGACGAAGAGGGTGAAGACGTGGAAATAAAATAAAAGAGAATGTTTGAAGGAATAGAATTTAATAATCCGGATTTTTTTTACTTGCTGCTTTTGGTCATACCAATGGCTGTGTGGTATATTTTCAGGCAAAAAAGAAACACAGCAAGCATCCGTATTTCGTCGGCAGTTTCACTGTTCAAAGCCCCAAAAACTTTTAAACACTATCTCAGACATCTGGTTTTTCTGCTTCGGATACTTGCTTTTTCTCTCTTTGTAACCGTTCTGGCCAGGCCACAATCATCAAGTAACTGGGAAAATATTACTACCGAAGGTATTGATATTGTCATTTCTCTGGATATCTCAAGCAGTATGCTGGCCAGGGATTTTTCTCCAGACAGGCTTGAGGCTGCAAAAAATGTTGCTATGGAGTTCATCTCCGGAAGAGACTACGACAGAATGGGACTGGTAGTATTCGCAGGGGAGGCATTTACCCAGTGTCCTCTGACAACCGACAGAACGGTACTGCTAAACCTGTTCAAGGATATTGAAAGTGGAATGATCCAGGATGGTACAGCGATAGGCAACGGACTGGCGACTGCTGTGGCCAGGCTTAAAGAGAGTGATGCAATAAGCAGGGTTGTTATACTATTAACCGACGGAGAGAATAACAGTGGTGAAATTGCTCCTGTAACTGCAGCAGAAATAGCCAAGACATTTGGAATAAGGGTATATACCGTTGGCGTCGGCACGGTAGGAACTGCCCCGTTCCCTGTGCAAACTCCCTACGGAGTTCAGCTACGCGATATGGAAGTAAAAATAGATGAAAAAACCCTGCAGGAAATCGCATCAACAACAGGAGGTCAATACTTCAGGGCGACAAGCAATACAAAACTGGCGGAAATTTATAAGGAGATAGACCAGCTGGAGAAATCCAAGATTGAAGTCCGCGAGTTCAGCCGCAAATCAGAAGAATTTTTGCCCTTTGCTGTGGCAGGAATTTTGCTGCTGATTTTAAGCCTGTTTTTAAATGTAACTTTTTTCAAAAGTATACCATAATATAAAAGAAATGGAAATATTCAGATTTGCACATATCGAATATTTATGGGGTTTACTAATTATTCCTTTTCTTACTCTGCTGTTCATCTGGTCAAGGTATTCCAGGAAAAGAGCATTGCGACGTTTTGGCAATGAACAGGTGATCAAAGAATTAATGCCTTTTGTTTCTGCAAACAGACCTGTATTTAAATTTTTTCTTCTGATGCTGGCGCTGGGCCTCTTCATTGCAGGAGTAGCCAGGCCACAGTTCGGGTCGAAGTTGAAAAAAATAAAACGCGAAGGGATTGAACTGATTATAGCACTTGATGTCTCAAACAGTATGATGGCTGAAGATATCCAGCCTAACCGGCTTGAACGGGCGAAAAGAGCAATATCAAGACTTGTAGACCGTTTAAAAGATGATAAAATCGGACTTATTGTATTTGCCGGCGAAGCATATATTCAACTTCCGCTGACAAGTGATTATAATTCCGCAAAGCTTTTTCTTGAATCTGTAAATACACAAGTGGTTCCGCGTCAAGGTACTGCCATTGGCGCTGCAGTGAATATGGCTATCCGCTCATTTACTCCCGACGCAGATGCCAGTAAAGCTATTGTAATAATTACCGACGGGGAAAACCATGAGGACGATCCTGTTGCTGCGGCACAGGAAGCAGTTAATAACGGCATAGTGGTCCATACTATAGGCATGGGACTGCCACAGGGGTCGCCTATACCGGTGATGAGTGACGGCCAGACTGACTATATGCGGGATAATGATGGCAATGTGGTTGTAACCAAACTCGATGAAGTGATGCTGGAAAAAATAGCAACCGCAGGCAATGGTATATATGTTAGGGCAAATAATGCACAGATAGGACTGAATGCGCTGTTTGATGAGATCAATAAAATGAATAAAGAGGAGATGGAGACAGTGGTATTTTCAGAATATGAAGATCAGTTCCAGTATTTTTTTGGTGCCGGATTGCTTTTATTACTTTTAGAATTTATTATCCTGGAAAGGAAAAACAGATATCTGATGAGAGTTAAATTGTTCTCGTCTTAAGAGAAGCATTTAACAAACATCACTACAGGATTACTTTTACACAAATGGTTTTTTTGATAAAAATATATCAGTATGCAAAGGTTGTATTTTTTGTTTTTAATAGTTGCGGCCACAATGACAGTTTCCGGCCAGAATGAAAGAAAATTCATCAGAAGCGGAAACAAACTGTTTATGGAAGCAGTTAAAGACACTACCAGACTGGATACCACCAAATTTGGACAGGCAGAGGAGCACTACAGAAAAGCCCTGAATAAAAAACCAGGTAATGAAAAATGGGATTTTAACCTGGCCGATGCCCTGTATAAACAAATGAGGTTTGAGGATGCTGAGAGAAAATTTAGCGAACTTACCGAAAAACTGGAGACTACTGAAGAAAAAGCCCGTGCATTGCACAACCAGGGCAACAGCCAGCTCATGCAGCAAAAAATTGATGAGAGTATTGAGTCTTATAAGGAGGCATTGAGAAAAAATCCTGAGGATATCGAAACTAAATATAACCTGGCTTATGCACAAATGTTGAAAAATCAACAGCAGCAACAACAGCAACAACAGCAAAATCAAGACCAACAGGATCAGCAGGATCAGCAGGACCAGAAAGATCAACAGAACCAGGATAATCAGCAACAAAATCAGGATCAGCAACAACAAAATCAAGACCAGCAGCAACAAAATCAGGATCAGCAACAGCAAGACCAGCAGCAGCAACAACAACAACAAAACAAAATTTCAAAGGAAGATGCAGAACAGTTGTTACAGGCACTGGAAAATGATGAAAGAGATATTCAGGAAAAAGTTAAAAAGGAGAAGGCAGCCAGAGCCAGAAAATTAAGGACTGAAAAAGAATGGTAACAATCGCTATGATAAAGAGAATTATTACATATTTCCTCTTTTTGTTATTTATAACTGAAGCATGGGGACAGGATACAAAATTTGTTATGTCCGCACCAAATGCCGTTGAAACAGGTCAGCAATTCAGGCTTACGTTCACCCTGAATAAAAAAGGCAGCAACCTTGACCTTCCTCCTGACCTGACAAGTAACTTCGATGTACTTATGGGGCCAAGTACCGGACAGTCAACGAGAATGCAAACCATCAATGGAAAAACCACAACTGAAATATCCTATTCCTATACTTATATTCTGAGGGCTAAAAAAGAGGGCAGTTTTGAATTAAGACCTGCTTCAATTGAGGTGGGCGGACAAATTGTTGAATCCAATTCACTTAAGATACAGGTTGTTAAAGCTCAATCCGGACAACAACCTCCACCAAACAGACAGGAGCAAACCCAAAGCAGGGAATCAGTTAACCTGGGAGGTAATAACCTTTTTATAAGACTGGAGTTAAGTAAACAGAATGTATACCGTGGCGAACAGATTATTGCAACTGTCAAGCTGTACGCCGATCCCAACATCCCCGTTTCTGGATTCGATGAGGTAAACCTGCCCACCTACGAGGGCTTCTATACACAAGACATAGAGATGCCCCAGCAGATAAACTTCAACAGAGAAGTTTATAACGACCGGATTTATCAGGTAGGGATACTCAAAAAGACGGTTCTTTTCCCCCAGCAGAATGGTGCAATAACAATTAACCCTTTCAGTATGACTCTCCTGGTGCAGCAAAGAGTCAGGCCGAGAAGCTTCTTCGATGATTTTTTCAGTGGTATACAAACTGTTAAAACAACTATAACCAGCAAACCGGTCCGGATAAATGTAAGGGATCTCCCTACGCAGCCGGCAAATTATTATGGTGGCGTTGGAAATTTTAATATTACCTCAGAACTCAGCTCATCGGATGTTACTACAAATGATGCAGTTACCCTTAAGCTGACAATAAGCGGATCAGGAAATATCAGACTTATCAGAAACCCTGAATTCCAGCTCCCCTCCGATTTTGAAATTTATGACCCCAAGGCTACAGATAATGTCAATGCCACTGCAAATGGCATCTCAGGCACTAAAACCGTTGAATATCTTTTTCAACCGCGTTTTGAAGGAGATTACGTTATTCCCGCAATCCCGTTTACCTTCTTTAATCCGGCCTCCGGTAGTTATGTTACCAAATCTACTCCCGAATATACGTTGCACGTTACTAAAGGTACCGGTGACCAGTCTGCCGCAATAATGAGCGGACGCCACAGAGAGGACCTGCAGTTACTGGGACAGGATATCAGATACATAAAGCAGGGTAATCCGGTGCTTAAAATAAAAGGTTCAACCTTTTTCGGAACTCCTGCTTTCTACTCTCTCTATGCAGGAACAGCTCTGCTTTTTATTATATTGTTCCTCATCTATCGCAAAAAAGCCCGGGAGAATGCCAATGCTGCCCTGATGCGTAATAAAAAAGCCAGCCGTGTGGCTGTCAGACGCCTGAAAGAGGCAGCACGCTTTATGAAACAAAATAATAATGAAGCTTTCCATGAAGCTATTCTTAAGGCTTTCTGGGGATATCTAAGCGATAAACTGGGTATTGCAGTTGCTAACCTTAACCGCGAAACAGCAACAGAAAATCTTAAAAGCAAAAATGTGGATGACCTTGTTATCAGCGATTTTGTTGAAATAATGGATCATTGTGAATATGCAAGGTATTCTCCTTCAGGAGGTTCAGAAGCACGTACTGAAATCTATAAAAAAGCTGAACAGACTATGAGCCGCCTGGAAAAACAGATCAAACGATAAAAAACAAAAAATGATAAAACTCAATAAATACCTGTTGATATTTTTGTTTGGGATAGTGCTTATCCTTAAGGTAAGCGGACAGGATTCAACCCAGGTACTTTGGGAAAAAGCAAATGCCCTGTATACAACCGAAGAGTACCAAAAGGCTATTATAGCTTATGAACAAATCCTGGGCACCGGACAGGAATCGGCAAAGCTCTATTTTAACCTGGGTAATGCTTATTATAAAGCCGGAGATTTCAATAATGCGATCTTAAACTACGAACGTGCTAAGTTGCTTGCACCGCAGGATGAAGACATCGAATTTAATCTCCGGATGGCAAATCAGTTTGTCGTGACAGGAATTGAAGAATTGCCACAGCCTTTTTTTATAAGATGGAAAAACAGGCTCATTAACCGGTATCCGGCTGATTCCTGGGCTGCTATCAGCATAGGGTTGTTCGTTCTGTTCCTGCTGCTCCTTGGATCATTTCTGTTTAGCCGATCATCATCTGTTAAAAAATTCTCTTTTTGGTTCGGTATCCTGACTGTCGTCCTGGCTGCATTTTCTTTTTCATTTGCCGCCAGACAAAAAGAGAAGATAAACAACAGAAACCATGCTATAGTTTTTTGTCCGCGTGTCACAGTAAAGAGTGCACCTTCCCTGAACAGTACAGACCTGTTTCTTCTATATGAAGGAGTGAAGGTGGAGATCTCCGACAGCCTTGACATGTGGAAAGAAATTAAACTATCCGACGGCAATTTAGGTTGGCTGCCGGATTCATGTATCGTAAAAATTTAAAAAATCAGGTAATGGAAAATGAGATTAAGCTGGCCGTCTTAATAGATGGCGATAATATACCTTCTGCTTACGTAAAGGAGATGATGGAGGAGATTGCAAAATATGGCAATCCGACAATCAAAAGAATATATGGCGACTGGACAAAACCTACTCTTTCCAAGTGGAAAAACCTGCTACTCGAAAATGCTATCAACCCTATCCAGCAGTACAGTTATACTACCGGGAAAAATGCAACTGACTCAGCCATGATCATCGACGCAATGGATATACTTTACGGCGGAAGGGTAAATGGCTTTTGCCTGGTCTCGAGCGACAGCGATTTTACAAAACTGGCAACCCGGCTGCGTGAAGCGGGAATGAAAGTGTACGGGCTTGGAGAGAAGAAAACTCCGGAACCCTTCATCGTAGCCTGCGATAAATTTATCTATATCGAGATTCTTGAAAACAGGACAAAAGAGAGTGAAAGCAGTACAACTCCCGACAAGCCGGCTAAAAAATCGCAGGTTGATAAAATAACACCTAAAGTTATAAAAATGATAACTTCAACTATATCGGACCTGGCCGATGAAGACGGATGGGCTTTCCTTGGTGATGTGGGCAGCCTTCTTCAAAAAAAACAGCCTAACTTCGATTCCCGGAATTATGGTTTTGAAAAATTAACACCCCTCATAAATTCCATTGGTAAATTCGAAATTGAACAGCGCGACAGCTATAAAGGCAAGTTCAAACTGATATATGTTCGCAACAAAAAAAGATAAATCTTTGGAACCGCCGGTTAAAACCGGCGGCAAAGGATAAGGCTCCGGCCATTGCAGCCTGATAGTTCAATGCCTTATCTATTGCCGTTCTCTTTAGCGAACGGATACTTAAATTTGTACAGAAACTGATGCCTCAAAAAATTGATTAATAAAATTTAATAAAATGGAGCACATAAAGAATATAGCCATACTCACCTCCGGAGGTGACTCACCGGGAATGAACGCTGCCATCAGGGCAGTAGTCAGGACAGCTATTTACAATAACCTGAAAGTAACAGGAATAATGAGTGGCTTTTCAGGAATACTGAAAAGTAATTTCATAAAAATGGAATCTCACTCAGTTTCCAAGATCATCTCTTCAGGAGGAACCATTCTCAAATCATCGCGCTGCCATGAATTTCTGTCATATGAAGGTAGAAAAAAAGCATATGATAATATGAAAATACATGGAATTGATGCTCTTATAGTTCTGGGTGGTGACGGGTCATTTCACGGGGCTGACCTGTTAGGTAAAGAATTTGGACTGCCTGTTATAGGCGTTCCCTGCACAATAGATAATGATATATACGGAACCGATTTTACTATTGGCTACGATACAGCTATTAATACGGCAGTGAGGGCAATCGACCAGATCAGGGATACTGCCGATTCACACAACCTGCTTTTCTTCGTAGAGGTAATGGGCCGCCATTCAGGATTTATAGCGCTTAGCACAGCACTGGCAACCGGGGCAGAGTCAGTATTATTGCCCGAAACACCTACCAATATAGAACAGCTTTGTAACTATCTGGTGACAGGAAGACGAAAGAATAAGACATCAGGCATCATTATCGTTGCTGAAGGCGACGAAGAAGGCGATGCACAGGAAATTGCACGTAAGGTTAAAGTCAGGTTGCCCGATTATGAAACGCGGGTAACAATTCTCGGACATGTCCAGCGAGGAGGCTCCCCGACAAGTAACGACCGGGTGCTGGCAAGTATTCTTGGATATGAGGCTGTAAATGCATTGCTGAAAGGAATATACGGAGTAATGACAGGACGGATAAACAGTAAAATTGTCTATACCAAACTTGAAGAGACTTATTCCAAACGAAATAAAATTGAAGAGAACCTTGTCGAAATCAGCACAATACTATCTACCTGATGATATTTTACAAATTATCAAAAAAATAGTTACTCACTTTCTCCATAAGGTGCAGCCTGTCTTTTCCCATTACATTATGAGGATGTGTAGGATATGGAAAAAAGTCAACCTGCTTACCCTGCTTTATGCATTCCCTTATAAATTTTACAGCATGCTGCATAACTACTACATCATCCTGCATCCCATGAATAATCATCAGTTTACCGTCAAGATCTGACACATATCTGATCATATTTGTCTCCTCATACCCCTTCTGATTATCAACTGGGTTATCCATGTAACGCTCTCCATACATCACCTCATACATACTCCAGTCAACGACTGGACCGCCGGCTACTCCAACTCTGAAAACACCCGGATGACGCAGCATTAAGTTCAGGGTCATAAATCCCCCGAAACTCCACCCATGAACACCGATGCGCCCGCTATCCACATAAGGCAGGGAGCAAAGGTATTCAATCCCCTTCATCTGATCTTCGGTCTCAGACACTCCCAACCTTCGGTGGACTACATTCTCAAATGACATGCCTCTGTTGGCAGAACCTCTGTTATCAAGGGAAAAACAGATATACCCCCTGGATGCCATATAGTATTCCCAACCTCTTACATTGTTTTGCCACCCTCTGGTAATTACCTGAAGATGAGGACCGCCGTATACATAAACAATAACCGGGTATTTCTTTGACGGATCAAAATCGGGAGGCAGTATCATTCTGCCTGTAAGATCAGTAATTCCGTCTGCCGCCTTCAAACCGACAAGCCTGTTCTCACCCAGATTATAATTCTTCAGGGGATTATCAGATAAATGCACTGTCCTCCTGAACTTCCCGTCTGTCGAAATTATATCTGTCTTTGAAGGGATATCTGCAGATTTCCAGATGTCGAGCAGATAGCTTCCTCTCGGACTTAATTTTCCGGAATGTATACCACCTTCTCTGCTGAGTCTGGTAATCCTGCCTGACCGCGCCTCAACCCTGTACAAATTTCTCTCCAGATAGCTATCTTTAGTAGCTTCTATGAACAGGTGCTTCTCTTTTGGATTAAAACCAATAACATCTGTGACTTCCCAATCACCTTTTGTTAACTGATTCAGCATCTGTCCATCTGTATCATATTTATAAAAATGGAACCAGCCGTCTCGTCTGGACAGGTAATAAAATTTATTTTTATCAGTTTTAGAAAACTGAACCGGATACAGAGGCTCAACATATTTATCGTGATTCTCTGTGAACAATGTTTTTACCTTATCTCCGGAAACAATGTCGTAGCAATTCATCTGCATATGATCCTGATCCCTGTTTAAAACCGCAATATAAATTAACCTCTCATCGGGTGACCACGAAATATTTGTAAGGTACTGATCCGGTTCCCCTTCTGTGTTCAGGAATTTAGTAATACCTGTTGCTACATTGTAAACACCGACCTGAACCTGTTCACTAGCCATTCCTGCCATGGGATATCTCACCGGGGTATGTTCAGCAACTCTTTCCATATAGTTGACAAGGGGATATGAAGAGACCATTGACTCATCTTTTCTGTAAAAAGCAATATAGCTCCCCCCCGGAGAGCAAAAGATCCCTTTCGAAATTCCAAATTCGTTCCGGTGGACGGCCTTGCCATAAACTATTCCGTTGCCCCCATCGTTTGTTACCTGTCTTACTTCACCGCCATCAAAAGATATATGGAGGTCATCATCAATTGTATATGCCACAAAACGGCCGTTTATGTTAAACTCCGGATTCCCGGCATCCACGGGAAGTGAAATTTTCAGGTCTACCCTTCTGTTAACCAGATCTGTAATATAGTATCCTCTGTCACACTGAACCAGCAACTTCCCGTCATCAGTCCATCTGTAATCAGAAAAATTATCAGTCCCGACACTACACTGTGTATTAATAATATTATTCAGCTCCCGAAGACATATAACCGGCTTCCTGTCACCTGTCTGTGCATGCTCCAACCATAAGGTATCACTCTTGATCCAGGAAAACTCATTGTCATTCTTCCATTCAGGACTATTTAAAGTTTGAGGCCGTAAATATGTATTGAATCCTGTAACTGCATCTTCAAGGGTCAGAACTTTTTGCTGTGAAACTGCTGACAGAGTATAAAACAACCAGAATATTAATAACCTGCTCTTCATTTTTACCTTCTTTAAATCTGACAGCTAAAATAAGTATTAAAATATAAAAATGATAAATTTGATTTTTCAAAGTTGGCTGGTACCTTTATGATCCATTTTTTTATACTTTTATGCATAATTAAATCAACAGTAAAACTTAATTATTATTACAAAATTTTAAACAAATGAAACGAAGAAATTTCTTGAAATCATCAGCATTAGGGCTGGTATCTGCATCCTGCCTGTCAAATATAAATGAGATAAAGGCCATTACCCATCCTTTTGCAGCATCATTTGCCGCAGGAGCTATGGGGGAGGGCGATGGACTAAATCCTATTGTTCCCTTTTTATACTATCCCGAAAAAGAGGAGTTTATGCTGAAGCAGCTTCTTGAGATGAAAGAGAAATATGGGATAAGCCTTTATTTTTCTTACCGGTTCTCTTCGGACAAGCTGGTAAAATAACCGCTCAGGAAGGTGATAATGAAAGAAAAACTATTCCCTATACCCTGCCCTGGGATGATATGCCGG
>LSQX01273015.1_pt2 | contig 12769 bp, 7 predicted proteins | sample 654561 | NCBI WGS metagenome assembly LSQX01 (sample SAMN04489861, study PRJNA283612) | anaerobic digester metagenome | isolation source: 4 biogas reactors fed with cattle manure at either 37C or 55C with and... | place: Denmark: Kongens Lyngby | collected 2014 | reverse complement strand
CATCTGGTCTTAAGAGCAAAAAAGGATGAGTATGGGGCATGGACATCAGCTAGTATTCATACTAACAATAAATTAGAAATAGGAAATGCGAGAATAGAAGCAAGAATTAAATTACCTTATGAAAATGGTGCTTTTCCTGCTTTCTGGATGCTAGGTGCCAATTATGAGGTTGATTATAGTATCCAAAGAACCCGAGGTGATTCCTGGCCGGAGGCAAGAGAAATAGATATTATCGAAACCTTTGGAAAGTCAAGCAATGTTCAGGGTGGAGTATATTTCATAGCAAATCCCGGAGATAGATACCTGACTCAACATTCAAGAAAATCAGGAGACATTGATATAAGGCAATTTCATAACTATGCTCTTGAAAAAAGTGATGAGACGATTAAATTTTACTATGATGATAATCTATATTATACCCATGAAATAACAGATGATGGATTGAAGGAACCCTTCTATATATTATTAAATCTAGCCCTAGGAGCGTCAGGAGGGATACCTGATCCAGAAATTTCAGAAATGGAAATGATAGTCGATTATATAAGAGTCACTACTCTCGAAGGAGAACTGGTGACTGAAGTAGAAGAAATCACCTTAGATACAAACGAATATAGAGGATATGCTGGTGCCGTAAAAAAAGTAAATGCCAGTTTATTACCCCTAGCAGCACAGGATAGAACAATTACCTGGACAACCTCTGATCCGACTGTAGCAACGGTAGATGGAGGATATGTGCGACTTTTAAAGACAGGGACTGCTATTATCACTGCTAAAACAGCTAACGGATTAACAAGTAGCTTAAGGGTAATATGTAATTAGCTTGTGTATTGAGTACAAAGATTAAAAAGGTAGGAATAATTGAAGATGCAAGAGTATGTTCAATGTTCAGGAAAGAGGGATTAATGAACAGAATAGTGATAGGGGATATAAGGGTTATTGATAATTATCTAGAATGTATTTACATGGTTTATGGCGAATGGAAAAGGTACTTTAAGGATACTAATACTTTTTATGCAACTTATGATAAAAAAATTGATAGGGTCCCTAAAAGTGTAGGTGTGATTCCTCTTTTATGTAATGTTCTTCCTCTGGTATGGATTTTTGATGCAGAAGTAATTGTTGATGATATAGATAAGGATTTTTATGAAAGTATTGAGGATTTTAAGCAAGGGTATATAAATATGTATCCCAAGGTAGACTTTAAAGGAAGAGTTAGCCCAAAGAAAATAAGTGACAATAGACAGGATGATTTGAATAGGACTGCTACTTTTTTTTCTGGAGGAGTAGATGCTTATAATACCTTGATTTCACACATTGACGAAAATCCAATCCTGGTGACTCTATGGGGAGCAGATATCTTCTTTGAGGATCATGCGGGTTGGAGCTTTATCGATAGACTTATAAAAAATGTTGCAAATCAAAATGACTTGAATTACATACCAATTAAGACATCATTTCGTAGATTTCTAAATGAAGATACCCTAAGTGAATATGTTTTCAAATTAACAGGTGATAATTGGTGGTATGGCTTCCAGCATGGAATAGGGATTATTGGGCATATTGCACCCCTGGCATATCAATATAAAATAAAAACTGTATATATAGCATCTTCCCTAACCATAGATGATAATACCACCTGTGCATCCGACCCTACTATTGATAATTATGTTCGCTTCTTTGGTTGCCAGGTTGTCCATGATGGATATGAATATTCGAGGCCTGAAAAGACAGTGCGTATTAGTGAATACGTGGAAAAAACCAAAAAACCGATACAGTTAAGAGTATGCTGGGAATCAGAGGGTGGATCAAACTGCTGTCAATGTGAGAAATGCTATCGCACAATATTATGCTTATTAGCCGGTAAAAGTAGGCCGCAGGAGTATGGCTTTAATTATAGGGTAGATGATTTGGCTGACATGATGAACGATTTTAGGATTAAGCTTCATTTTCTCGATAAATCTTATTTTGTAGTATATAAAAGCATACAGGAACTAATGCATAAGAACTATTCAATAGATAATTTGAATCCAAGCTTAAGGTGGTTTTACAAATCCGATTTAGATAAAGACCAATTTATTAAGAGAAGAATTATATATCGTTTTATACGCAAGGGAAAAAGCATTTTGAGAAAGAAAAGAAAGGAAATCTGAATGAATAAAATAGTCATTGATGATATAAGAGTTATTGAAAATCGTCTGGAGTGTACTTATTCGGTTAGCGGTGAATGGAAAAAATATTTTCTTACTCCGCACACTTTTATTGTCGAATACTCTAAAAGCATTGATACAGTGCCCCCTAGTGTGGCTGTCATTCCATTTCTTTGTAATATTTTACCTGTAGCATGGATATTAGATGGCCAAGTGATTTTAGAGAATGTAGATAAGGACTTCTATGATAGCATAGATAAATTTAAGCAGGGATTTATTGATATGTATCCGGCGTTATCCTTTAAAGGGAGAATTATACCCTCTAAGGTAACAGACAACAAGCATCATGATAATTCATATAAAACAGCAGCCTTTTTTTCTGGAGGGGTTGATTCCTTTAGTACATTAATCTCACATATTGATGAAACACCCATATTAATGACTTTGTGGGGAGCAGATATACCCTTTGAAGACCAAGCTGGTTGGAATTTGGTGGATAATTATATTGAGAGTATAGCAAATGATAAAAAGCTTGATTATGTATCAATTAAAACTCCCCTTCGAAGATTTTTAGACGAAGCAGGCTTAAGTGAATATGTAGTCAAAGAGACGGGTAATAACTGGTGGTATGGATTTCAGCATGGTGTTGGGGTTATCGGCCATGCAGCTCCATATGTATATCAATATAATGTAAAGACCATATACATAGCCTCATCCTTTACAGAAGAAGATAGGTCAACCTGTGCATCAGATCCCTCGATTGATAATAATGTAAGGTTTTGTGGCTCTAGGGTAATTCATGATGGCTTCGAGTATAGCCGTCAGGACAAGGTCAATCGCATAAGTGAATATGTAAGAAGAAGCGGAGCCCCTCTTAATTTAAGAGTTTGCTGGGAGTCGGAGGGAGGCTCGAATTGCTGTAACTGCGAAAAGTGTCATCTTACCATCTTATGTTTGTTAGCAGGCAAAAATGATCCACGTGAATATGGCTTTAGCTACAGGAATGATGAATTAGCCAATATGATGAAGGATTTTCGTATGGAGATACATTTTACTCATCCCTCTTGCAACATACTTTATCATATCATTCAAGAGGAGATGCATAAGAATTACAAGGTAAATGATGTTGATAAAAGCTTGAAATGGTATTACAAAATGGATATTGAGAAAGAATTATCTCCACAAAAAAGAATTATGTATCGTTTTATAAGGAAAGCCAAAAGAATTACCAGGAAATAAGAGCGGTAGATAAGATAAAGATAAGAATGAAAGGCAAGAAGAAGAGATAAGGAGCCAAAATATTGGAGAAAAAATCAAGAAAACAATATGTAACATTGAATATTTTGGCGGGCTCTGTAAGCCAAGTTATTTCAATGATATTACAGCTAATTGGGAGAACCATATTTATACATTCCTTGGGGATTGAATATCTTGGAATTAATGCAATGTTTTATAATATTCTTATGGTATTGTCCCTGGCCGATTTAGGATTTGGATCTGCTATTGTTTATAGTATGTACAAGCCTTTAGCAGAAAATGATACAGATAGAGTGGTAGCGCTACTAACTTATTACAGAAAAATATATCATAGATTAGCCCTTGTTGTAGCGGTGGTTGGATTAGGAATGATTCCTCTGTTGCCATATGTGGTAAATCTGACTTCAGATATACCCTACCTACCAGTTTATTATTTACTCTATGTTGTAAATATAGTGATTTCCTACCTAATGTCCTACAAATATACAATCATAACAGCTGACCAAAAGGCTTATTTGATTACAGCCTATTCACTGATTGGCTCAATAATTCAGACGACAGTTCAGATAATAGCCTTGCTTGTATTTAAAAGCTTCATGATGTATTTACTTGTATTTATCCTTAGAACCTTTTTGGTTAATTGGTTTCAATCAAATAAAGCAAAAAAGCTATATCCTTACATTCAAGGAAATATGGTGCTTGATAAAGCATCGAAAAAAAGCATTTTTGATAATGTAAAATCGATGTTTTTATATAAATTTGGCGGGGTTCTATTAAATAATACGGACAACTTTATTATATCAATTATGGTTGGAACAGTTTTTGTAGGTTTTTATTCCAACTATATGACAATTATTGCAGCAATCTTTAGCTTTATCGATATTATATTTGGATCCTTCACCTCTAGTGTCGGAAGCTTAAATGCCTCTGATGATGAGGATAGAAAGTTTAAGATATTTAATGTTTTGAATTTTATAGTATTTTGGATTATGGCTTTTTGCTCGGTTTGTTTTTTGGTTTTATTTAATGATTTTATAACCCTGTGGGTTGGTAAAGAGTTTGTCTTTGGCATGTTAACCGTTATAGTTATAGTTATGAACTTTTTCATGTCTGGTTCAATAACTACAGTAGCTATTTATAGGGATACAACTGGGATGTTTAAGCAGACGAAATTTGTTTTTCTGATTACTGCATTAATTAATCTGATTCTATCAATTATTTTGGGGAGAATATATGGCCTTTTTGGAATATTACTAGCTACGGCAATAGCCAGACTCTTGACCAATATGTGGTATGAGCCATTTATACTTTATAAGAAATATTTTAGGAAATCTCCGCTTATATACTTTAAAAGACAGGCTCTTTATTGGATTATTACTATAGGTTGCAGTCTTTCTACATATTTATTAAGCAGTATGATTTCTACTATTTCTTGGCTTAATCTATTCATAAAATTAATAATATGTATTCTTGTGCCAAATGCTCTTATACTTGCTTTATTCTTTAGAAGTAAGGAGTTTAAATATATTTATAAGCATGTAATCAAAAAAGCAAAGGATAAAATTATGATTATGCAAAAGGCTTAAAAGGGGTTATACTAATTAATTTTACAGTAGGAGTTAGCCTATGAATAATTTAGTAAGCGTCATAATTACAATTTATAATGATGAAGATCTAATCCGATCTTGTGTAGAGTCAATAAGAATGCAGACCTATGCTAATCTGGAGATAATCCTAGTGATGGATGGGTCTGTAGACAAAAGCAAGGAGATTTGTGATGATTATGCAAGAAGGGATTCTAGAATTAAAGTTCTGCATAATCATAAGGGAGGTCCTTCTGAGGCTAAAAATCTTGGCTTAAAAATCATGACCGGTGACTATGTTTATTTCCTTGATGGTGTCGATTATGTGGAAAAGACCTTAATTGAGACCGCCTTATCGATTGCTATAGAAAGCTCGGTTGATTTGCTAGTCTTTAATTATAATAAAATAGATGAGTATGACAACCTATTGTCACCTATTAGGTTTAGTTCTTCCATATATGAAATAGACGACAGTAGTAGAATCATGTATATTATCAATATTCTTGAACAATACGGGTCGGATGGTTGGCAAGTCGGGAACAGGCTATTTAAGTCAGATATAGTTAGAAGGAATGATATAATCTTTTGGGACAATGACTTGATATCCGATGAGGATATAGGGTTTTCCTTAAATTATACTCTTTACCTAAGTAAGATTTCCTACATATCCGATGTCCTATATTACTATCGGATAAAAGAAGATTCCATCAGGGCAGAGCCGCAGAAGGAACCTAGGATATTAGAAGCGATAGAATTATGCAAGCTGATGGAAGATAGAATAAGGTCTTCCTTTAAGGACAAGAAGGTTATAAGAAGATTTGAAGTCTTGCTATTTGGTTTATTGTATGAGCAGCTAGCCAAATTACACTCCTATAATTATAAAAAATCCTTATCCTCCTTAGAGGATAAATCATCCAGTAAGTATTTTTATAGTAGAATCAGACGAATTACTAAGAGGCCAATATTATTAATTAAAAGCTATGGTTTTGTAAAGGGTATAGGACTTTTATTATTATCTATATTCATATCATCCAGAAGAATGAAGAAGACTGGAATATTTATTATACATATGATTAACAAGCTTGAAATGATCTCTGAGACCTTTAAATATAATAAAGGAAAGATAATGGCAAAAAGACGAATCTTTTTAATAGGATGTGAGGATTTCTGGAATCTGGGAGATCATCATATAGGAATTTCAGAGATAGAATATCTGGAGGAGAATTTTCCGGAATATGCGATTGTCGAGATCACAGCCTCTAATTATTTTGCTGTTAATCGAATACTCCCGCTAATTATTAGAAGGAAAAATTTGATTTGCCTACATGGTGGAGGAAATATGGGTAATTTTTATATGCTGGCTGAATATATTCGAAGGGATATTATGAAGAAATTCAGAAACAATGAGAAGGTTATATTTCCCCAGACTATTCATTACGATGATTCCATTGAGGGTAAAGCTGTCTTAATGGAAGACCAGGACAGCATAAAAAGGACTAAAAATTTGACCTTATGCGTAAGAGAAGAGTATTCCTATGAGTTGGCCAAGGAATATTTTGATTGCCATATAGTCTTAACGCCAGATATCGTATTGTTTTCTAATTATTCTGATAAGTTTATATCTGATCGGGAGGGAGCAATTCTTCTATTAAGAAAGGATCTAGAGAGTGTTATGTCTGCCAAGGACAAGCAGTCTATAAAAAATGTTTTACAGCAATATACTAGTGAAATTCGAATTAATGATACTCAATTAATTACAGATATAGATGTCTATGACAGAAGAGTAGTTATGGATGAATTTATCAGTAAAATAGCAAAAGCCGAAATAGTAGTAACAGATCGCTTACATGGGATGGTCTTTTGTGCAATTACTAAAACTCCCTGCATTGTTTTACCCAATTATAATCATAAGGTTGAGGGGGTCTATGATTGGATTTCAGAATTAGAATACATTATTATGATTCAGGACATGACAGAGCTAGAGGGAGCAGTTAAAAGCCTGCTAAATATTGAAAGGATAATATATGACAATTCACTTTTAGTAGAAAAATTTCAAGCATTAACGATGCTAGTAAAAAGTAAGGTCAGCTGAAATATATGATGATGTAACTCACTTATAGTTATTTAGAATATCTATTGGAAGGAGTTAGGATATGAATGAAAAAGTAAGTGTTATTATTCCGGTTTATAAGGTTGAACCATATATTCGTAGATGTGTTGAATCGATTCTTGCTCAAACATATCAGAACTTAGAAATTATACTGGTGGATGATGGCTCTCCTGATAATTGTCCGATGATTTGCGATGAGTATGCAAGGCTTGATAAGCGAATCAAAGTAATACACAAAACAAATGGTGGGCTTTCAGATGCCAGAAATGCAGGACTTAAAATCTTTACCGGGGATTATGTCTATTTCTTTGATAGCGATGACTATATAGCTAATAATTTAATAGAAACAGCTTTAGATACAGCTATTAAAAGCTCCTCGGATTTAGTCATCTTTAATTATTATAGGGTGGATGAGTATGATAATCTCTTATCAACCAGTAATTTTGATATTGGTACATATGAAATTGATGATAATAATAGAGTGGACTATATTGTAAACAAGCTGGCTAAATATACCTTAGGTTGGGAGGCCTGGAATAGGCTATATAAGGCAGATATTATAAGAGATAATGATTTGTTCTTTTGGGACAACAGAATAATATTTGCAGAGGATTTTGGCTTTTCTTTGAATTATGCCCTACATGCCAATAAGATTACTTGTATATCAGATGCCCTATATTATTATCTGATCAGAGAAAACTCTATTATGTCGCAGGCGGCAAAGGAACCTAGGCTTTCAGCCGCCATGGAATTAAGCAAGCTGATGGAAGATAAGATTACCAGTGTTTTTAAAGACTCTATCCTAGAAAAGGAATATCCACTTATATTCTATAGCATAATGTACGAGCAGCTTAGAGGAGTCAACAAGGAAAACTATAAAAAAACCATAGCCTCAATTGATGATAAGGGGCATTTTTATAAAAATATTGGACGGGTTATAAGAAGGCCTATTTTATTATTAAAGCATTATGGAATGCTAAGGGGGAGTGTAGTTTGGCTAATGTGCATATTATTGAAGACACGGAGCTTTAGCAACCTTAATATCCGAATCCTTCAGTCCTATAAGAAAAGATGGAAAATAGCTGAGGTGTTTGAAATTAACAGACCAAAGATGTCTTCCAAGAAACGTATTTTCCTAATAGGTAGCGAGGATTTTAATAATCTTAAACACCACCATACAGCCATATCCGAGAGGGAGTATCTTGAGAATACATTTCCTGAGTATTCAGTAATTGAGATTACGGCATCCGAGTATAAAGCCTTTCGCCGTATTCTATCCTTTATAATAAAAAGAAAGGACTTGATATATATATCCGGCGGAAGAAATCTGCGAGGTGAAAATACACATACAGATTACATACGAAGAGATATGAAGAAGAAATATAGGAGGAACAGAAAGGTGATCTTCTCACAGAATGTGCCTGATCCGATTCTTTATTCAAATTATAAGGAACGATTAGCTTTCGATAGGGAGGGTGCTATGCTTCTCATACATAAAGACATGGAGGGTGCATTATCCCTGCAAGATAAAGAGCATATTGAAGATATCCTAGGGAAATATACTAATAAGATTCGATATAATGATACGATACTGAATTCTGATATAAGTGTTTTTGATAGAAAAGAAGTGGTTGATTCCTTTATACAAAAGATAGGAGGGGTTGAATTTGTAGTTACAGATCATCTTAATGGCATGCTTTTTAGTGTAATTACGCATACTCCTTGTATCCTTCTTCCTAGATACAAGGAAAGGATAGAGGAAGTATATGAATGGATTTCAGATCTAGGCATTATCAAAATAATTGGCAGTATAGAAGAGTTAGACGAAGGGCTTAGTGAATTAACTAAAATTAAGAAGATAGAATATGACAATAAAAGCCTGATACAATAGACTAGTCAAGTCTTATATGTATCAGGCTCCCAAACCATATTGTATTTACTATATAAGGAGTAAGTTAGCTTACAATATTATAAATAGATGACATGCCACCCTCAATATATGTGTGTATGAACATAGGGATTGTATTATTGGTTAATACTATTGTCTGCCTTGTCTTATCGGATATTGACATATAATAAAAAGATTTATCAGTAGTAGACATCGGACAGGATACAGTATTATTTGAAAGTGTAAATACATATCCATTCATTGTCGTTCCGTTGAGCATAAATAATGTTTCATTGTTATTGCTGTCTGTATTACAGTTTATTATATTATCAACAATGGTAATGTCTGAGTAAAATGTTTTATTGTAGAATTCGAACATTGTTGAAATTGTACCGTTGAAGGTTACCATATTATCCTTAAAGGAAATTATGGAGCTGCCTAAACGCTTAGTATTTCCGTTAACAATAATCGTATTATTGCTTACTACTCCGTTATTATAAAATAAGGCTTCAGAAACATTTGTATTACTAGTAATGTTATTATAGGAAACTTTTATATATCCATCTGAGATACCAGCAAAATTAGCAGAGGGATTATTTAATACTTCTATCGTATTATTAATAACATTAACATTATTATCCAAGTAAGCGCCCTTAAATACGTAGACAGGATTCCAATTAACTAAAGGTGTGAAGTTAATCGTATTGTTATTTACTGTAACATTTGTGGAATCTCCGATAGCAATAGCTGCATAATCTGCAGATACATTCAGGGTATTATTTGAAAATATAACATTATCTAGGCCAAATCCATCATATCCGAGACTAACTCCTAGGGTTCTAGGCTTCGAGTATATTCCGGCTAAAGCATTAATAGTGTTATTTGTAATATTAAGATTTCGGATGGTAGTGGTAGAGCCTGTAAAGGAAGCAAGAATTTCATCATGGCAGTTGGAGGTTAATGTGTTATTTGTAAATAGTAAATCTGATGCTTCATGATTCCAAATATCACGAAATTCTGCATTTACGCCTCTATCAACATCGGCTAAGTTAATAAAGGTTGAGTTTTTAATTGTTACATTATGCCAGCCTGTAAAAAGATCTAGATTAGAATATTCAAGGTCACGGTAGTAACCATTTGGTATTACAGTCGAAGGTATATAGAATGTACAATTATCAACAGTTATGTTTGAGGCATCAATTACTACAAACTGAGTTTTGTAACCAACCGGTCTGCTTTCTCTTGCCTCTATTCTTAGATCTTTAATGACAATATTGCTAGCCTCTACATTAAAATACCATTCATAATAGTTGGTACTCTTTCTATAATCATCATCGGTAAACAAGCTAGCATTATTACCAAAGATAGTTACACCTGAAGTCTGCATTGCAATAATATTATCTGTTTTATAAGTGGCATTTGCCTCAAAAACTACAGCATCAGCGCCACTATTAAGTGCATTATTAATTGCCTTAGTGTCATCATGAACTCCATCACCGTAGGCACCAAGGTCTTCTACGTAAACAACATTCTTATAACCTTCTAAAGGCGGTCTTGCAGGTGGCGTAGGAGTAGGAGTTGGTGTAGGTAGTGGAGTTGGTGAAGGCAGTGGAGTAGGAGTAGGTCGTTTGGGTCGTGGTGTAGGTGTAGCAGTCGGTGCTGGATTCTTACGATTATTAGATTTTTTTGCGGAAGCAATACTAGATGTACCTAATAATATAATTATAAACATAAAAAGTGCAACTGATAAAGCGCGTTTAAAAGTAGATTTGAAATGGATCATATATCCTCCTTAAAATATGTGATACTGATATATTCTTGTTCTCAAACATAGTGAGAGCTAAATCAATATCCTAACCATGGCAACTGGCGATCATAGTCATCTCGACTTTAGACCCTTAGCTTTGCGTCCTTACCTTTCAGTAAGTTTGCTATTAACGTGTTATATATTTTAGGGATTTTTTGCTTTATGAAATTAACTCGGGCTGAACATACAAAAAACTCCTTGAAAGCTCAAGGAGTCCGTGGCCATCAATAATTAGGCAACTGGCAATCATAGTCACGAAGACCTTAGACCCTTTAGCTTTGCGCACTTATCTTTCGATAAGGTTGCTATTATCTCTTATTGGTTAAATATGGTATTTAACATAATAATTATATCATATGATACTATTTCTGTCACTAGGAGTATATGACTAAAATTGTTAAATGGATTTGAAATATATATTGGAGGTGATTATTATAAGATTTTATAGAAATGTTAAAACCAACTTTACTTATATGGTAAGTGATTTCTTGGCAGGAATATTTGCCACCTTGCTCACCGGATTTATAACAGGGTTTAATATATTTGCTTATAATGGAGAATATTTAATACTCGGCATTAGCTTTAACCTAATATGTATATACCTGAATAAAGGACAAACTCTTTATAATGTAAATATATTCTTCTATCCGGATCGAATAATAAAGTATATATCAAGATCATTCCTATTCACGACTGTCTTAGTATCAACCCTGGTATTTTATGTGGGTAAGGCTGAAGTAGAATTAAAATTTTATATAGTTTTCCTTGTATGTGAATATATTTTATTATTACTAAGTGCATATATAGGACGTGTTCTTAAAAAAAGAACAGGAAAACATCATCCTCGTACAATTCTTTTGGGTGATATTGATATATTCAAGAAATTTATTGGCTTTGTTAACAAGAGTAATTTAAACTTAAATATTATCGGATCTGTATCCTTAAATGGTGTAAAAGAGGGATATTTAGGGAACATAGATGAGCTTGAAAAGATTATAGTTGATAATGCAGTTGATTATATCTATTTAATGGATAATGAAAGTGTTGAAAAATATTTCAAGCCATATATTCAGATATGTTTAGACAGGGGTATAACGGTTGGTATTATCTATGACCATGATATGCATTATGCTGTTAAAGCGCATAGCTATGTAAGCAGCATCGGCAATTATCCAGTACTTACATATCATACTGTAGTTTTAAATAGTGTATCTAGAGCAATCAAAAGAGTCATTGATATAGTTGGAAGTATTGTGGGTATAATATTTTTCTCACCCTTTATGTTATTGGCAGCAATTGCCATAAAAATAGAAGATTATAAGGGACCGATTTTATTTAAGCAGATTAGGGTTGGACAGAATGGACGTCAATTTCACATTTATAAGTTCCGTAGTATGTATAGGGATGCAGAGGCCAGAAAAGAAGAGCTTATGAAGTTAAATAATTTGAATCATGACTTTATGTTTAAGATGAAGGACGATCCCCGTATAACTAAAGTTGGAAAATTTATTCGAAAAACCAGTATTGATGAGTTGCCACAGTTTTTCAATGTACTTAAAGGAGATATGAGCTTGGTAGGGACAAGGCCTCCGACACTAGATGAAGTTAATAAGTATGAGAGGAAGTACTGGAGACGAGTCAGTATAAAGCCAGGTATTACGGGAATGTGGCAAGTTAGTGGAAGAAGTAAAATAACAGACTTTGATGAGGTTGTTCGACTAGATACGATTTACATAGACAAATGGGGTATATTACTGGATATTAAGATAATTCTTAAAACGTTTTTTAAGCTAATATTTAAAGATAAGGATGCTTATTAAAGCAGGGACCTATAAGGTTTTAGAGAACAATATAATAATTCTATATCAGAATAAGAACAGCCTTACAATATATGGTAACAAAGAGGGCGCTGCAAAATTAACTATAAGAGAAGATAAAGAGGATGGAAAATTAATAGGTACAGTAAACTTTGTCGTA